>Ga0079226_10003513_pt1 | contig 12001 bp, 13 predicted proteins | sample Poulit2014_FD_76345 | JGI IMG/M metagenome (GOLD analysis project Ga0079226, IMG submission 76345) | Agricultural soil microbial communities from Georgia to study Nitrogen management - Poultry litter 2014 | ecosystem: Environmental > Terrestrial > Soil > Agricultural land | place: USA: Georgia... | reverse complement strand
TAAAGGTTTGTTTAAAAAGATTCTTGTATCCAGCCAAAAATAGAATTGTTTAAAAACTAAGCAAAAATACATATTTAGAATACAAACCATCTGATGGGAGCTATTAATAGTAAGATTAGAACAGTTATTTGGAAGAAAGGTTCTAATAAAAAAGCCCAAGCAAATTTACTTGGGCTTTTAGTATATATTATAATCTATAGTTTAACCTGCAAGTGCTTCTGCCCCTCCGACAATTTCCAGAATTTCTGCTGTAATCGCAGCCTGTCTTGCTTTATTGTATTGCAATACAAGGTCATCTCTTAATTCTTGTGCGTTATCAGTAGCTTTATGCATCGCTGTCATTCGAGCACCATGTTCACTCGCCACAGAGTCTCTAAGTGCTTTAAACAGCTGTGTTTTTAAACTCTTAGGGATTAATTCTTTTATAATCTGTTCTTTACTAGGTTCGAAGATATAATCTAGTTCTATGTCTTGTTCCACTTCGGAGGATTTATTCTCTAACGGCAAGAAAGTTTCAGTTAGAACAACTTGAGTAGCAGCATTTCTAAAACTATTATAAACCAAGTCAATTTTATCGTAAGTATTATCTACAAATAGATTCATTAAGAACTCGGCGATTTCAGAAGTATTTTCGAATGTTAAATCATCTAATATTTCATTATTATTTCTAACAACAAATGCGGACTTAGCTAGGATATCATTTCCTTTTTTACCTATGGTTAGATAATCAACCTCTTTGCCTATATATATTGTATTTGCAAGGTCTTTAGCCTTTTTAATAGCGTTTGAATTAAATGCTCCTGCTAATCCTCTATTTGAAGTTACCAATACTATAAGCACTTTTTTGACTTCTTTAGATTGTGCATATATACTCCCGCTTTCTCCTTCTAATGAAGCACTTAGGCCTTGCAACAATTCTGTAAGCTTTTCCGAATAAGGACGCATAGCCGTAATCGCATCTTGCGCACGCTTAAGTTTTGCAGCCGACACCATTTTCATAGCGTTGGTAATCTGCATGGTAGAGCCTACCGAATTTATTCTACTTCGTATATCTTTTAAATTGGCCATGGATTATGTGTAAATAATTATGGTTTTATGCTTTGTATTTTTGCGAAACTTCTTTTGCTACTTTTTCTAATACAGCAGTTAATGAATCATCAAACTTCCCTACTTTTAATGCTGCCATAGTATCTTGATGTTGCAGGTTTAATTGTTCCAAATAGTCCTTCTCAAATTCGCGAACTTTTTCTACTGGCACTTCTCTTAATAGGTTTTGTGACCCAGCATAAATAATTGCTACTTGATCTTCTACAGTAAAGGGGTCATTTTGAGCTTGTTTAAGGATCTCAACATTTCGTTTACCTTTTTCGATAACATTCATTGTAGCTGCATCTAGATCAGAACCAAATTTAGCAAAAGCTTCTAATTCTCTAAATTGAGCTTGATCGAGTTTTAAGGTTCCTGATACTTTTTTCATTGATTTCACCTGTGCCGATCCTCCTACTCGAGAAACAGAGATACCTACGTTAATTGCTGGTCGAACCCCTGAGTTAAATAAATCGGATTCTAGGAAAATTTGTCCATCTGTAATAGAAATCACATTGGTAGGAATATATGCAGATACGTCTCCTGCTTGCGTTTCTATGATTGGTAATGCTGTTAATGATCCTCCTCCTTTTACTTTATCTTTCAATGATTCGGGTAAATCATTCATATTCTTTGCTACCTCATCATCAGCAATAATTTTTGCTGCACGTTCTAATAATCGAGAGTGTAGATAGAATACGTCTCCAGGATAAGCTTCACGTCCTGGTGGACGACGAAGTAATAAGGCAGTTTCTCTATAGGCAACTGCTTGTTTGGATAAGTCATCATATATAATCAATGCAGGTCTTCCTGTATCTCTAAAATACTCTCCGATAGCTGCTCCAGCAAATGGTGCATAAACTTGCATTTGTGCAGGGTCTGATGCGTTGGCTGCTACGATGGTAGTATATGCCATAGCTCCATTATCTTCTAAAGTTTTTGCGATATTAGCAACTGTAGAAGCTTTTTGTCCAATAGCTACATAAATACAATAGACAGGTTCTCCGGCATCGTAAAACTCTTTTTGATTTAGTATGGTATCTATACATACAGTGGTTTTACCAGTTTGGCGATCTCCAATTACTAATTCACGTTGCCCTCTTCCTACGGGAATCATGGCATCAATAGATTTAATACCAGTTTGAAGTGGTTCAGTTACAGGTTGACGGTATATTACTCCTGGTGCCTTACGCTCTAGTGGCATTTGAAAAGTTTCTCCTGTGATAGCGCCTTTTCCGTCAATAGGTTCACCTAGAGTATTAACTACACGACCAACGATTCCTTCGCCTACATTAATCGATGCAATTCGTTGTGTACGTTTTACCACATCACCTTCATTTACTCCGCTAGATGGTCCTAATAGTACAACTCCAACATTATCTTCTTCCAAGTTAAGAACTACTCCTTCTAGTCCTCCATCGAATTCCACCATCTCACCATATTCGGCGTTGGTTAGACCGTAAACTCGAGCAATACCATCTCCTACTGTAAGAACAGTTCCAACTTCATCCAATGATGCATTAGCTTCAAAATTGGTTAGTTGTTTCTTTAAAATTGCTGACACTTCAGCTGGTTTTACTTCTGCCATTTTATATCGGTATTATAAACTTTTACTAAATTCTTTTTTAATTGTTTTGAGTTGATTGACAATACTCGCATTGTATTCTACATCATCCACTCTTATAATAAAGCCTCCAATTAAGTCTGGATTAATCTTGCTGGTTAACAAGATTTGATTTGCATGGGTTAATTCTTTTGCTTTCTTCAGCACATTTTTTTCGACTTCTGGGGTCAATTCTGTTGCTGTAAAGACCACAACTTCTTTGATTCCTTGACGTCTATTATAAAGATTTATATATGCCTTGGCAATATCTTGTAACAAATTTGCTCGTTTATTCTGTATGAGAATTTCGACCAAGCCTTTAGAAATTTCGGTTTGTTTTCCAAAGAGTTCTGTTAGAATTGCTTTTTTATCTTTTCCTTTGATAATAGGACTTGCCAATGCCAATCTTAAGTCCTTATTTGCCATTAAGGTAGCATATACAGATTGCATATCTTCCTGTACCACTTCGGTGAGGTTTTGTTGATCTGCTTCTAGTAATAATGCCTTGGCATAACGCAAGGCGGCTCTACTTATGTTCATCTATCTTAATTAAGTTTAGCTCCTTCTAGCATATTATTGATAACTTTCATCTGCTTATCCTTGTTAGACAATTCAGATTTCACAACTTTTTCAGCAATTTCGATTGAAAGTTCTGCTACTTGATCTCTTATCTCGGTCATTGCAGTTGCTTTTTCATTACGAATAGCCTCTTGAGCACTAGTAATTAACTTCTCAGCTTCATTTTTGGCTTCTTCTTTTGCTTCAGCCACCATTTTATCACGTAATTGCTTCGCATCAGTCAGCATTTGGTCTCTTTCAGCGCGAGCTTCTTGTAATAGCTTTTCGTTATCAGCTTTTAAATTGGCCATTTCTATTTTGGCTTTTTCGGCGGCTTCTAATGCACTATTAATTGAATGTTCTCTTGCAGACACTGCTCCTAAGATAGGTTTCCATGCAGATTTCTTAAGTAAAACCAACAGAATTACGAAAGTTAAAACTGACCAAAATAATAAACTCTCAGGGTTCGTGATGTTCATAATATAATAGTATTAATTGATTTTGTTTAATTTTATTTTTCATTTTATTCCGTAACCAACCGTTACGGAATAAAACGAAAACTTGTTCTTTTTCGAAATTACGAAATAAGAGCTACTACTACTGCAAAAAGCGCAACACCTTCAATAAGTGCCGCTGCAATAATCATAGCGGTTTGGATTTTCGAAGCTGCTTCTGGCTGTCTTGCGATAGCTTCCATTGCTGCTTTACCGATTGATCCGATTCCTAAACTAGCACCGATTACTGCGATACCAGCTCCAATTGCTGCTAATGACATAATAAAAAAATTAAATAAAAATTAAACAAAAATTACTTTTAAACTTCTTCAGGTTGCTCTACTGCTTGTCCTATAAATAGGGCAGCAAGCAACGTAAATATATAGGCTTGTAAAACTGCTACTAACAATTTTAACACCGTCATAAACAATACAAATATTATAGATACTGGAGCGACTGCAACGCTACCAATTACAAATATCAAAGAAGATAAACTTATGATAATAATATGTCCTGCTGTCATATTAGCAAACAGACGCACCATAAGCGCAAAAGGCTTTGTAAATATCCCTACTACCTCAATAGGCGCCAAAATAAACTTTAATAGAAAAGGTACTGGCGGATTTAAGATATGTCCCCAATAGTGTTTGTTACCGTTAAACACAGTGAGTAAAAATACAATAATCGCCATAGTGAATGTGAAAATTATATTTCCTGTCACATTTCCTCCAAATGGGAAAAATGGAATAATTCCAATTATATTATTAATCCAAATGAAAAAGAATATTGTCAATAATATAGGCATGAATTTATCAGAGTTATTTCCTAGTTGCGGTTTTGCGATATCATCACGCACGAAAAGGATCAATGGTTCGATAAATCCAGAAATCCCTTTAGGGGCTTTGTTATTTTTCTTATAAGGTCTTGCTGCGGACATAAATATCAATAACAAAAGAACCAACGAAAGCAACATTGAGAACACAGTCTTTGTGATAGAAAAATCAAGTGGTCTTAACTCATAGGAGAAAGGCTTTGAAAGCACGCTCTTTTCATCAAAAGCAACTTTATCAAATTTATCTGCATAAAAAATATTTTCCTCATATCGGACGAATCTCTCTCCATTTACCTCTACTACAGTTTGACCAGAATTATCATGATCGAATCTAGAAGATGAAAAGACAGTCAATCCATTATCGGTCCATAAAATAATAGGCAAAGCCAAAGTTATTGGTTTTCCTTTCCAGTCTGTAATATGGAACTCATGGGAATCCCATACATGACTATCTATTAACTCTATAGGACTAAACGCCTCTTCCGTTTCGTCGGATTGTGCTAGTCCTACAAAAGGATTGAAAACAAACAATAATGCTAGAAGCAATCCAAAATTAACCTGATTTCTCATCTTTTAATTTATGATAAGTTTTTATGCTCTGAAAATTGGTGCAAAAGTACAATTTTTATTTGCATCTGAAAAAGTAATTGAAGTATTTTTCACATTGAGTTAAAATCCTTGATTTTCAATCTTCTATCTTTTTATTTTATGGTTTTAATAATTTCAAACTGAAATAGACTTCGAATATTAAAAATAGAAAGAAGGGAATGAAAAAATTAATCACATCAGGAATTTTATTTATTAGGTCGCTTTTTATAAAAGGATATAGGAACCAAATACTTGCGAACATTTTGAGAAGCACTCCTATGATATAGACTACTCCGAGATGTTTATTTGACACCAGATAGGTCAATATCATAAAAATATAGCTGGCAAGAAAAACACTCCCAAGAAAAAAATAAATATGTTTAATAGAATGATATAATGTGAGGTCTTGTAATACATAGTTATAAATACTTCTATGAGTAATGCATAGGAGAAACAATAAAAATAATAGTCCAATGAAGAACTGCAAGACTGTACGTTTTATACTAAAGTTTTTCTTCATCAGACTGCTGTTTTCCTTCAAACTTAGACATTCTTAGTGCTTTTTTAATTACCATATAAAGAGATATAAAAACACCCAAAAGCGAGAATACAATCGTATAGGCTGAATAGCTATTAGGGTATTTTTCATCCAACCATTTTCCGAGCAGCACGCCTGCTGTAATAGCTACTGCCATCTGTATCCCTATTTGAGTAAATTCGACCCAAGTAGTTTTAAGCCCTTTTGTTTTTTTTGGTTTTTTGGTTTCCATGTTCTTCTTGCAGAACTTTGATATTATCTTTCATTGTGCAATTGGCATTGAATATTGCACCAGATTCGATTTCTAATTGAGAGGTATGGATTTCTCCTTCAACAACTGCTGTAGTTCTAAGTATCAGCATTTCATTAACTTTCACTTCTCCTTTAATTTTCCCTTCAATATCAGCATTGTCACAATGCAGTTTTCCTTTAATCACTCCATTTTTTCCGACCACAATACGTGCTGGCGATGTAATATTGCCTTCTACAGTTCCATCGATTCTAAAGAAACCTGAAGATTGAATATCCCCTATAAATACTGTCCCTTCGTTAATTCTATTTTCGGATGATAAAGGATCCACAGCATGCTTTTTGTTTTTATTTTTTTTATCTGAGAACATTCTATAAATTATTTTAAGTCTTGAACAAGATATTCTTCTAAATTTTTATGAATTAAAATGATAGCATAATTCCTAGATGATATTTCGAACGCTAAATTTTCAATAGGATTTTCTTCATATTCTTGCAATCTTTCAGAAAGACCGGTAGCCCCTAATCTTGAACGCAATCCATGTATTACCACAAAAGTCAACTCTGGATTATAATAATCTACTGAGACTTTTAGGTTAGCATATTCCAAATCTTCCAATATCTCTTGTAAAATCTCTTGCAACTCAATAGCTTCTTGCTTCTGGGAAGTTGAAAAGCTATAAATCAACTTCCAACGTTTTGCATCTTCGTCAGAAATAAAATTAGTGAAAGCTAATTTTTGTAAGTCTTTAGAGTAAATTTTCTCGGCTTGTTTACCTTCAGGTGAATTTGGATAATTCAAAGCTACATAATTCAAAGCATCACCATATGATTCGTAGCCTTCAATTTTTCCTAACAAACTCGCTTTTAAAAGTTCGAATTTAGGTGCAATTTCTTCACCTGTATATCTTTCAATATAATCTTCTGTAGTTTTTAGAGCTTCTTCATACTCTCCTATTTCATACAATGCATAAGTCTGATTATAATGTGCTTCAGGACTGTTATTATCCTCTGAAATCGACTGTGGATCTGTGATAATTTGTGCGTATCTAGAATCTGGATATTCATTCAAAATTTTATTCTTCATTCGATTCATCTCTGCTATATTATTTTCTTCTTCGTAAATTCTATAGAGATGGTATTGTGCAGGAAGAATTAAACGTTCTTCAGGTTTATTTTCCAACAGTTTCTCTAACCGATTAATAGCCAAACTGTTTTCCTTAAACTTCTCTTTATAAATTAATCCTAATTGATAATATGCAAAATCTCTTTGCCCTATTATACTATCGATAGTTTCTTCATTTTTTGGAATAGCGTCTATATATGCTTGGGGGTTGAATCTCTCATCATCTAATATAGATGCTCCCCCCGCAATTAGGTTTTCTTTCTCTTCATCAAAATCACTTATTCCTCTTTTGTTAGACCACCTCCAATTATCTTCTAATCTTCTATTTCCCCATATCAATTCGAACTCCTGTTTTCCGAAAGCAGCTTGTGTAGTGTTATAAAAATAGAACTTTGTCCCTTGTTCTTGAGATTGTCTATTCCAGAAGGAAGCACTACCGCTTTGCAATCTTTGTTCTACACGTGCTTGAGCGATCGAATCTGCTATAGCTTTTTCTTTCAGCTTATCAGTATATGCAGTAAAAAAATCTAATTGCTCCGACTCACTCATTTTCGTTAATTCTATAATACTATCGGTTTGCTGAGCTATTCCTTCATACTTAATCACATCCTCTAGATTATCGCGTTTCTTTTTTGTTCTTCTAAAAGTCAAGGTGTTTTCCTGCATAAAAGTTAATGTACTATCATAATACGCTCCAGCTTCTTTGTATAATGCTTTATCAAAGAACATCTCAGCCAATGTATTATAATTTATAGACTGCAACTTCCCATCTTCATTATAGGCTTGAATACTTTTGTTGTAATAGGACTCAGCGAGTTTCAAACTGTCTTCTTTATGATGGTAAAGTGCGATATGGTGATAGATATGATCTAAGTAAGGTCGATTTTCTCTATCTTTTTCAAACTTATTTATAAACTTATCGAGTTCCTCTTTTTCTTCAACGGTAGTATAACTTGTATTCTTCATTTTCTCCAAATGTGCATGTACATAGTAATCTCGTAACGTACGTCGGTGAAGTTTAATTACTTTTTCAAAAGCAATGTTTGCACTATCTGGTTCCTTTAAAAGATTATATAATTGTCCTTGAATATATTGATATCTTCCTTTTTTCTCATTGTCTTTAATTTTCTCTGCTGCTAACTTCACATAAGGAAGAGCTTCAGGGATGGAGTCCATTTGGACATAAGCTTGTGCAATCATTATCGAAGCATCAGCGGCAGTATTATCGTCTAAATCCGCATCATCAAGTGTTCTTTTAAGCAGCTCTATAGCTACTTCTTCATTTTCAAGTCTCACATAGGTTTTTGCTCTCCATATATTAGCTTCATTAATACTTTTACTAGAAGGATAACGGGTCAGAATAAAGTTAAACGCATCTATCGCAGGAATAAATCTACCTTCATAGTAACGTGCTTTTCCTAACAAAAGATAGGCTTCGGCCATTTTTTTATTACGTTCTTTTCCGTCAATATACATTCCATGTTTTTGAATGGCAACAATCGCTTTTTCTTCTGCTCTATCGAATAAAGTCGGATTAGATTCATAACCTATTTCATCTTCGTTAGGGTCAGGTAAATGAATACGCTCTACAGGGAGGATTTCCCAGAAATCGTCTTTATAACTCTCAATTAATCCGAGTTTCCCTTCTTTCAAGGCTTCTTCGCCATTAAATATAGCATTATACTGTGCTGTTATTTCATGATACTTTCGATTTATTGTTTTATTCTTCTTTGTAGAACAAGACATTGAAAGCAGTATGGCACATCCTGCTAATAATATGTGTATTTGCTTCAAAACAAGTAGATTTATATTCAGCTGAACTTAAGAATTAAACTTTTTATAAAGTATTAAAACTTAGTTATACAGCAAGTTGTAAAAATACATTTTCTTTTTTGAACTCTAATAGCATAACGACTTAAAATAGAAAAAGCAAGCCTTAAATCTCTATTCTTTGTATTTTTGCACTCAAATAAAAAAAGTATGTCAAGATTTCATAAGCTAAAGGTAAAGTCGGTAGAACGTCTAACACCTGAGGCCGTAGCTATAGAGTTTAATATTCCAGAAGATTTAAAGCAAAAATTTCATTTTAAAGCAGGTCAATATTTGACCATCAAGCACGAGCACGAGGGTGAGGAGATACGTAGGGATTACTCTATATGTACAAGTCCCAATCATCCTACTATAAAAGTTGGGGTCAAAGAAGTAAAAAACGGAAAGTTTTCTAGATTTGCAAATCAACATATAGAAGTCGATACCGAATTAGAAGTTATGGAGCCTCAAGGAAGATTTACATTTACTCATAATGTCAATAGAGATTCCACGTATGTGGCTATTGCTGCTGGGAGTGGAATTACTCCTATTTTCTCTATTATCAACCTTGCTCTTGAAGAAGAACTTAATTCTAAATTCCTATTAATATACGGTAATCGGAGTTTAAAGCAAACTATGTTTCTCGATCAAATCGACTCTCTTAAAAAGAAATATCCAAATCGTTTTTTTGTTGAGATGGTGTACAGTCAAGAACATGTTGAAGAGGCTAAGTTTGGAAGAATCGATCGTTCTATTATTAATTTTTTCTTGAAGAACAGGTATAAAGAATGGTCTATTGAGCACTATTTCCTCTGTGGTCCTGGTGATTTAATTGAGCAAGTAAAAACGGTATTAATTGATAATGAGGTAGATGAATCTAAAATTAAATTTGAATTATTTACTTCTTCACAAGTAGAAAAAGATATTCAAACAGATGGAATGACTCAAATTACTGTAATACTAGATGACGAAGAAACCAGTTTTGAAATGGATCAGGAGAATCTCATCCTTGATGTTGCTTTAGACGAAGGATTAGATGCACCTTATTCTTGTCGAGGAGGGATTTGTAGTACGTGTATGGCTCTTATCAAAGAGGGAGAGGCAAAAATGAGGAAGAATCAGATTCTGACGGATGATGAAGTAGCCAATGGTTATATTTTAACTTGTCAGGCACAACCCATCACCCCCAGAGTGGTTGTTGATTATGATGACGTATAGATAACTACTCAATAATCGATTTAATCGTATCGAACACTAATTCTGCTGGAATGCTATTCATAACATTTTCATAGCCTTCTGGCAGTTTATTTCCATAAATCGATGTAGGAATTTTAGGGTATCGTTTTCTATCTGCTAAGAGTTGATTATTTGGAGGTTGATTAAACGGAACGAAACCTGCGTATGGGTGTGTATTTCCCCATAAAGTAATGACCGGCACACCATATATAGCTGCAAGATGCCCATTTCCACTATCCATAGAAACCATGACATCGAGTTGCTGGATAACTTTTAATTCTGTTTCAAAATCTAATTTTCCCGCAAAGCTTACTGTGTTATAAAATTCATTTTCCAACGTATGCAACTCTTCTATTTCTTTGGTTCCTCCTCCAAATAAATAGACTTGATAATCACTTCTATCACTTAAAATTTCTAGCAACTTTCTGATCTGTTTTATAGGATATTGTTTACTGATATGAGCTGCAAAAGGAGCTATTCCTATATACTTTTTTTCTGAAGTAAAATATTCATTTATTGTATTATTAAGTAAAGGTTTTTCTGGAAAAATAGGTGACGTAAGATCTATAGGGAATCCTAGTTTTGAAAATACATCGGCATAGCGCTGATGTGTAGTTTTCAATGGCATTATTTTCTTTCCTTCGGCTTTTATTAATGCTTTTTTTTCTCTTCTTCCTTTATCTATTTTAGCCACAGGTATTCTATGGGCTTTAAAATATAGATTCATCACTTTGCTCCTCAGTACTTGGTGTAAATCAGCCACTGCATCTATTTTTAATAATTTTGCTTCTTTTGCTAAGCGAATCAAGCCTTTAACACCTTTATGTTTAACATAAACATCCGCTTCTAAAAAATTTGTTCTTGGAAGTGAGTGAAAAAGCGGTTTAAAAAAACTTCTAGAAACTACCGTAATGCTTATATCAGGATATGTTTCTAGAAGTTTTCTTAGTACGGGTATTGTCATTGCCACATCTCCCATTGCTGAAAAACGTATTACCAGTATATGTTTTGATGGAGAAAGCATTCAGGTTATTTGTTTCTCAATACAGGATTCAACTCATCATCATTATACATTTTCATCTGTTTATAGACTTTCATATACTTTCTCCCTTCTTCAATATCTTCTAATAATTGCTGTATTGCCGTACTTAGATCTACTCTTTGTTCCAGTAAAACATCTAGTTTCTTTTGACAGGCTTGTCGGTGTTCTGGTGTAGCATCTTCTCGAGTAGCCTCTTCCTTCATATGATAGATTTTATGTGCTAAAATAGACAATCTATCTACTCCCCACGCTGGGCTTTCGGTATTTATAGTTGCGTCCGACAGTGGTGTTACTTCTTTGTACTTATCTAAAAAATAACTGTCAATAAACTCTACGGTATCGGTTCGATCTTGATTGGAAGCGTCTATTTTTCTTTTAAGTTTTAATGCCGCAACAGGATCGATGTCAGGATCACGAATAATGTCTTCATAATGCCATTGTACAGTATCTATCCAACATTTTCTATATAATAGATGTTCTAAAAGCTGAGAGTCTTTATTGTAAGGATTAGTAAAGTCTTGATTTACGCTATCTTTTATGTGATAGGTATCAATAACTTCTTTGAAAATAGCATTGGCTTTGTCTGTAAACATAGAGAGCGCTTATTTAAAAGTTAATATTAAACCAAACAAAGATATTGTTTTTATTAGAGATAAATCCGTAATGTATATGGACATTCCTAGGATATTATGGTTATTTTATGATATAAGAAATAATAGAGTATATTTTATTTGTCTTTAGTTTTTTCAAAAACAACTTCCTGTTAATAGGATACACTATTGTACAGTTCATATAGCTATAATGAGAAGACATTTACGAACGTAGAAAAGTGTTTGATGG
>Ga0079226_10003512_pt1 | contig 12002 bp, 5 predicted proteins | sample Poulit2014_FD_76345 | JGI IMG/M metagenome (GOLD analysis project Ga0079226, IMG submission 76345) | Agricultural soil microbial communities from Georgia to study Nitrogen management - Poultry litter 2014 | ecosystem: Environmental > Terrestrial > Soil > Agricultural land | place: USA: Georgia... | reverse complement strand
CCGCCGACTTCCTTCAGATTCTAGGTCGCCCTAGACACCCTTGTCTTAAGCTAACCGCTACTACTGCCTCCACGGTTCGGGACTTCAACCCTATAGAATGTGCACATGCCTCGCACACGAAAAGAAGCTAGTGAGCTTTATTTCACTAGCTTCCTATTAAATTTAGTTTATTATACTGTTTGATTTCTACGGCGTTTAATTAGTGCAAAGACTCCGCCAACAGCTACTAACATTGAACCTAATGCTACTAATAATGGATTAGTTGTAGCAGTAGATGGTAATTTCTTCCCTCCACCGTTACCTTTACCTTGGTCTGTCCCTGTTTGTCCTGCTGTGCCATCATCTCCATCATCAACTGATGGATCTGTTGGTTCAGTAGGATCAGTAGGATCTGATGGATCCGTTGGCTCTGATGGATCTGTTGGTTCAATAGGATCAGTAGGATCTGATGGATCCGTTGGCTCTGATGGATCTGTTGGCTCTGTCGGATCTTCCGCATCTTCAGAAACTTTTACATACCCTACTAACGAATTTGCTTCTTCAACTGGATCACAGGATACAGTTAAGGTTGCTAAGCTTGAAATAATATCTGCATTAATATTGTCAACATGAATTTCTACATCTTCTTCGCCTGCTTTAACTTTGTAGTTATTCGCTTTTACATTAAACTCAATCGCATCATCTTCTGATCCGTGTGGTGTCTCAGGAAATGCTACTCCATCCTTACCTACGACGTTAACTTCTTCCCCGTTAACATTAACTGTAAAAGAGTTTGCATGTCCGTTAAATGGATTTATTAATTCTCTTAAATCATTAAGCACTCCTGTCAGATCAATAGAAATATCTGCTGATACGTCGCTAACTGTGAATTCAGTATTTGGCTTTACGGCTTCAGGCAATGTCATTTTTGGTGAAACTTCCATCTTAATTGCAATATCAGGAGGAAGAATGCTTGAACCTTCTATTGTACAAGCATACTCTACAGTTCCTGCAACTTCAGGTTGCTCATCTTCACCGTCGCCTGGTGTTTCACCATCTCCTGGCTCTTCGCCATCTCCTGGCTCTTCGCCGTCTCCTGGCTCTTCACCATCTCCTGGTTCTTCACCGTCACCTGGCTCTTCACCGTCACCTGGCTCTTCGCCATCTCCTGGCTCTTCACCGTCACCTGGCTCTTCGCCATCATCATCTTTTGTTACTTTAACTGTCGCAATATGTGTATCTGTTTGTGGTTCACAAGTAACGGTTAATGTAGCTAACGATGAAACGATGTCTGCATTTATAGTACCGACATGAATTTCTACATCTTCTTCGCCTGCTTTAATTGTGTAATCATTAGCTTCTACATTAAACTCAATTGCATCATCTTCTGGTCCGTGTGGAGTTTCAGGGAACGGTATTCCACCTTCACCGACAACATTCACTGTTTCTCCAGCTGCTTCTACATTAAATTCATTTGCATGTCCATTAAATGGATTAATTAACCCTCTTAAATCATCGAGAATCCCTGTCAAATCAATCGCAATATCCGCCGATACATCTGTAATAGTAAATTCACTATTGGCTTCGACTTCTTCTGGTGCATTCATATTTGGTGATACTAACATTTCGATTTTAATGTCGTCAGGAATAATTGATGAACCATCAACTGTACAAGCGTACTCTATTCCACCGTTTGTTCCATTACCTTGAGCTTGAACGTTTAGACTAGGGATACTAAAGTTAAAAAACGTTAATACAAAGATCGACAATAGCAATGCGACTTTCTGAAATAAACGTTTAATTGGTATCTCCTCCTACTTTTTATTTTTAAAAAGATTTAACTAAGATTCCCCTCCTTTTCCACAAGACCCTGAAAGCCTTTTCATTTTGTTTTATATGTACAGAACATCACCCGTATAATGTTCTATACGTAAACAGCTCATCTTACTTATTTATTCTAAGTCCTTTTAAAAAATTACCAATTCCTATCTTTATCGTGTTTCGAGCGCTTTAAAAGAATAAATCCCTACTTTTATATGTTTTGCGAGTCCTTTTTTCTTAATAAAAAAACAAAAGTTAGTGGAATCGCGTTTAACAATCCCACTAACTTTTAATCGATAAAGACTAGTTTGTCTGGCTCTTGCGACGACGTACAAGTGCAAACGTTCCACCTATCGCTGCTAAAATAGTTCCTAGTGCAAGCATTAATGGATTATTTGTTGCTGTTTTTGGTAAAGTATCTCCAGCCTTCGATGATTCAGATGGGGATGATCCATCCTTATCATCTCCAGAGGTAGTAGATTCTACTTTTGCACTACCTTTCTGGTCTTTTTCATCGCATTCACAATCTTTCCCATCCTTGCCATCTTTGCCGTCTTTACCGTCTTCGCCATCTTTACCATCTTCGCCATCTTTACCATCTTCGCCATCTTTACCATCTTCGCCATCTTTACCGTCTTCGCCGTCTTTACCGTCTTCGCCATCTTTACCGTCTTCACCTTTGATGTTAGCGACGAAATCCCAGTCACCAGATGATTTCAAGTAAACATCGCCCGATTCTGTGTCTAGGTAAAGGTCGCCATCTTTTCCTGTATCCTCAGATGGTGCTCCCTCGCCTACTAACCAAACAGCTCCAGACTCGCCATCTTCACCGTCTTGGCCATCCTGACCATCGTCACCTTTCAGATTGCCAATTAGAGTCCACTCACCATTAGTCTTTTTATAGACATCAAAGTTCGTTTCATCTAAATATAGGTCATTGTCATTACCTAAGTTGTCCGATGGTTCCCCTTCTCCTGTGAACCATGTGCCACCGACTTCAGGTTCTTCTGGATCTGTTGGCTCTTCTGGGTCCGTTGGCTCTTCTTCTCTTGCATCAATTACTTCTTGAACGGCTTCATTTAAGGATTCTTGAATATTCTCTGGAAATCTATATCCTTCTTCATTATCTGGACGGTTTTCTAACACTTTTTCCGCAACAGTATTCTTTTCCTCATCAGAAAGTGTACTATACTCCTCTAAATCAAGACCAAGATTTGTATTTTCAAGTGCTGCTTGCATTGCTTCTGCATCAGTAGCGTTATTTACAGCGTTAAAGGCACGGTTTAAGTCACGCCATTCTCCCATGAGAAACTTTGCATTTGCACTGTTAATTGCTTTTTGAACACTTAAATCATAATCTTCGTGTTTACTATCTACACCGCCTGCAATAAAGCCACCTTCTGGACGGTTCTCAATAATCCACTCTCCAGCCAATTTCTTCTGGAAAGTCGTATAGTTTCTAACCGCTGTAAGGTTTAACCCTAAAGCTTCATTTGCAAAAGCTTCCCATAACTCTTCGTAAGTTGTAGCATTATTTACTGCTTCTAATGCTTCAATGAATTCTGGATCCTCTGGTTCTTCTGGGTCTTCAGGGTCAGTTGGTTCTTCTGGATCAGTCGGATCTTCCTCGTCATCAGCTTCTGTAACTTTAATTGTCGCTACAGTAGTATCATCGGTTTCTGGTTCACAAAGCACTGTTAATGTAGCTAAGTTCGAGATAATATCCGCTTCAATATTTCCTACATCAATATCAAAGTCTTCTTCACCTGCAGTTAATGTGTAGTCTTCTACTTCAACCGTAAATTCAATTGCATCATCTTCTGGTCCGTGTGGAGTTTCAGGGAATGCTACACCATCTTTACCTACGACGTTAATTTTTTCTCCATTTGCTTCTACCCAAAACTCATTCGCGTGTCCGTTAAATGGATTTATTAACGCTCTTAAATCATCAAGAATTGTACCAGTTAACTGAATTGAAATATCCGCCGAAACATCCGTAACCGTAAATTCACTATTTGCTTCAACTTCTTCTGGCACATTCATATTAGGGTTAACAAACATTGAGATTTTAACATCTTCTGGAATAACATCAGAACCCGTAATTCCACAACTATATTCAATTGCACCCTCGACAACTGGGTCCTCAGGATCCTCTGGTTCTTCTGGATCTTCAGGGTCAGTTGGTTCTTCTGGATCGGTCGGTTCTTCCGGATCTGTTGGTTCTTCTTCTCTTGCTTCGATTACTTCTTGAACTGCTTCGTCTAAGGCTTCTTGAACATCTTGGACTGATGCATATCCTGACTCAGAACGATTTTCTAATACTTTTTCAGCTACGATTGTCTTCTCATCATCGGAAAGTTCGTTATATTCATTTAAATCAAGAGCTAAATCGTCACTCTCGAGAGCTGACTGCATAGACGCTGTATCTTCCGCATCATTTACTGCTTCTAATGCTAAATCTACTGGATCATCCTCATCATTAATATCAATGGTTAGAAGACTTTCTGGTGCTACTGGAAGCTCATCAGGAATTGTACCGCCTCTATCTTCCGCAGCTTTTCTAGCAGCTTCATAAATCTCATCGTAGTTATCTTCTGTTAATACTTTACACGTGGCATTCAAAGTGACACCTATTCCTAAAATCGCTTTGGCATTTAAAGTTGCTTTAATATCTTGATCACCAGTACCAGCCTTAATTTTCAATTCTCCACTTTCACCAGCTATAAATGGACCCGATTCAACATCTGTAATCGTAACTACATGATCTCTACCATTCGGAATATCAAATTGAGGTATATTTATTCCTCCAGAAGCGGCATTAATACTTGCATCTTGGTTAATTGATTCTAGGATAAACTCATTAACCGGTCCACCAATTTGTCGTAGGTTCTCACCATACATTCCTTTTGTAACATTTTCATTAAACAAAATGTCTACATCAGATTGGATATATACTTCTTCACCAGGATCTACCGATTGGGGCGCTTCTGACTTTAATGTAATAACTAAAGGTAATTCATTCTCAATCGTTCCACCTAATGGATGAGATCCTGTCGCATGACACCAGTAGAACAATGTGTTTTCTACTGCTTGTACATTTTCATCTTCCTCCTGTGCAAAGGCGACATTTGGTGTCCCCGCTGTAAAGAAAGAAGAAAACGCTAAAGGTATCGCCGATGCTGCAATTGCTACTTTTTTTAGCTTTTTACGTAAATTAATTGTAAGTCCCTCCTTATTTAATTTTCTTAAATGGAAAATAAACTTTTGCCCCCTTCCTTTTAAAATCTATTTATTGTAAGCCCTTTCACATTGATGTTAAAAATTTGTGAGAAAACTTTAACACCTTCCAAGTCCTCTCACGTACAAATTGTAAGCGCTTTAACCATTCGTAACAATCCTATAAAAATAGTATTTTATATTTATATAAATAAAACCTTCCCCTATTTTCTTATGATAAAGTTGACAAGCTGTCATATTCACTATAGTAAACGACATTTTTAGACATTCATAAATAGAAATAAAAGACCATTTCCGTACAGATTACCCTTTACAGGAAATGGCCTTCTTGGGAGTATTTACTAGTTTGTTAATCTACGACGTTGTAACAATACACCCATTATGAATAACACGATACCTAAAGCAATCATTGTCGGATAGTTTGTTCCAGTCTTCGGCAAGGCTTCTCCTGAAGCTTCTTTAGCACCATCACTAGATGTATCTGTTAAGGTGCCAAATGCTCCCTCTTTATCATTCTTATCTTTTTTAGTTGGAGCCGATAAGTCTTTTTCTGGTGCTTTCATGTTATAGGCATATACCCAACCATCTTCCGTTTTTTCATAAACATTAAAGGTTGCTTTATCTAAATAATAGTTGCCAATTTCCCCCATATCATCATTAGGTACACCTTCACCATGATACCAAACCTCTTCCGGTGTAGATGGATCTGTTGGTGGTATTGGTTTATCCGGTTGGTCTGGTTCTTCTGGCCTTTCGGGTTCTTTGCCACTATCTTCTTCTATATATGCTTCTAAAATTCCATCGATAGTCTCCTGAAGTTGTCCAATCGATTCATATCCTTCTTCTGGGCGTGCATGAAGTAAGGCTTCTAGGACTGCTTCTTGATCTTCGCTTTCTAGTTCATCGAACTTACCTAATTGTAATTGCAATGCTCCTATTTCAATTGCTTCCTTAAGTGAATCTATGTCGTTTGCGTTATTTACCACATGCAGTGCTTCGACGATAGGGTCTCGCGGTTCGCCTAATGTCGGAATAACAGCATCAGCAAATAACTCAGCGATACGAATCGAACCTTCTAAGCTTGGATGAATATCCGTAGTCGGTAAATATTCATCATAATGATCAACAAAAGCATCGAAGGTAGGAACGTAAATCCCATTATACTTTAACGTTATCTCTTCAATCCCATCGTTCATATATTGAATCATGTTAACGACATCTTCCTGGGCATCCATAAAGCGTAAGGCATTGTAATAGCCCATAAAGTAAATCAAAACATCTTCTCTTTCTTCACGAAGGATTCGTAAAATTTCATCGATATTTCGAACAACTTTATCGATTTCTTCATGAGCTACTTTCATTGTAAAATCCAGAATTTCCGGATCTGTTAAGTCTACTTCACCCGGAGATGTGACATCGTGTTCCCGATAGAGTCGAAATAAGACATCGTTCGCACCAATATCAATTGTAATAATATCTGCATTTCTTACTTCTTCAAGTACCGCTTCATCTTCTAATTGAGCTAAAATATTTTCTGTTTGGAATCCGCCTACACTTATGTTATTTAAATTGACATTATAACCTGTTTCATCTTCAATAAATTCCGCTAAATAACGGGGATATCCATATTTTTTATTAACAGTTCCGTCATTTAAAAAACCCGCTGCAACAGAATCACCAAGAGCTAAATAATTATAATAAGGTGTTTGTTCTTCCGCAAAAGTGTGTAACGGTAGAAAAAATAGTAACAATATAAATGATGTAATTATAAGCTGTGATAGACGCTTAATTTGTCTCAAATGAATTTACTCCTTTCATATAAAGTATAAAAAGATAAGCTACCACGAAAAAGAGCTATATTTCAATTTGTGGTAGCTTTATTACACTCGTTCAATAACCCCCTTAAGTTTGAACCGTCAATTGTTTTTTTCTACGGTATAATACCACGAGAATACTGCCTAACAATAAGGCACTTAATCCTAAAGCGATATATATATACGCCGTTGTTGCCGTTACTGGTAAGGAGCCTTTTCCGCCTTTATCTTCTTGAGTAGTAGGCGTTACTACATCAGCTTTAGGATCTCCATCTTCCTTAACCGTTACAGTAGTTCCTTTCTCATCTGCCTTCTTGTCGGGCTGATCCTTTGGTTTATCTTTTTCTTCAGCTTTAGATTCCTGCTTTTCTTCTCCGGACTGTAAGTTTCCAATCAATACCCAACCGTCTTCAGTTTTTTCATAGACATCGAAGGTTAATTTATCCAAATAAAGGTCGCCTACATTCCCTACATTTGCATTTGGTGCACCTTCAGCGTGAATCCATGTTCCCTTAGGCACAAAAGGGCCCTCATCAATTTGCGATAATATATTAATCATTTGGTCGATAACTAGTTGCACATCATCCATTGAAGTATATCCATTATCTGGACGTTCGCTAATAATTGCTTGAATTACTTTTTCCTGCTCGTCCGCTGTTAAGTTATAGAAATCACCTAAATCTAATCCCGCTTCTTCCTCGATTATTAAAGTTGACATTTGATCTTTCGTTTTGGCTTTATTTATACGGTCTAATAATGTTTCAATAGGAATCGATGTTATCATTGTATCGTCATCTGATAAAACACACTCAGCATCAAGTGTAACGTTCCCTAATCCCGTCGGTAGTATAAAAGTCGTCGCTAAATCTCCTAGATGAAACGATAACTCTCCATCTTCTCCTGCCTCATAGGGCCCTGCATTTATTCCGATGTCGTAAGGAATTCTTGTTTCTACTAAGCCATCAGCTGGAATAGGGGTATTAGGAATATCGATTACTGGGTCCGCTAAATTAATTGTCAAATCTTTATTTTGTGAACTAATATTAAAGGTGGTTAATTCACCTAAAATATGCGTACCACCAATACCCCCAAGTAAAGAAGCAATAACTTCCCCTAAATCAATTGCGACTGTTAAATACGTATTTTCTGCATAAACTTCCTGATTCGGATGGACACTTGATGAGGTTGTCATGTGAATTCCAATTGCTGTTTCTAACTCCAAATGATCGACTGGTAGTGGAAAAGGTAAGTTTAAATCATCATCTATTTCCCCAGAACAAACGAAATTAAATGTTTTATTCACTTCGTTGCTTGCTGCATAAGTTGCATCAGCCTTCACTGCAAAGGAAAAGAAAAAGCTTAAAACTATAGTTACAGCAACAACCTTGTAAAAAAAAGACTTCAAACGTATTTTTCTTCTTCCTTTCTATTAAATTATTAAATTACCGGCTAATTAATTTGAGAATAATGAACTTAGTCTTTTTGATAAGATTACTTAAGCGCAGAGTGTTTTTAAACTACCCTCCTTTACTTTAAGTTGGAGTAATTTTATTTGTGAGGTAACAATTTGGTTAGAGTAGAATCACGAGGTTAAAATTTGTGTAAGTTACTTTATAACTCAATATAAAAGAGTTTTATTTTTTTACAACACCGAAAATATTACGTGCTGTTATCTTCTGTACCTCAACTACCCTTATTTCGTATGTGAATAGAGAACCATTTTTTAATAGTCATCCTCCATTTTATACATACAATCTTATGTTCTTAAATTTCATTTGTTTATTCATCATACTTTTGTCGGGGATATTTTTATATTGAATTTAACCCTTCGACATTTTTCAGGTTTATGTTACGTTTTTATCAAATCCCTTGAATTTCCCTATATAATTGTTAATAAACTTTGAACTTTTCATCATTTTATAAGAGCTTGTCAATATTATCTTTTTTTGCTAACATTGGTTCTAAGTATATGTAAGCGAATTCATAAGCTGAAGAAGATACATATAGGACTCCATCAAAATATATGTAAGGGGGAATTGTTTTTATAAGTTCGTGTTGTAGCGCATTCGTCAGTAACGCAACTATAAGAAAGGGGTTTATTACAATGACACTCGTTTTAAATCAACATCTAAATGAGTTGTTGCATTACGGGATCAAAAAGATTAGAGAGAACAAAGAAGACATTTTGCACGAGTGGAAGCAGATGGAGGAATATTACTTAAGCATCGGTAAAAACTCACAACACGCAATGATTATGGCTATTCATATTTTCACGGACGTACTATTTGATGAGGAATATGAAAAAGAAGCAATAATAGAACGAATAAATGAAATATGGAAAGAGAAAATGGGCCACAATTCGATTAATCAATTCATTATTGCTTTAATCGAAAGTTCGGTTCACTATGCTACAAAATCAATGCAAAACTATACAAATAAAGAATATCAAGCAATCCAATACGTATTTACTAGAATAAAAGAGCGCGTATTGTCTAAACAATTAGACAATCCGTTTGCGAACGATATATTTTTACAACATTTAGTTTATTCACAACAATTACCTATTAATTGGATTGCAGTTATAGAAAAAGAAGATAACCTATACAGTGTAGAAAAATGGTTCGATAAGACGAAATGTCTGTACCATGAACACTCAGAATTAAAGGCAGAGACAATTTTTGAATTAACAGAATTACTGTTAAAATATACAGATTACGATAGTCAAAACGATATTTTAACAATTCCTTTTGAGGAGAAATATTTACTCGTAAGTACAAATACAAATCGTACAGTTAATTTCTCCAGCTTTATGAATCATGCATTACAACTTCTACAAAATGGTAAATCCACATTATTAATAAAACAAAATGAACAACAGTGGAAAGATCCAGTACTTATGTTTAATGACTCTATTATTCGAGTTCGTAACTTCAATGATGCATTAGAAACGATAACTGAAGGATTCATTAATTACTTACCTTTTAAACGTTGCGCAATTTTTTCCTATTCAAAAGTTGATGAAGTAGGTTTTGGTTTAGCAGGTAAGCAATTCGATGACGAAGCAGTTAAAAAAATTACCGAAGATATTACAAACGTTCCTCTAATTAATAGTAGCCTAGAAATATTACGTATGTTTGAAACTTCTGCAAAATACTTACAACCTTTATACATCAAAGATGCCCGCAAAGAAATACCAAAACAATACGTTGAACGATTCAAATTAAAATCCTTAGTCATCACACCAATTGTTGCTATATCCAGTAATGAATTACTCGGCGCTGCAATTTTAGATTATGGGGAAAATTCGACCTTTGAAATTTCTACAGATATTTTTATAGCTCTTACGAAATTCGGTCAAAGTGCTGGAGAAGCATTAAAGAAATTTCATAATAGTATTAGAGATTTCAACGAAACAATTCACTTTTCACCAAGGGAAATTGAAGTTTTAGAACTTATGGCTGAAGGTGAATCGACAACAAGTGCAGCGAGCAAACTACATTTAAGTGAATATACTGTTCGAGATTATATTACATCAATTATGCAGAAAATGAACGCAAAGAACAGGACCGAAGCTGTAGCTCGAGCAATTCGTAAAGGCGTTATTTAAATATACTTATATAATCGTTTAATAAAGCATAATAAGTTTACAACGGACAGATCTTCAAAACGGGACTGAGCTTCTTAAGATAAGTGGACTAAGTCTCGTTTTTTCTTTTGATTAAGTGTTTACTAATGAAAAGGATAAATAATGGTGTTCAGAATTAATACTGAACACCATTTATTTAGCTAGTTTTTAAATAGTTGAAGTTAGCCTACTTCTTTTTTTTCTTCGCTATAAACCGCTTCAATTTCTTCTGCATATTTTTCCTCAACAATATTTGCTCGTAATGATAATTTCGGTGTTAGTTCACCACTATCGATCGTCCATTCTTCCGCCGCGATAATTACCTTTTTTGGTTGTGCGTAATTAGTAAATCCTTTTGTTGCGTTGAATACTTCGTTTTCTAATAGTTCAATTACTTTTGGATGTTCACATAACTTCTCCTTTGGCGATACATCTATGCCATTTCGTTTTGCCCATTCAACTAAGGTCTCATATTCTGGATTAATGATACAAATAACATAATTACGATCCTCTCCGATCACGAGGGACTGGGCAATGTAAGGGCTTTCATTCATTGCATTTTCAATTGGCTGAGGAGCTACGTTCATACCTGTAGACAAAACTAAAATACGTTTCTTACGGTCGATAATCTTCAAGTAACCATCCTCATCCAGTTCTCCAATATCCCCTGTCTTAAACCAATCGCCATTAAAGGCCTCTTCTGTCTCCTCTGGATCATTGTAATATCCTTGTGTAATACTCGGTCCACGGACTAAAATTTCTCCGTCTGAATCGAGTTTAACTTCTAAGTTTGGTAACACTTTACCTACAGTTCCGACTTTACCTCTTATCATCGGGTTAACCGAAATAATCGGCGATGTTTCGGTAAGTCCATATCCTTCAAAAATCGGTATATCTAAAGCCCAGAAAAACTTCGCAATCTCTGGATTTAACGTACCTCCACCGGATACTGCACCTCGAATTCTACCGCCAAGTTGTTCTTTTACCTTTGAGTAGACGAGACGATTTGCTAATTTCCACTTTCTGTGTAGATCTTTCGGCATCATCTGTTGCCTAATCATATCGTCTACTTGGCCTTTAAGATAATATTTATACCTTTCTTCTCCTATCCGAACTGCCCAATCAAATACTTTCTTCTTGATATTTGATCCACTACTAATTTCCTCCCGAACCATTGTATATACTTTTTCAAATAGACGTGGAACACTTGTAAAGACAGTCGGACGAACTTCTTTTAAGTTCTCTGGAATCGTATCGATACTCTCAGCATAAGCAATAGTAACTCCAAGTGCTAACGGGAAGTAGTGACCAGCTAAACGTTCGAACACGTGCGAAACCGGTAAATACGATAGCAATATATCTTCTGGTAAAATTTCTATAAGCCAGAAATGCACACCTTCGATATTTGCTAAAATATTTCCGTGAGTAATCATCGCACCTTTTGGATTACCAGTCGTTCCCGATGTACTAATAATAGTAAGCAAACGTTCCCGATCAATTTTCTTCCACGTATCCTCCCAAATACT
>Ga0079226_10003511_pt1 | contig 12005 bp, 11 predicted proteins | sample Poulit2014_FD_76345 | JGI IMG/M metagenome (GOLD analysis project Ga0079226, IMG submission 76345) | Agricultural soil microbial communities from Georgia to study Nitrogen management - Poultry litter 2014 | ecosystem: Environmental > Terrestrial > Soil > Agricultural land | place: USA: Georgia... | reverse complement strand
TCGCCTTCCTCGCGCGCCACGTCTGCGGATTTGGCCGCTTTTTGTGCGCGCTCGGCGATGAACGGCTCGATTTCGCGCCGGTAGGTCTGCTGCATGTCCGACAGCAGCACCCGATCCTGGGGTCGTTTGGGGCCGGCCAGCGACGGCTCCACAGTGCCCATGTCCAACTCCAGCGTATCGCTGTACAGCGGCTCCGGCGCCCCGGCTTCGCGCCACAGGCCCTGCGCCTTGGCATAGGTTTCGGCAAGTTCGACCTGTTCCTCGGAACGACCGGTCAGGCGCATGTATTTAATGGTTTCCTCGTCGATCGGGAAGATCGCGCAGGTGCTGCCGAATTCGGGCGACATGTTACCAAGCGTGGCGCGATCGGCGAGCGGCAGCTCGGCCAGGCCGTCGCCGTAAAACTCGACGAACTTGCCGACCACACCTTTGTTGCGCAGCATTTCCGTGACCGTCAACACCAGGTCGGTGGCGGTGGCACCTTCCGGCAGCTTGCCGCTGAGCTTGAAGCCGACCACCTGCGGGATCAGCATGCTGATGGGCTGGCCGAGCATGGCGGCTTCGGCCTCGATGCCGCCCACGCCCCAGCCGAGCACGCCGAGGCCGTTGATCATGGTGGTGTGCGAGTCGGTGCCGACCAATGTGTCGGGGTAGGCCAGGCCGGTGTCATCGTTGCCGAACACGACGCGGCCAAGAAATTCCAGGTTGACCTGGTGCACGATGCCGGTGGCCGGCGGCACCACCTTGAAGTTGTCGAACGCGCCCTGGCCCCAGCGCAGGAATGCGTAGCGCTCCTTGTTGCGCTTGAACTCCAGTCGCGCATTCAGGGTGTAGGCGTCGGCGCTGCCGTATTCGTCCACCATGACGGAATGGTCGATGACCAGTTCAGCCGGCGACAGCGGATTGATCTGCTCGGCATTGCCGCCGAGATTGGCCATGGCGTCGCGCATGGCCGCCAGGTCGACGATGGCCGGCACGCCGGTGAAGTCCTGCAATACGACCCGCGCCGGGGTGAATGAGATCTCGGTCTCCGGCTCGGCCTGCGGGTTCCAGTTGGCCAGTGCCTTGATGTCGTCGGCGGTGACATTGTCGCCGTCTTCGTTACGCAGCAGGTTTTCCAGTAAAATCTTTTGCGCATAGGGCAATTTTCCGACATTCGCGTATTCCGACTCCAGCGTCTTTAGGCTGAAGTAGTCGTAATTGTTTTTGCCCACAGTTAGTTGTGCGCGCGTGTTGAAGCTATCTGTCATGCTATGGTTCTCTCCTGTGACTGAAGTTTTCAGTTATCTGTCCAAATCTCTTTTATTATAGCGATTTACAGCGGATTTTGCAGAAAGCGTGATTTTATGCTCCGAGCACAGCCAGTGCCTCGGCCAACCCGCATCATCTGTTGCCGGCCGGGCCGAGGCCATGCAGGCTGGCCAGCAGCGCCTTGCGTCGGAGCAGCAGCAGCGGGAAGTTGCCGCCGCACTGGTACCACAGAAAGCCGCAGCGGATGGCGGCCAGCAACTGCGTGCGCACGCGTGCCTGAATGGCCGGGTTTTCCAGGTAGCTGGGATGACCGCGCAGCATGATGCGCGGCTTCATCGGGCTGATCACGTGCTGATACGCAGTCGCCAGAATGTCTTCAGTATCGGCGCTTTCAGCCAGCCGCGCGCGGTCGATGGCGCCGCGCAGCTGATTGCTTGCCGTGTCATCGCGGCGCAGACGCCGTGCCAGCCGCAACAGCTGGCCCATGTAGCGCGCCACCAGTGCCGCTTCGGCATTGGCGCTGCGCCCCGCGAGCTGCTTCTTGAGGTAGGCAATGCCGTCGCCGAGCGCCGACAGGTTGCCGTACACATCCATAACCGTATCCGGCTCGGTGCAGAAAATGGCATGGCGGGCAACCTCCATGCGCGGGCGCAAATCCCGGCCTGCGCTGCCCAATTCATGCGCATACAGCGCGAACTGAGCCACGCCGGCCAGCGCCAGCGCCCGATCCCGCATGCTGTTGCTCATGCCGACAGCGCCTGCGGCATGGCGGGTGTGTCGGCAGCGCTGATCTCGGCGCCGCCAAGGCAGATGTCACCGTGGTAGAAAACGACATACTGGCCGGCGGCAATGGCCCGCGGTGGCGCGTCGAACTGCACGGCCAGGCCGCCATCCGTGCCAAGTGCGACCTCACAGGCAATGGTGCGCTGGCGATAGCGCACCTGCGCGCGGCAGCGCAGCGGCAGGGCGGGCGCAGTGCCAATCCATTGCGGTGCCAGCGTCTGCAGCCGGGTTTGCACGAGCGCTGGATGGGCGCTGTCCTGCGTCACCCACAGCGTGTTGGCGGCAACATCCTTGGCGGCCACGAACCAGGGCGCGTCTGCCGCGCCGTGCACGCCGCCGAGGCCGAGGCCCTTGCGTTGGCCGATGGTGTAATAAACGAGGCCATTGTGCTGGGCGATGGTCTGCCCCGCCAAGGGGCCGTCGCTGACCCGGATCGGCCCGGTGCTGCCGGCGATGTAGCGGCGCAGAAAACCTTCGAAATCACGCTCGCCGATAAAGCACACGCCGGTGCTGTCGGGCTTGTCGTGAATGCCGAACCCGTGCTCGCGGGCGATGTTGCGTACGGCTGATTTCTGCAACTCGCCCAGCGGAAACAGCGTGCGCGCCAGCGCCGCAGCCGGCACCGCGGCCAGGAAATAGGACTGATCCTTGCCGGCGTCGACGCCGCGCAGCAGCCGCGGCCCCGCGTCCGTGTGCTCGATGCGCGCGTAATGCCCGGTGGCAATCCAGTCCGCGCCCAGGCGCTCGGCGTAGTGCAGGAACACGTCGAACTTGATCTCCCGATTGCACAGAATGTCGGGATTCGGTGTGCGTCCGGCGGCATAGCCGTCAAGAAAATAACGAAACACGCGCGCCTTGTATTGGCGCGAAAAATCGGCGCGATGCAGGGGAATGCCAAGCGCGGCGCAAACCGCGGCGGCATCAGCGCAATCGGCGGCCGCCTGGCAGCGCCCGGTTTCGTCCTCGCTCCAGTTGAACATGAACAGGCCTTCGACCTCGTAGCCGGCCTGCACCAGGCGCAGGGCGGCCACCGACGAGTCCACGCCGCCGGACATGCCGACGATGACGCGTTGCGTGGCAGGGCTTTGCGGAGTGGTTTGGAAATCAGGCATGCGGCATGTGCTGAATGGTCGACAGGGGCAAGCGTACTCCGGCGCGCAGGGCGTCGATCGCGGCCAGTACCAGCGGGCTGCGCAGCTGCTCGCGCCGACCGTGCAGTTCTTCCCGGGTGAGCCAGTGCGTTGTGATGATGGTGTCATCCAACGGCTGCTCCGCGTCGTGGCGCTCGGCTCGGGCGCTGAAGGCGCAGCGCAGGATGCAGTCCCCGCGCGATGTTTCGGGCCAATAGTATACGCCGAGCAGGGCCTCGGGTGTAACCTGCCAGGCGGCTTCCTCCCAGGTTTCGCGCACTACCGCATCAAGGATGGTTTCCCCCGGCTCGACGTGCCCGGCCGGCTGGTTGAGCACCCGCTGGCCCGAGACATATTCCTCGATCATCAGGTAGCGGCCGTCCTGTTCAATGACTGCGGCGACGGTAAGTTCGGGTCTGACCACTGCTTTTCATCCTGTTGCTGGAGGGCATGTAGTCTAGCAAAGGCCATTTTTCTATGGCCAAGGACGCGTGCGGCGGGTATCATGCGCCAATCATCTGCACATCTTTACACCATGTCGGGATTCACCATGTTATTCCCGGGTCAGGGTTCCCAGTCCGTCGGCATGCTGCGCGAATTGGGCGAAACCGACCCGCCCATCGCGGCCACCTGGTCCGAAGCGAGCGACGTGCTCGGCTACGACATGGCCGAATTGGTCGCCAACGACCCCGAGGGGCTGCTCGACCAGACGGAATACACTCAGCCTGCCCTGGTCGCGGCCGGGGTGGCTGTCTGGCGCACCTGGAAGGCGCGCGGCGGTGCTGATCCCGCCATGCTGGCTGGCCACAGCCTGGGCGAATACACTGCGCTGGTGGCTGCGGATGCACTCGATTTTGCCGATGCCCTGCGCCTCACCCGCGTGCGCGGGCAGGCCATGCAGGCCGCGGTGCAGCCGGACGCAGGTGCGATGGCGGCGATCATCGGCCTGGATGATGATGCCGTCGGCGAGGTCTGCACGAGCGTCAGCAGCGGCGACGATCATCTCGTCTCCGCCGCCAATTTCAATGCGCCGGGGCAAGTGGTCGTGGCCGGGCATGCCGATGCCGTCACGGCCGCTTGCGAACGCGCCAAGGAAGCCGGCGCACGCATGGCCAAGATGCTGGCGGTCAGCGTGCCATCGCATTGTGCGTTGATGCGCCCGGCCGCCGAGCGGCTGTCTGCGCATCTCAGCGAAATCCCCCTGCGCGAGCCGCGCATACCGCTGCTGCACAATGTCGATGCTCATCCGCGCGCTTCGGTCGAAGGCATTCGCAAGGCGCTGGTGGCGCAACTGGAAAGCCCGGTCCACTGGACCGACAGCGTGCGCGCCATGATTGCGGAAGGTCATGAGTTGATGCTCGAATGTGGCCCCGGCAGGGTTTTGACTGGTCTCAACAAGCGCATCGACAGGCAGCTGCAGACCATCGCCCTCAAGGATGCCGATGGCATGCATGCCGCACTCGTCGCCACGGCAGCCGTGTAGAATAGCGCTGCAGACAACCGCACACAGGGAACAACAAATGGCTACCGACAGTTTGTCCGGTCAGGTTGCGCTGGTTACTGGCGCGTCACGCGGGATTGGCGCTGCGATCGCCGATCTGCTTGCCGACCTGGGCGCCCAGGTCATTGGCACTGCCACCAGCGACGCAGGCGCTGATGCCATCGGCAAGCGCCTGGCAAGTGCCGCAAGCCCGGGGGCAGGGCGCAGGCTCGATGTCACCGACGGCGCCGCAGTCGCGGCGCTGCTCAAGGCAATCACCAAGGAGTATGGCGCGCCAACCATTGTCGTCAACAATGCCGGCATTACCCGCGACAATCTGCTGCTGCGCCTCGGCGAGGACGATTGGGGTGCGGTCGTCGATGCCAACCTCAACGGCGCCTATCGCGTCTCCAAGGCCGCACTGCGGGGCATGATGAAGGCGCGCGGCGGGCGCATCATCAACATCACCTCGGTGATCGCGCAAATGGGCAATGCCGGGCAAACCAACTATGCCGCCACCAAGGCCGCGCTGATTGGCTTCACCCGCTCGCTGGCGCGCGAAGTCGGCTCGCGCCAGATCACGGTCAACGCCATCGCTCCCGGCTTCATCGCCACCGACATGACCGACCAGCTCGACGAGCAGAGCCGTGCGGCCATGCTCGAACAGATTCCCCTGCAGCGCCTTGGCACGGTTGCCGATGTGGCTGCCGCAGTCGCTTTTCTCGTCTCCCCGGCCGCCGGCTACATCACCGGCGAGACCCTGAACGTGAACGGCGGATTGCATATGGGGGGGTGAAGCCATGACCCTGTCCGAGTCGCATTGCCTGGAACAATTGTGGCGGCCAGGCGAAATTTTCCCTAGAATGGCGCGCAATTTTTAGTCTTATAGTCCGTATGTGCGCATCCTGCACATACATTTCACAGGAGAGAAACCGATGAGCAACATACAGGATCGAGTACAGAAGATTATTGCCGAGCAACTCAGCGTCAGCGAAGACCAGGTCACGGCCGAGGCTTCTTTCGTCGATGATCTGGGTGCTGACTCGCTGGACACCGTGGAACTGGTGATGGCGCTGGAAGAAGAGTTCGAAATCGATATTCCCGACGAGGAAGCCGAGAAGATCATCAAGGTCAAGGACGCGGTCAATTACATCAAGACCAATGCCGAAGGCTGAGCATAGGCTGTCGGCGCTGCCCGCCGCCGGCCTTGATGGCCGGCCGGCGCCTGCCGACACTTCTTCCTTGCACAGGGGGTGATCATGAGACAGCGCCGCGTAGTAGTCACCGGACTGGGCTTGATTTCGCCCATGGGGTTGGACGTCGCGTCCTCGTGGGCGGGCATTTGTGCCGGGCAGAGCGGCATCGTGCCCATCGAGGAATTCGATGTGTCCGAATACCCGACATGCTTCGGTGGCCCGATCCGGGGGTTTGACGTCAGCCAGTACATGGCGCGCAAGGAGGCGCGTCGGTACGACCCGTTCGTGCACTATGCCGTCGCCGCTTCGAAGGAGGCGTTGACCGACAGCGACCTGCCGCTGGACGACGAACTCAATGACCGCATTGGCGTCGCAGTCGGTTCCGGCATCGGCGGTATCGGCACCATTCACAACACCTGCGTCAATTTCCATCAGCACGGCAACCGGCCGAAGAAGGTGTCGCCGTTCTTCATTCCCAGCAGTATCGCCAACATGGCTGCTGGCCAGATTTCCATCCAGTACAAGTTGCATGGACCCAATATCGCCGCTGTCTCGGCCTGCACCACGGGCGCGCACAACATCGGCCTGGCTGCGCGCCTGATTGCTGCTGGCGATGCCGACGCCATGCTGGCCGGCGGCAGCGAAATGGCCGTCAATCCAATTGGTCTGGCCGGTTTTTGTGCGGCGCGGGCCTTGTCTACCCGCAATGACGATCCGCAGGCGGCGAGCCGTCCCTGGGACGTCGATCGCGACGGCTTCGTCCTGTCTGATGGTGCCGGCGTGCTGGTGCTGGAGGAATACGAGCAGGCGCGCGCCCGCGGTGCCAACATTTATGCCGAAATCATCGGCTTTGGCATGAGCGGCGATGCTTTCCACATCACGCAGCCGGCCGCGGGCGGCGACGGTGCCCTGCGCTGCATGCGCCATGCACTCGAGGACGCCGGCCTCGACGGCAGCGAAATCAGTTACATCAATGCCCATGGCACCTCGACACCGATCGGTGACGTGGCCGAAAGCCAGGCCATTGAAACGCTGCTCGGCGCTGCCGCCGACAAGGTGGCGGTCAGTTCCACCAAATCCATGACCGGCCACATGCTGGGCGCGGCCGGCGCCGCGGAAGCGATTTTCTGCATTCTCGCACTGCGCGATCAGGTGGCGCCGCCAACCATCAACCTGGATCAGGTGGACACCGACTGCAATCTGGACTACGTACCACACGAAGCCCGTGCCATGCGCATCGACACGGTGCTGTCAAACTCCTTCGGTTTTGGCGGCACCAATGGCACCCTGATCTTTGCCCGTGTAGGCTGAATCCGCGCCGCGCCCGGCGCAGTTCGCAGACGATCATGCCACTCGTCATGGGCGCGCTTGCCGTCCATGGCGGCCCGACAGAGAGTAATCGGACGTGCGCCGTTTATTGCTGACCATTGTTTTACTGCTGTGTGTGGCGGCCGGTGCGCTGGCGGTTGACATCGGCCTGTTTCTGACTTCGCCGCTCAGTCACGGCAGCACCAGCACCATCATCATCAAGCCGGGCACCGGCTTCGGCGCCATCGTCGAGCAGTTGGCGGATCAGGGAATCATCGCCACCCGACGCCAACAGCTGTATTTTTCCGCCTATGCCCGCATCCGCAATATGGCCCACAAGATCCAAAGCGGCGAATATCAGGTCGACCCGGCACAGACGCCGCCCGAATTGCTTGCCCGGCTCACTTCAGGCGACACCATTCGTTATCGCATCACGCTGGTCGAGGGCTGGACCTTCGCGCAGATGCGCGCCGCGCTCGAGGCGCAGGAAGAGTTGGATCACATCCTCGCTGCCGGCAGTGATGCGGACATCATGGCAGCGCTCGGACATCCGGAGCAAAAGGCCGAGGGCCACTTCATGCCGGATACCTATTTCTTCGCCCGCGGCGCCACGGATCTGTCGATTTATCAGCGCTCCTACGCGGCCATGCATGATTTCCTGCAGCAGGCCTGGGCTGAGCGCGCGAATGACGTCGCGGTGAAAAGCCCTTACGAAGCGCTGATTTTGGCTTCCATCATCGAAAAGGAAACCGCGGTGTCGAGCGAGATGCCCCGCATCGCCGGCGTATTCACACGGCGCCTGCAGAAAGGCATGCTGCTGCAAACCGACCCCACCGTCATTTATGGCATGGAGGATTACGACGGGCGCATTACCAGCAAGGCCCTGCGCACGGATACGCCATACAACACCTATACCCGCCCGGGGCTGCCGCCGACGCCAATCGCCATGCCGTCGCGGCGCGCAATCAAGGCCGCCCTGCACCCGCAGGAAGGCGACGCATTGTATTTCGTGTCGCGCAATGACGGCACGCATGAATTCTCCGCCACGCTGGCGGAACACAACCGTGCCGTGCGCAAGTATCAGCTTGGCCAGTCGCAGCCATGAACGGCCGCTTCATTACCCTGGAAGGCGGTGAGGGCGCCGGCAAGAGCACACAGATGGCTGCCATCGGCCGCTGGATCAACGCGCATGGCCATGAAGCCGTGCTTACCCGCGAGCCGGGCGGCACCGAGCTGGGCGAGGCCATCCGTACCGTGCTCATGGGTACATACGACATGCCCATGCCGGCCTTCAGCGAATTGCTGCTCATGTTTGCTGCTCGCGCCGCGCATTTGCAGCAGGTGATCGAGCCGGCACTGGCACGTGGCGCCTGGGTCGTAAGCGATCGCTTTACCGACGCCAGCTATGCTTACCAGGGCGCGGCGCGGGCGCTCGGCGCGCGGCCCGTGGCCCTGCTCGAACAACTGGTGCAGGGCGAGCGCCGCCCCGATCGCGTGCTGCTGTTCGATGTGCCTGCGCAGGCCGGCCTGGCACGCCGCAAACAACAGGGCGACACCAATCGCTTCGACGGGGAAGCACAGGCGTTTCACGAGCGCGTCAACCAGGCTTACCGCGACCGCGCCGGCCGCGACCCCGGGCGTTATGTCATTATCGATGCCTGCCAGAATCGCGCGACGATTTTTGCCGAGATACAGCAGGCCCTGGAAGCATTGCTGTGAGCGCCGCAACATTGCCATCCGAACTGGCTCTGCCCTGGCATGCCAATTTATGGCAGCAGGTCAGAACCAGCCTGAAGGCCGGGCGCATGGCCCACGCCCTGCTGGTCTGTGGCCCGCCTGGTGTCGGCAAGCGTCGCTTTGCCGAGCGCCTGGCGCGCGCCTTGCTCTGTCATACGCCGCACGACAATGCCGACGCCTGCGGCCAATGCCCCGCCTGTCGCCAATGGGCGGCCGGCTCGCATCCCGACGTGTCCCTGCTCGAGCCGCAGGAAGAGGGCGCCCTGATTCGCGTCGAGCCCATGCGCGTCTTCACCCGGCGGCTGCAGCTCACACCGCAGTACCGGCAAGGCCGCCTCGGCTGGATCGATCCCGCCGAGCAACTCAACATCGCCGCCGCCAATAGTCTGCTCAAAACATTGGAAGAGCCGCCTGCCGGCACACATTTGCTGCTGCTCAGCAGCCATCCGCACCGCTTGCTGCCCACCATCCGCAGCCGCTGCCGGTTGTTGCGCGTGCCGCCGGCGCCAGTGGCCATGGGCCGCGAATGGCTCGCGGCCCAGCGTGTGGACACCAGCATGGTTGTTGAGCATGAGCTGCGCATGCCGCTGCGTGTGTGCCTCGACAGCGACACCCGCGAGCGCGAGCAGCGTTGGGCTCAGGATCTGGCCAGGCTGCTTGCCGGGCGCAGCGATGCAGTCCTGCTGGCCGAGCGCTGGGCCGAACAGCCACCCGACCAGCTGCTCGACTGGCTTTATCGCACTTCGTGCGCCATGCTCGAATATCGTCTCGTCGGCAGCGGCCTGCACGATCGCGCCCTCGCGCGCAGCACGGCCGCCGCCAGCATGGCTCGGCTCGTCCAGCTCAGCCGCCAAACTGCTCGTGCCGCCTATTTGCGACATACCAACAGCAACTGGCAGCAGGTGCTGGAAGCGCTGCTGTTATCGAGCCTCGTCTGACAAAAGGCTTGTCATCCTGTGCAAGCGAACGCAGCGAGTGCAGTCGCAGGAGCGCACGCTACCGGCACATTTCCACAATTCTGCGACTGCGCGCAGAATGACGTGCTGTTTTTGCAGCAGCGGTGATATAAGAGGGGTGCTGCCAAAATCACCACCATCCGGCGCAAGCGGGTGCCGCGGCTGCCGGGATATGGTCGCGAAACAGCCGAGCCGCATCCAGCACGCATTGACATGTCTGCGCAAAAAACATATTGTCAGCGGATACTTGGGCACGAAGCACCTGCTGCTCAGAGGGAGAATGGCAGCGGCTCTATAAGCATTGTCGGACGGCCTCTTGGCTTGGCCGTGTGTTCGCTTTCATAAACAAACGCCCAGCACCGAGCGCAACCTGCGATCAGATTCTAGTCAGGGTTGTGGTTTTCTTGGACAAATTGTTTTATTATTAGTTCCCGGTCGATAAAAAAGATCGGGTTCAATGTCTCAACAAAGGGAGAAATCAGACATGAGCACACGTACATTCAAGTCCGCCAAGTTGCGGAAGGCGGTCAAGGGGGCCATTGGCACCACAGTCGCCGTTCCGTTGCTGTTCGCCGCGCTGCCGGTTGCAGCCCAAGGCCAGATCGGCAACACCACGTTCGAAGTCGACGGCTACGTCAAGCTGGACGCCTGGTATGACCGCGAAGCCGATTTCGGTGTTTCGCTCTTGCCTTCCGATATTATCAGTGCTGACGGCCTCAAGTATCCGGGCCATCCGTCTTACGTGAATCCGGCAACCGGCAGTCAGGATCATGACGGCAACTTCGGCACCACCGCCAAGCAGACCCGGATCCGCATCAATACGCTGACACCGACGGAAGTCGGCGACATCAAGGGTTACCTGGAATTCGACATGTACGGCGCCAGCGGCTCGCAGGACGGCAACGTACGTAATCGCCTGGCCTATTTCCAGTGGGAGAACTGGACCTTCGGCCGCGCCTGGAGCAACTTCGTCAACTTCAACTACGGCACGACGCTGAACTTCGCCGGCCCCGCGGGCCAGACGTTCGCCCGTTCCGAGCAGGTTCGCTATGATGCCAATCTGGCCAACGGCGGCACCTTTGGCGTGGCCCTGGAGCGCAACCAAGATAACTACACGGTTCATGGCGGCAGTAATGAGAACACCAGCCTGCCGGCGCTGACGCTGAGCTACACCCAGCCGGTTGGCAACAGCAGCTTCGATGTGCGCGGCATTGTCCGCCAGATTGAAGGCGAGACCGCTGGCGGCCACGAAGACAGCGCCCTTGCCTGGGGCGTGAACGCTGGCACCAGCGTGACGCTGCCGAACGACACCACCACGCTGATGCTGACCGCCGCTTATGGTGAAGGCATGGGCACCTACATCTACAACCCGACCATGGGCAGCACCGGTGCCTACTTCGACGGCGACAGCCTGAAGCGTGACAAGCGCTGGGGCGCGATCGGCACGATCTCGCAGAAGTTCACCGATCAAGTCACCGGCAACATCGTCTACGGTTACAGCAACGGCAAATTTGGCATTAACGAAGAGGAAATTCGTGGCCAGTCCCTGGGCGTGAACATGCTGTACTCACCGGTTGACCAGCTGGTCTTCGGTGCCGAGTACACCCGCGTGTGGGTCAAGGACAAGGACGGCTATCTCACCGGTTATGATCGCGCCGATGGCCACGCCAACCGCGTGCAATTCTCGGCCATCTACAACTTCTAAGGCAATAGCGTTTGTTTTCAAGGCCCCGGACTTCCGGGGCCTTTTTTATGTCTGGACATGAAATCAGCGCCTTGCGTTGCGCGCATGCGGGAACATGCAAGCGCTGCTGCGACCATGTGCAGATTGATAAAGAATACAATGGGTCAATCCATATCAGGAGCCCGCCTTCGGGCGAGCGATCAAGCCATGGCGCAACACCCGGCCACTAATCACAAGCGAACCAAAGCGTTATTGCATAATGCTGACAAGCCCTGCGGGCTTGTTTCGCGCGCAGGCGCGTTCCTGCAAACAGAATGTAGGACGCCGGCGAAATATTATATAAAGGCCCTTGGCATCCTGCTGTAGCGAGCGCCGTCGCAGGATCGCTTGCTACAGGCAGCGCCGCCCGATGCTGCAACTACGCGCAGCATGACAATAGTGGGTTGTGAGCGCGCGCAGCAAACCGGTGAGTTCAGGGAG
>Ga0079226_10003510_pt1 | contig 12007 bp, 13 predicted proteins | sample Poulit2014_FD_76345 | JGI IMG/M metagenome (GOLD analysis project Ga0079226, IMG submission 76345) | Agricultural soil microbial communities from Georgia to study Nitrogen management - Poultry litter 2014 | ecosystem: Environmental > Terrestrial > Soil > Agricultural land | place: USA: Georgia... | reverse complement strand
GGCAGTACGGGAAGCGATTGGCATGTTCGAAGTCAGCCATATGGGTGAAATCAGAGTGACGGGCAGAGAATCCGTCGAATTCCTGAACTATGCTCTGACAAATGACGTTACAAAGCTCACAGATGAACGTGCCCAATATACTATGCTCTGCAACGAGCGCGGCGGAGTAATCGATGACCTTGTGATTTACAAATTGGATGAAAATGATTACCTGCTTGTAGTCAATGCGGGAAATACAGATATTGATTTTGAGACACTTAAAGCAATCGATGGCTACGATGCAGCTGTTGAGAATGTATCTGGGGAATACGGCCAGCTGGCAGTGCAGGGTCCGCGAGCCCGTGATCTTGTACAGAAGCATGTCGAAGAGGACATCAGTGAAATGAAGATGTTCCGCTTTAAAAAGGACATAGACATCGATGGTTCCAAAGTGATTCTTTCCCAGACAGGATATACTGGTGAGGACGGGTTTGAAATCTACTGCGCTGCAGAGGATACTTTGAAACTGTGGAAACTTTTTCTCGACGGCGGGGCAGAACCGTGCGGACTCGGTTCGCGCGATACTTTGAGACTGGAAGCCGGCCTGCCGCTCCACGGCCAGGATCTGACGGAAGACATCACGCCGGTAGAAGCCAATATGGGATTTGCGGTCAAGCCGGATAAAGGTGAATTTGTCGGCAGGGAAGTTCTCAAGGATCAGAAGGAAAACGGTGCTCCGAGGAAGCTCGGCGGCTTCGAAATCCTTGAAAGAGGTATTGCACGCACAGATTATGAAGTGAAAGATTCTGATGGCAACAAAGTGGGATATGTCACAAGTGGTACACAGTCGCCGCTGACAAAGAAATCCATAGGATTTGCACTTGTGGATAAAGAATTTCATGAACTTGATAAAGAATTCAATATCATTGTAAGAAACAAAGAAGTAAAGGCGAAGTTTGTCAAAGCGCCATTCCATAAAAACTAATTGTGAGAAGGAGTGTATGAATTGAGTCATCGTTATTTACCATTAACAGAAAAAGACAAGCAGGAGATGCTGGAAACGATCGGCATCTCAGATGTATCTGAACTTTTCAGCGACATACCTGAGAAAGTAAAGTTCAAAGGTGAACTGAATATCAGACCAAAGAAGAGTGAGACTTCTCTGCTTCGTGAACTGGGAAATATCGCAAAGAAAAATATCACGACGGAAACACACGTATCATTCCTCGGTGCCGGTGTATATGACCACTATATCCCGACAGTCGTGGATCATGTGATTTCACGTTCTGAGTTCTATACGGCATATACGCCGTACCAGCCTGAAATATCTCAGGGAGAACTTCAGGCGATTTTCGAATTCCAGACATTGATTTCAGAACTTACTGCCATGGATGTTGCAAACTCATCAATGTATGACGGACCGACTGCCTTTGCAGAAGCTGCGACCATGGCAGCCGGCAAAACGCGCAAAAAGAAAGTCGTTGTATCCAAGGGTGTCCATTATCAGGCAATTGAAGTGTTAAGGACATACTGCAAAGCGCAGGGCATTGAAGTCGTCGAGGTTGAACTTGACGGTTCCTATACAGACCTCACCAAGCTTGATGAAGCTGCCGATGAAGATACTGCAGCAGTAATGGTCCAGTATCCGAACTTCCTCGGTTCTGTAGAAAATCTTGAAGAGATTGAAAAGATTGCACACAAGCACAAAGGATTGTTCGTTGTAAACAGCAACCCGCTTGCACTCAGCATTCTTACGCCCCCGGGTGAATTCGGGGCAGACATCGTCACAGGTGATACGCAAGTATTCGGTATCCCTACACAATTTGGCGGACCTCACTGCGGTTATTTCGCTGCAACCAGCAAACTGATGCGTAAAATGCCCGGCCGTCTTGTCGGCCAGACGCAGGATGATGAAGGCAACCGCGGTTTCGTTCTGACTCTGCAGGCAAGAGAGCAGCACATCAGACGTGACAAAGCGACAAGCAACATTTGTTCCAACCAGGCACTGAATGCCCTTGCCTCATCTGTGGCAATGAGTGCACTCGGTAAAAAAGGCGCTGTTGAAATGGCGGAAAACAACATTCAGAATACTTACTACATGAAAAAACAGTTGAAATCCAAAGGGTTTGAAATAATCGATGGTCAGTCATTCAACGAATTTGCTGTCAGGCTGTCCAAAAATATTGACGAAATCAATGATACTCTCTATGATGACGGATTTATCGGTGGTTTCAACCTTGGAAGAGTAGATGCAAAATTTGAGAACCATATGCTCATCGCAGTAACAGAACTCCGTACCAAAGATGAAATTGATTCATTTGTTGAAAGGTTGGGTGAATATAATGCTTAAGGGATCCAGTCCTTTGATTTTTGAAAGAAGTACAGAAGACCGATTCGCATATTCACTTCCGGATTTGGAAGTGGAAAAACATGAACTATCCGATATAATAGATGCGAAATTCATCCGCAGGACAAAGGCAGAACTGCCGGAAATAAGCGAGCTCGATCTGATGAGGCACTACACTGAGCTATCCAACAAAAACCATGGGGTGGACTCAGGCTTCTATCCACTTGGTTCATGTACGATGAAGTACAACCCTAAAATCAATGAAAAAGTTGCAAGGATGCCCGGCTTTGCAAACAGCCATCCTGAGCAGAACGACAAGGCAATCCAGGGTTCACTGGAAATCGCCCATGATATGCAGGAGCATCTTAAAGAGATTACAGGAATGGACGAAATCACACTGCAGCCGGCAGCCGGTGCGCAGGGCGAGTGGACCGCACTCATGATGATCAAAGCGTTCCATGAGGCGAACGGTGATCATAATCGTACAAAAGTAATCGTTCCCGACTCCGCTCACGGTACAAACCCGGCGAGTGCAGTAGTGGCAGGCTTTGAAGCTGTTACCGTCAAGTCCAACGACAGGGGCCTCGTTGACATCGATCATCTGAAAACATTGGTCGGCGATGATACAGCAGCAATCATGCTGACAAACCCGAATACACTCGGACTTTTCGAAGAGGATATTATAGAAATACGAGACATCGTCCATGCGGCAGGCGGCAAGTTGTACTATGACGGTGCAAACCTCAATGCCATCATGGCCAAAGTAAGACCCGGGGACATGGGATTCGATGCGGTACACCTCAATCTCCATAAGACGTTCACAGGACCTCATGGTGGCGGCGGTCCCGGTTCAGGTCCTATCGGTGTAAAAACGGAGCTTGCGAAATTCCTGCCGAAACCGCTCGTTGTCAAAGATGGTGACAGTTATCGTGTGGAACACAATGTGCCTGACAGCATCGGACGTGTCAAGCCATTCTACGGGAACTTCGGCATATTCCTCCGCGCGTACACTTATATCCGTACGATGGGCCCGGACGGACTCAAGGAAGTATCGGAAAACGCCGTGCTCAATGCCAACTATATGATGAGACGGCTTGAAGGCACCTTCGAACTGCCTTACAAACAGCACTGTAAACACGAATTCGTAATCAGCGGTTCAAGGCAGAAGAAAATGGGTGTACGTACACTCGATATGGCTAAACGCCTGCTTGACTTCGGCTACCATCCACCGACTATCTACTTCCCGCTGAATGTTGAGGAATGTATGATGGTGGAACCGACGGAAACAGAGTCCAAGGAGACGCTCGATGGTTTCGTCGATGCACTGATTCACATTTCAAAAGAGGCGGAAGAGGATCCGGATATCGTTCTTGAAGCACCGCATACTACAGTCATCGGCCGACTGGATGAAACACTGGCTGCACGGAAACCGGTGCTCAAGTTCCAGCGAGAAGATATCATAGAGGAAAAAGAATAATAAAAAAAGGACCCGCGGGTCCTTTTTTATTTGGATTTAGATTTGATTTTGCCTGTCCACTTGCTGATGCCATTTTTCAGCATATAGATATCACTGTATCCTTTTTTCTTGAGCATCTTTGCTGCTCTTACGGACAATCTGCCGTTATGATCATACAGATAGATCGGCTGGTCTTTCCTTAATGAGTTCATTTTCATAGAGAAGTTCATCATCGGAATATTCCTTGCACCCATGATGTGTCCGTGTTCATATTTTTCCTTTTCCCTCAAGTCAATCAGCTGAACTCTTCTCAGATCTTTTTTAAATTCTTCCTCCGGCAGGGCTTTGACATTGCGCATGTTCCGGTAACCGTTCAAAACGAGCAGCAATATTACGATAACAGCAGCCAGAAGGATGATCATCCAATTTTCCAAAACTCATCTCTCCTTAAATTCCACATAAGTATATTATAGAGATATTTGATATACTTTTAAAGAGGAAATGATAGAGGGAGAGATGAGAAATGTCGGAATGCGTTTGGTACTACATAGAAAGTCATAAGAATGATGCGGCCTACAACATGGCGCTGGATGAACTTCTGATGGAGAAGGTGAGGAATAGTGAATTGCCCGCTGTGCTCAGATTTTACGAATGGGAAACACCGACTCTGTCACTCGGATACTTCCAGAAAGTCCAAAAGGAGATAGACCTCAGGCGTGTGGAGTCATACGGATATGAAATGGTACGGCGTGCCACAGGTGGCAGAGGGGTGCTGCATGACAAAGAACTTACATACAGCGTCGTTCTTCCTGAAAGTTATGAGGGAATGCCGGACTCTGTCACAGAAAGCTACAGAGTAATATCCGGCGGACTCATGGAAGGCTTCAGAAACCTGGGGCTGGATGCTCACTTCAGCGTACCGGAAACACAGGAACAGAGAAAAGAATTAACCAATATCAGAAGCAGCGTATGTTTTGACACACCGAGCTGGTATGAGCTTGTTGTCGAGGGACGTAAAATAGCCGGCAGTGCACAAACAAGGCAGAATGGTGTCATCATGCAGCATGGTTCCATTCTCCTGGATGTAGATATCGATCATCTTTTCGACATGTTCAAATACCAGAATGAACGTTTCAAAGAGAAGATGAAGGCGGCTTTCAAGGAAAAGGCAGTAGCAATCAATGACATAAGCGAAAAGCGGTTTACAGTTGACATGCTGTATCCTGCCTTCAAGAATGGATTTGAAACAGGCCTCAATATGGTCACAAAGCCCTACCAGCTGACGGAGGAGGATCTGGTACGGCTTGAAGAGATCAGCAGGAAATACGCTTCTGACGAATGGAACTTCAGAAGATAAAAAGTCCCGGGTATATACCCGGGACTTTTTATCTTCTGTTCTTCTGGTTATATTTGCGCTTCGATTTTCTTAATGCCTTCCTGTACTTCCTCTGACTCGGTGTCAGGACGAAGAAATAATACACTCCATAAATGATGAATCCCAGGACAATGAGGAATATCAGTGAATTTACGATCATGTTCAGAAAGTAATCCATATTGGTAAGCAGTCCGATTGCTGCAATGATAAGAACTGCATATAAAATTATTTTCTTCAAAATCAGTCTCTCCTTAACAGTTTATTGAACGAATGAATGGCCACTTCGACCTGTGTATCATCCGGCTGCTTTGTAGTAAGATATTGCAGAAGGAGGCCGGGCGTGCCCAGCCATCTGAGCACAGGGATATCTCTAAGCTTATTGGTGAGCTGCAAAAACTCGAAAGACAGCCCGATTACGACAGGTATGAGCGCAATCCTATTCAGAATTCTCACATAGAACGGTTCTACAGGTACGAACATATAGACGACGAAGCCCACGAGTACCGTGAAGAGTATGAAAGAGCTGCCACATCTGTAATGCAGTCTGGATTGTCGCTGTACATTTTCAACCGTCAGGGCACAGTCGTCCTCAAAGGTATTGATCACCTTGTGTTCCGCGCCGTGATACTGAAACAGCCGTTTGATCATCGGGGTCATGGATATTACATATATATAGCCCAGGAGAAGAATCAGTTTGAACAGTGATTCCAGAAAGACCTGGCCAAAGTGTGAAGTAACCATCCCTGAGAATACTTCGGCAACGAACACGGGGATGAGGGTGAACAGGAACTTTCCGATGAGGAATGACAGTATGCCGACAATGATGGTCGACAAGACCACCTTCGCCTGGTTCACCGCCTGTTTTTCCTCCTCGATGCTGATATCGTCTTCAGGATCCCTTTCATAACGGTCTGTTGCAAATTCAAGATGTTTCATACCGTAGATGCTGGATTCAAGTATCGCGATATTGCCTCGCAGAACAGGAATTTTCTTTAGTTTCTGGACCCATTCTTTCTGCGGGCGCTCCATTTCAAAATACTGTATATCATCGTTGTTCCTGCGGATGGCTGTCACCATCCGGTTGTTTGTCTGGAACATGACGCCTTCCACGACGGCCTGTCCGCCTACTAAAGGTTTATCCATTAGCTACTCTTCTTTCCGGTTAAAAGTATTCGCTCGCACTGTTCAGCTGAGAGAGTCCTTCATCCACAGCCTCCATGGATTCAGAATCCGCCCCGTTTTTAATCGACTGCAATGCTCCTTCTATCTCATCATTGGCAAGTTTGAGTGAACTGTGCTGCCTTTTCAAGTATTCATTGAGTTCGAGTCCCTCCGCAGCTTTTTCATACTTGCCTGCAGCTTCGCTTATGCTGGAACTTATGTCGTCTATATCTTTACTGATGACAGACAGGTCGTCCTCTTCCTTTGCTTTTTGAACCGTTTCACTGAGGTCAGTCAATTCTTTCTCCAGTGTACCGGAGTACTCGCTGACAATCTGTACATATTCATCAATGTCCGAATTGCCGATAATGGACTGCATCTTCGAAATGTCCTCTTCAAGAGCATCGAGCCGGAGTTTGTTCTTCTGGACATTGACCTCCTCTGTCTGAAGGACTCCCTGGAGTTCCTCCTTCTTTTCCTCGGCACTCGAGAGCTGTTCCTCGGCAGAGGGGCTGCCGCAACCTGCCAGCATAACTATGGGTAATAATATTTTAATTGATCTTCTCATTTGTAATTTCTCCTGTACATCATTTTATTATTTTATCACGATATGACAGAATATTAAATTGAATACTACTGAAATATACCATGATTTAATGTAGAATATATTTGAAAGGTGGATGAACAATGATCAAGTATGAGAAAGTCAATGCATTGTTGGATGAGAAGAATTTAGATGCAATGCTCATCATGAGTGATTATAACAGACGTTATCTGACAGGTTTCACCGGTACCAGTGGCGCTGTAATAATGACAAAGGATGAAAAATTCCTGATTTCCGATTTCCGCTACAAACAGCAGGCGAGAGAGCAGGCAAAAGATTTTGAATTCGTACTGCAGGATAAAGGCCTGCTTGATTTCATCATGGAATTCATGGAGTCAAGGGGATATGAAAGCGTTGGCTTTGAAGGGGAGCACGTGAACTTCAACACTTATGACAGGCTGGACAGCACTTTCGATCTCATACCGCTCACGGCAGAGATTGAAAAGATCCGCATGTTCAAAACATCAGATGAAGTGGATCTGATCAGAAGAGCCTGCAGTATTGCCGATGAGACTTATGAGTACATACTCAAATATATTCGGCCGGGCATGAGCGAGCTCGATGTGAGAAATGAAGTCGAAAACTACATGCGTAAACTTGGTGCAGAAGGTTCCAGTTTTGATATGATTGTGGCGAGTGGGGTCAGGGGAGCACTTCCCCATGGTGTTGCTTCCAACAAGCTTATAGAAACCGGTGAAATGGTGACATTGGACTTCGGGGCCTACTACAAAGGCTATGCATCTGATATCACAAGGTCGTTCGGTGTCGGTTCAGTATCAGAAGAGATGGAGAAGATCCATCATATCGTTCTTGAATCCCAGCTGGCCTCCCTGGATCAGATCAGACCGGGCATGACCGGTCGGGACGCGGATAAAGTCGCACGGGATATCATAGAAAAAAATGGCTACGGTCCGAATTTTGGGCATTCACTGGGGCACGGCCTTGGCCTTGAAGTACATGAAATGCCCGGCCTGGCCAAATCAAGTGATGTAAAATTGGCGAAAGACATGGTTGTGACGATCGAACCGGGTATATATGTGGATGATGCCGGCGGCGTCCGTATCGAAGATGACTGTCTTGTTACAGACAGCGGTCTTGAAAAATTATCACACAGCAGCAAAGAGCTGTTCATCATCTAATTCATTTACGCTTTTGAATACTGAGGAGGAGAATTATGATTTCAGTAAACGATTTTAAAACAGGTCTGACAGTAGAAGTGGAAGGCGGCATCTGGAGAGTCATCGACTTCCAGCATGTCAAGCCGGGAAAGGGCGCGGCTTTTGTAAGAAGTAAGCTCAGAAACCTGCGCACAGGTGCAATTCAGGAAAAAACCTTCCGCGCAGGGGAGAAAGTGGGCAAAGCCCAGATAGACAATAATAAGATGCAGTATCTGTATGCGGACGGCGACTCCCATGTGTTCATGGATAATAACACGTTTGAACAGGTTGAACTCCAGGCGTCAGCACTTGAAGATGAGCTGCAATACCTAAAAGAGAATATGAACGTCTCCATCATGATGTATGAAGGAGAAGTGATTGGTGTGGAGCTGCCGAAAACTGTTGAGCTCGAAGTGACAGAAACAGAACCGGGCATCAAAGGTGATACAGCCAGCGGTGCTTCGAAATCGGCGACACTTGAAACAGGTCTCACCATCCAGGTACCCCTGTTTGTTAACCAGGGGGATGTTCTCGTCATCAACACGGAAGAGGGCTCATACGTATCACGTGCCTGAACATAAAAGCAGATTTTCATCTGCTTTTATTTTTTGCTTGAATTGGTATGACCACTTGCGTAAAATATAAGACAGTAATTTTTAATTGTTAAGGAGAAGTAAACATGAATCTCGAATATATCGATAATCTGATTGAAAAAATGGAAAAGGCATCATTGACAGAACTCTCCTATAAAGACGGGGATGTTGATATTAAATTGAAGAGGGATATGGGGAGCAATATACAGCCAGCGCCAGTACAGCTTCCGCAGCAGGCACCTGAGAAGCCGATGGCAGACGCACCTTTTGAAGAGGGGAAAGTGATCAAGGCACCGATGGTCGGCACTTTCTACAAAGCAGCATCACCTGAGGCGGATGCGTACGTCAAAGTCGGCGACAAAGTGGATAACACATCCGTTGTATGCATACTTGAAGCAATGAAACTCTTTAATGAAATCCAGGCAGAAATTTCCGGTGAGATTACAGAGATCCTGGTCGAAGACGGAGACATGGTTGAGTACGACCAACCGTTGTTCAGAGTACGATGATCAATAAGATACTTATAGCAAACCGCGGCGAAATTGCAGTTAGGATCATCAGGGCATGTACAGAGCTGGGCATCGATTCTGTCAGTATATACTCAGAAGCGGATGCGGACAGCCTCCACCGGAAAATAGCCACTGAGTCCTATTGTGTCGGGCCGAAACTTTCCAAGGACAGCTATCTGGACATGATCAGCATCATCACCATCGCCAAGAAGTCCGGCTGTGATGCGATACATCCGGGTTACGGTTTCCTCGCTGAAAATAGTGACTTCGCTGAAATGTGCGAAGCATCAAATCTCATCTTCATTGGTCCGATGCATGAGACAATTTCTCTGATGGGCGTAAAAGACGTGGCCAAAGACACGATGAAAAATGCCGGGGTGCCGACTGTGCCTGGCAGCGACGGAGTGGTCGCCTCGATCGAGGATGCCAAACAGATAGCATCAGACATCGGCTATCCTGTCATCATCAAAGCAAGTTACGGAGGTGGCGGTAAGGGCATCCGCGTTGCACGCACGGAAGAGGAGCTCGTCCAGAACTACAAGATGACAGAGCAGGAAGCAGAAAGTGCCTTCGGTAACAAAAGCCTATATATAGAAAAATATATCGAGAACTTCAGGCATATAGAAATTCAGGTCATGGGAGACTATCACGGCAATGTCATCCATCTGGGAGAGCGTGACTGTACAGTTCAGCGCCGTATGCAAAAGCTTGTCGAAGAAGCCCCAAGCCCGATCCTTTCTGAAGAGAAGCGTGCTGAAATGGGAGAGACTGCAGTGCGTGCTGCAAAGAGCATCGACTACATCGGTGCCGGCACCATCGAATTCATCTATGATCTGAACGACGACAGGTTCTACTTCATGGAAATGAATACACGAATCCAGGTGGAACACCCTGTGACAGAAATGGTCACCGGCATAGACCTTGTGAAAATGCAGATCAAAGTCGCCAGGCGTGAAGCCATTCCGTACAGGCAGGAAGACATCAGGATTGAAGGGCACGCAATCGAATTCAGGATCAACGCCGAGAATCCATATAAAAACTTCATGCCTTCAGCCGGAACAATCAGCGATTTCATCGTTCCGGGAGGTTACGGTGTCAGGCTGGATACTGCCTGCTACGCCGGGTATCGCATCCCGCCTTACTATGACTCCATGATCGCCAAGCTGATTACCTTCGCCGATAGTCGTGATGAAGCGATCAGTACAGCAAAAAGGGCGCTTGGTGAGTATATAATCGGAGGTATAGACACTACGATACCATTCCATTCCAACCTGCTGGATAACGAAGCGTTCAGAGCGAATGACTATAACACGAATTTCCTGGCTGAACACGATGTAATGAAATGATGAGTACAAAACCCGCTTTTTCCAGATGACAGTGAAAAGGCGGGTTTTTATTTTCAGAGGGAAGATCCACTGCCGTGATAATTACCTTAATTAAGTTACAAGTTGTTTCTAATTCCGCACACAATCATGCTATAATAAAATGACGGGGTGATGAACATGATAATCCAGGACGATAAATCAAACTTGGGAATGATCGAGATTTCTTCGGAAGTACTGGAAGTGATTGCAAGCATTGCAGTTACTGAAACCAAAGGCGTTCATTCATTGCAGAATAACTTTGCCAGCGGCAATTTTGAAAAGATAGGCAAGAAGTACAGGGGCCGCGGCGTCAAAGTTGAAACAGAGGATAATGAAGTGCTGATTTCAATTTATGTAACATTGGATACGAAGGGCAAGGTCCATGAGACGGCTGAAAATATCCAGAAGAATGTCAGCCAGGCGATCAGAAACATGACGGATCATGTTGTTAAGGAAGTCAATGTGCACATCGTAAATATAAAATAAGGATTCAGATAGGTGTTTTTAATGAACAGACACGAGCAGCGTAAAAAGATATTTCAAATAATATTCCAAAAAGACCATGACCTGGTCGACCTCGAAAAAACTGCTTTTTTCGATTTATATGAGACCCATGAGTATATCAAAAGAATCGTTGATTTCTATGTGGACAGCCAGGCGGATGTGGATGCTGATATCAGCGCCCATCTGAACAAGTATACTCTTGAACGCATCCCAAAAGTAGACCGCAATATACTGCGGACTGCAATCAGTGAGATCAGGGAAGGGGATTCTCCCGAGAGGGTCGTCATCAATGAGGCTGTACTGCTTGCCAAAACCTACGGTGAGAAAGACAGTTTCCGTTTTGTAAACGGCGTCCTCAAGAACTTCATAAGAGAAACGGATGAAAATCCATATGGAAAACAGTAAGTATCTGTCTGTAGGTGCTTTGACCAAGTATCTAAAATATAAATTCGACCAGGACCCGTATTTGACACGGGTCTTTATCAAAGGTGAACTATCTAATGTAAAGAAGCATACCAGCGGTCACATCTTCTTTGCATTAAAAGACGGGAATGCTGTCATACGGGCCATTATGTTCTCACGGAGTGCTAATGGCCTGAAATTTGACCCGGAAGATGGGCAAAGTGTACTTATCCAAGGCAGGATCAGCATCTATGAATCGAGCGGACAGTACCAGATTTACGTGGATCAAATGGAAATCGACGGTATCGGGCTGTTGTTTGAACAGCTGGAAAAAGATAAGAAAGAACTGGCTGAAAAAGGTTATTTTGATGCGGCACACAAAAAGACGCTGCCTCGGTATCCGGAACACATAACAATCATCAGTTCCGAAACGAGTGCCGCATACCGTGATATGTTGACGACGCTCCGCCGCCGGTATCCTCTAGTCAAAGTGTCACTGATCAATACGTTGATGCAGGGGCGCGGGAGCAGGCAGGCTGTCATCGAAAGCCTTGAT
>Ga0079226_10003509_pt1 | contig 12011 bp, 10 predicted proteins | sample Poulit2014_FD_76345 | JGI IMG/M metagenome (GOLD analysis project Ga0079226, IMG submission 76345) | Agricultural soil microbial communities from Georgia to study Nitrogen management - Poultry litter 2014 | ecosystem: Environmental > Terrestrial > Soil > Agricultural land | place: USA: Georgia... | reverse complement strand
TTGTGTTCCAAACTCTGTGCCAAAATTACTTTTACACAAAAAAATTAACCTTTACTTATCTTCGTAAAACGTTGATAAATAAAGGTTAATCAAACTTTGTAAATCTAATTAGTGCTGACTAGAAGCTTTTAGTTCAACACTTTTAAGCCCCATAGCAACAATGTTTATAAGTCTTTCTTTACAGTTAAATGTGTTTTTAGTCAACACATTTAACTATTTTTATCCTATTAATAATTGGGTCATTTGTTTATCTATATCTGGATTGATTCCAACATAAGTATTCATAAACATTTGAAGTGAATGTCCCATCTTTTCAGCTGCCCATGGATATGACATCCCTGGAGTATTGGCTAATTTAGTACACATTGTATGTCTAAAAGAATACATGCTTAACTGTTTACCATTAGCTTCAATCCCAAGTTTTTTACAAATTTCTTTAAGCATATCATTAATACTCTTCTGCCTAATCGGTCTGTTACTAGATATGCTCTTATAGTCATGCAAGTTGATAAAAACTAAGTCCAAAGGATTATCAAGTTCATGTTCTTTTAGAAAGGCTGACTGCTTGTCCTGGTAGCGTTTGAGCAATATTATAACTTCTTCAGGTACAGGTGGTAATACCCTAGAATAACCTTTAGGTCTTGCCTTTAAACTACCGTTAAAATCACTCATATAATCTGACCAACTGTCATTAATCTTGAAAGTCCAAGCATTATTTTCAAAGACTATATTGCTAAACTTAATAGCCTGTAATTCTCCTATACGCATCCCCGTGTAACTTTCAATTAAAATAGCTAATTTGCTACTCCAATTCATTACGGAACTATGCTTTAAATCCTTTTCAATTAAAGCTCTAATTTCATTTAACTGAGTATCAGTAAAAATATACCAGTCTTTTGAAATTGAAAATTCGTTTTGTCTAAAGAATACTTTCAATGGAGCTTCCGGCACTGGATTTTCTTCTATCCCTTTACCTTGAATTGATTTAAAGAAATTACGCATATGGATTAAACGCTTAGCAATAGTAGAAGATTTGCTAACAGTTGCTTTGTGCTTGTCTACATAGTCATGAGCATATCTTGAAACTAACGCTGTAGTAATATCTTTAACTTTAGCTTTTCCAAAATATTGCTTAAAAGCATTAGCAGACTCTTGCCAATTCTTTAAGGTAACTGGACTAATTGAACTAGCCCGTTGATTAACATACCTCTGAAATGAATTCGCAAAAATTGCATCCCCTGCACCTAAATGAAGATTAGCCTTATACTCTGACCACATAGCCTTTTCTTTTTCCTTGGCTTCCTTACGTGTATCAGCATATTCAACAGGGATGGCTACTCTTTTGCCAGTAACAGGATCGACGGGCTGTATTCTGATTCGATACTTTCCTTCATATTGCCCTTTTCTGATTTTTAAGATTGCCACTTTATTTATTCTCCTTATTAAAAAAGGAGCACTAAATATGGTACTCCTAAATTATAAGCTGACTAACACTTCCCTTTCAAATTAAAATCATCAATGTAATCGATCCAAGCTTGAACTTCACTTGCTAAGTAATACTTACGTCCTCCTGCATAGTTTCTATGTGTTGGACACTTCTTCAGCTTATTTACTCTAGCAGTAGCTTGGTTAGACTTAATAACTCGCCAAAGAGTTGTTTCACTCATCCCTAGAGCTTCTGCTAAAGCTTTTCTATTTAACCAATTTTTTCTTTCTTGGACTTTCATTTGGTAACCACCCCTTTGCTTCCTTATCACCATGTTTTTCAAACTCAACTTGGCTAATTTGATTTAACGTGTCATTCAAATTAAATAATCCCCTGGTTTGCTTTATTTCTCTAATCTGCTTATTAACCAATTTAGAAGGATAATAATGCCCTGGTGTTTCAGCATCCCTCAGATAGAAATTCAAGTAGTCAAAGAAGGATTTTAATTGTTCTTCGCCTAATGCTTGTTTTATTTCATAGAGCGTTCCCGCAGAGCCTCTATACAAGAATGTTATTATCTTCCTGTATAAAATAAAATCACCATTGGTTTTTATCTCTTCTCCTTTATAATTAGGTGTTTTAGCAATTTCAGCAATTTCTTTCCAAAAAGGAGTTAGTTTGTAATCTTTTTTCTTAGTCATGATTAAACACTAATTTCCAATGCTTATTAACGTAACTAGCTAAGTACGGTTCAATATCATCTTGAGATAATGTCGAAACCATAGCACCAATGTTATGACACTCTCTATTTTTGAACTCGCCTTCAACTCTTACCCAATCATTGCAATTAATTGCCAGTGAATGAAAGATTCCTTTTTTGTTCATCTGCTCAAGCTTTTTATTGTAAATTCGCAAATAAGCATCTGAATATCTGCTCCCAACATAAATGGTATTAATTTCATCACTTCTACCAATGTATTGAATTCGATTAAAGTTAATTCTTTGCTTTATGGGATTAATAAATACATATTCTCCTGATTTCAACTTCTCATAAATTGAAGTTACAGAATAGCCGTAATTAATTAAATCAATAGCAACGTCAATTCTTGTTGCATGACCCTTAAACCGTTGATAGATTACAGTAATAATATTTCGCCAATTAACGTCAATTCCATTAAGCTGGCAAATTGATTCATAAAGATATTTCCCAGTCGCGGTAAAGTCAATTAATACTCCCATATCAACACGAGCTGGATTATACATTACCGATATTAGTCCACCTTGTTCACTAGCTCCCCATAGTATTGAATTAGTATAACCATTTTTCCCTGTTGGTTTTATAACCGGTTCATCGAAAAGTAATTTAAATTTGAAATACCTATTAATTGCTTTAATTACATTTGGTTCATCTGTATCTTTTAAGAAGCTTTCATTAATTGGAATGGTAAAACGAATTTGATCAATTTTTATGTTCTTTATTGCTTTCATTTTTGAACCTGCACAACCCCCGTTCTACTAAGCGGGATAAGCTGCAAAAAGCTTTCCATTTGGACGTCTCCGACGTCCATTTTTGCAGCCCATTAGCGGAAAACCTTTTATTTTTACCATGGCCAATAACTCTCAGGTGAAAAATTATTCTGCCTAAACTTTTGATTTAAGTGCTTTACTACCTTAGGTACATCAACCTCACTCATGTCAGGTGCAATAAATGGTTGCGGAATCATTGTATTAAAGTGATCATCATAGATCAGACCATGACCAGGAATATTTTCAACAATAGGGATTTCATCCAAGTCGCAACCTGGAAAGGCCAGATTTAAACTTATTCGATCCAAATTCTGCATCCCGATTCTTGTTGAAAATTCAGAAGAAATATTTCTTTCTAGCACGTCTGCTGTAAGTCTTTGACTTGCTAAAAGAAGGTATATTCCTCCCATTTGACGAGCCTTAAAAATTATCTGCTTTAAGTAGCTTATAATTTCATTAGCAGTAGGTTTATCAGCTTCACTCAACGTAGCTGAAAATTCATCAAACACTACGACAATTGGTCTTAAATTATAATCAACCCAATCATTACCCCAATTTCCTTGATGATTTTCGTATCTCCGATTCATTAATTCTGTCAGTATTCTAAGCGTTTTAGCAACCTGATTTGGAGTTGCACAAACCTGATCAGAGTTAATAGAGCTATCCTTTAAAGAATAAAAATCTGACCTCTTGGTATCAAAAATCAAGGGATATGCCCCTACTGACATTAGCTTTAACATTAAATATGACACTAACACCGACTTCCCCGAGCCTGGCTTACCAACTGTAAGGACTCCGGTTGAGCCTCTGATATTAATTTGATAATCATCTATGTCAATCAAAGTCTTCACTCATGATCACTCTCCCTCTATTTCTACGTTTTCGGATAATATATTGCTTAGCAATACTACCTGTTGGGATAACCTCATATTCTAACAACTCACGCTGAAGAATAGGGAGAAGATCTACATTAGCATTTGGACACCCGTGAGGTTCAAACGTAAGCAGATAATCCCCATTTTTCCAATTATCAAGATAGAAGAGTGGTGCCCTTGCTATTTTGTTATATCCGAAGATTGTTCGATATAATGGCTTACTCTCTTGGATTAGCCTAGCTGTGTGCATTGTGTTGTTTACTGGAGTGATAATCCAGCCATACTTATTATTTCGATGGAACTCATACAATGCTAGTCCAGCTTCTGGAATAACGGCTATTAATAGGCTTAGCATTAAGCTCCCATGTCCAAACAAGCTAGAAAATAGCCACCAGATTAAGACCAATATTTTCCAAGTCAAAGTAATTGCACCAAATCCTAGCGGACTGACACCCCAGGGATACTTGCCGTCAATTTCAATCAGGTGACTACTCATGACTCATCGCCTCCTGAACACTAACATTCAATCTTTCTGCTTTTGATGCGTTCAGCGTCTCACCACCCATGTAAGCGTAATGGGCAATATCCTCGAACCTTAGAATAATTGGCTTAGCCTGTTGCAACAGTACCTTATCAAGCTCTTCCTCATTAATAACAGGCTTAGCATTTTTCACTTTAATTTGAATTAAATCTCTAAATGCTCTAGCCTTGCGTGAAATCACCCGTAACGTGTAAACAGATGCAATCTGTACTTCCCCATTTTTAGGATCTGTACTTTCTTGCTGTTCCACCGCTACCAGAAGGTAGCTACTTCCGATAATCATTGGTAATACCTTGTCCAATTGTGACTGTACAGGAGCAGTCTTTGATTCATGTACGGGGGCAAAAGTACTTGGCTTGAAGTTACCTTCACTGCTCAAACTGCTGCCTTTAACTTGAGCGTTAGCTTTTTTAAACTTAGAATTAAGATTTTCTACCATCTTAAAGTCCTCCTATGTTAACTACAATTTATGTTTTGAAATCAGCTGAACTTCAACTGACATATTTAGATTAATTTGAAACTGTTAATTTGTTAGTAACTTGAAAAAACCACCAGAAAACTGGTGGTTTTTTTCTACTTTGATTTAAATATCTACTCTATGTAGGAATATTTCTTATTCTAACTAATCAAATATTTGTGAAAAAATATCATTTTTGCGTTTTAAAAGTAAAAATTAAGTACCTCTATTTTTGTTTTTTAATAAATTCAGTGATTATTTCAAAACAAACTTTAGATTTTGAACGATTCTGAATAAATCATAAAATTTAAAACTTGTATGAAAAAATTACTATTGAGATCTCGTAGTAATAACTAAACGGGACAGGTACCTGTCCTTTGTAAATAAGCAAAGGACATTATTCATGAAACTTAAAATTAATTATCTCAATACTATTAACTATTCGTTGATTCTCAATGGTTTGAAAGAAACAAGTTATCAATATTCTAATTTTTTCCAAAAAAATCATCCTAATGATAACTTTCTATATAAAACATTAACCAAAGTAGACCAACTAATAACTTTGGCTAACTCCAAGCGCAAGCTAAACGACAGTGATAGAAATATTCTATCGCCACTACTGGATTTAACTGAAGAAGAAGTTAAAACTAATTACCTTGTCGATTCTTTTCAAACAAAACAATATGTGCGTATTACAACAATCAATGAACTAACTAATTTTCTTCAAACCAAAAAAGGATTTTCAAGATTAATTGAACAAATAGAAAAAGGAGATGATGGATTAGATTTTAAGCAATATATTCATAAATCAAAACAAGTAGCTTACATTAGGAATACCAAGCTATTAATTGTGATCTTTAATTTATATTTATTAAAAACTCATACTCAATTCGATTCCACTAGATGGGATGCAACTTCATTAATTGAAGTAATGAAATCAACGATTAACGATGCTTTTGAATATACTCAAATAACCGATCCTGAAGCCACTAAGAGAATTGCATGCGAATATTCAAACTCCAAGGCTGAATCTTTGAGAAAAGAAATTAATGATGAAAAAAATAAAGAAGACAAATTATTGTCTTCTCTACGTGTTACTTTTGAGCAAATTACTTCTTTAAATAAGCTTTAAATGCCCTTTACTTTTCAATCGCTAATGGTGGTAATTGATTAATCAAATCAACTGTCTGTACGGAAACATTAATGATCCTCAAAAGTAAATTGAAGATGTATTTTGGATCATCACTGTAATCATTAGGATCATCAGTAATACCGGATTTCTTGTCTGTTTTTACTTGATATTGATCCATAATCCACTCAATAGCAGACTTTCCATTAATGATATATTGATAAGCCTTTTCAGGGATAGCATCAATAGTAATACTGTCATTAAAAATAATTGTTGAACGATCCTTTTCTAGCTTACCTTCAGCATTACGCCTTTTAGCAAATTTCATCTTTTTAACTTTATAGTCCGGTTCACCATGATACGTTATTTGACATTTATCATACATAGGCACAGTTTCATAATTAAGATGAAGATCTATTAACTTTTTACCTACCTTAATATAGTCTTTCTTAGGATAAACTGGCGGTATATGAGCTAAATCTTTCTTCAAATCATTAGCAAAATATTTTTGATAATCTGGTGAATTCAATAAAGCATATATAAATGGAATGACTTCTTCTTTAGTCAGCCCATTCTTTTTAGCAAATTCTATATTTATGTTATCTCTGTTAGGTATTAATTCATTTGAAGGCTGATTATTGAATTCTATAAATCCTTGACCCTTTTCCATTAGATCAAGATTTGGCATGCAATTAATTATAAGTGCAGAAAATGATCTACGTATTCCTCTTCCAGTAGTATAAATAACTTCATTTTCTTTTCCCCACTTAGTTAAATATTGGCCTGGCATTTCTACAATATTTTTATCATACATCAACCATTTTTTAGTAAACGGACGATACATTTCTAAATGTAGATTTTCAGAATTAAAAGTTATTTTTTCACCTTTTTTAAATTTATTATCCAGAGCTCGAGTCCACTTAATCTTAGTACTATCCCTCATAGTAGACTTCTGACCTTGTCCACCATTTTTAGTAACCTCAATATTATAGTTATCAACCATAAGCTTAGAATTAGTTAGGACTTTACTCTTAGAAAATCCAGAAACCCAAATATCACGATTTGTACTAATACCAACTGCATTAGACAAAAATGGTGAATTATTTTCACCTGAAATAGAAGGATATTTTTGATAATTTGGATCTCTTAGATTAATCCAATCATTATTTTGATCAGGCTTCAACACAGCCCAATCCATATTGCCTATTGAAAAAGAACTCTTGATTTTATCTAGTTTATCTTTTCTTGATAAATAATCACCAATATCCCAGTACAACAATTCATGCACACTTGAATTATCTTTAACCAAAATAGTTATAGCTACTCCTGTTAAAATATTAAAAATATTTTGACCTTCTACTCTTGCTAAATTCCCCACTTTACCTTTGATAGCACCACGTAAATTAAAAACATAAATATGATTGTATTCTTTATATATACTTTTACGCATTCCATCTAGTGATCCTTTATCCAAGTATCCAGAATTAGTAATAAATCCTATAATGCCCTTTTCTCCTATACGATCACTAGCCCATCTAAATGCTTTTATATAACTATCATAAGAACTTTTACTCAGATTAGATTTACTTTCTTTTACATAAGTTTTTTCAATTTGGTATTCTAATTTTGTATAGCTGACATTTTGATTATCATCATTAGCATTCTTTTGTCCTACAGAATAAGGTGGATTAGAAATAATAGCAGTAATTGGTACTTCTTGTTGTTTCTTTAGTCTCTCATTGTTCGTACCAAACATATCATCATCAAGAGTACCTTCACGTTCAGTACTTTCAAATGTATCAGTTAGGACTATACCATCAAATGGTTTATAGCCTCTTTCTGGTCCATTAATTTCATCAAAAACGGCTTCAATATTGATTGCAGCAATGTAATAGCTTAAAAGAACAATTTCATTAGCATGAAGTTCATGAGTGTATTTCCGTAGTATATCATCATAAGTAATCTTACCTTCATCCATTTGTTCCTTTAGATAATATAATGTTCTAGTAATAAAGGTCCCAGTACCAGTAAAAGGATCGAGGATATGAACATTCTTACTTGCTAAAGATTTACCAAAGTACTTATTCAAAGCCCAATCAACTGAATGAACAATAAAATCTACAACCTCAACAGGGGTAAACACAATACCCATAGATTCAGTTACTCGAGGAAAAGCAGTCTTAAAGAAGCTATTGTAAAGTTGAATGATAAAGGTTTGTTTTCCTTGAATATTATCAATTCCAGATGCACGTAATTTTACTGAATCATAGAAAGGTTTTAATTGTTCCTGCTCTTTAGCAAACCCAAAGACCTTAAAAGCGGAAATAATATCATTCATTGACTTAGAAACAGCATTATTTCTCACAAAGTCATAACTACTAAATAGAGCATTAAACACAGGTTCAGTAATTAAATGCTGAGCCAACATTTCAATGGCTTGTTCTTGGTCAATAGAATCATTAATGTTAAAGCGTAAAGACTTAATAAACTTATTAAAAGCTAATTTTGCGCCTTGATTGCTATTAATCAAATCTTTAATTCTACGCACATACATAGTGGCAATATCAGCAACGTCTTTTGACCAATCTTCTAAATATCTTCTATCACCAACATGCTTAACGACTTTACCATAGAAAGCATCACGCATTTCCATCCAATCTTCAGGGATGAAACTAAGTTGTTTACTTTCTGGCTCGTTGTCTTTGCCTTCTTCTTCAGTTACGGACTTTTTAGGAGAGGAATCTACCCCGATGAAATTAATTCTTCCTGATTTTTTCTTATTCAAATCTAGAGTATTAACTTCAGCATCAAAACGTTCATCAGTAGAACGTAGAGCGTTAAGTACCTGCCAAACTTGTTTATATTTCTTGTCATTATCTAGAGCAATGTTAGGATCAACTCCATTAGCTACCACAATTGGAAGGATGATGTAACCATATTCTTTATCATCTGCTCTACGCATAATTCGCCCAACTGCTTGAACAATATCAACTTGAGACTTTTTAGGGCTAAAGAAAATTATTGCATCTAAATTAGGTACATCAATTCCTTCAGTCAGGAATCTTACATTAGATAGAACTCGAGCACGATTTTCTTCAATATCGTCATTACCTAGCCAGTCAATTTGAGTTTCTTTTTCTAAGGCATTTAAGCCACCATCAACATGGTGAACATCGACATGAAAGCTATTTTCAGAAATATTATTATCGTCAGAATCTGAATCTAAGTAGTCATTAACCACTTGATTAAATTCATTAGAAATAGTTTTAGAGTGTTTAATAGTATCAGTAAAAGCAATAGCTCTTTTCATTGGTGCACCGGTAATTTCACCAGTAATACCATCACGCTTTACCATGGCATTCCAAACACCAATAATTTTTCCAATATCATCAACTTTCAACTGATTATCTGCAGACATAAGTTTTTGCATATCTTTATTTACGTAGCTTTCACTTACAGCCAATACAGAAACTTTATAATCAGTTAAAATTCCTTGAGCAACTGCATCCCCAAAACCTAATCTAAAGATTTCATCACCATAAATAGATTTATCATCCATTGAGGCGACAACAATACTATTTTCCTTTGCTTTCTTCTTAGCATTTTGATCATAAATCTTAGTCGTAGCAGTTTGGTATAAGCGTAATTTAGCTTTGACATTAGTGTTCGAATGAACCTCAGTAAATGTACTATCTTCATTAAGTGCCTTTGCACCTGTTGTTCTATGAGCCTCATCAGCAATGATTAAATCAAATTCTGGATAACCTAATTTTTGAGCATCTTCAACAACCTTAATTGATTGATAAGTTGAAAATACTACTCTCATATCACTTGGAAGCTTGTGTTCTTCTACAAGTTTATAATGATCTACTAAATCCTGAACGTTAGTAGTTGGCTCAAATCCTATATCTTTAGCACCTAAATCATCATCTTCTTTACTCTTTTTCTTATTAGCTTTAGTATCTGAAACAACAGAAAAAGAAGTCATATGAATAGAATCTGAAACATCATTATTCCAAGAAAACAGAGTTTGTGATAATAGCTGAATACTTGGCACAAGGTAAAGTACATTAAAACTATCCTTCTTTTGTTTCCGCATCAACGCTTCAGCTATCTTTAAACTAGTAAAGGTCTTACCTGTTCCTGGAGCCATAATCAACTTACCACGATCATGAGTAGCAAAATATTTAAGTGAATTATCAATAGCAGTTGTTTGATAATTTCTAAGCTGTTTTGGCTTTCTATCAGAAAGGTCTTTATTTTCCTTAGCAAATTCAAACTTTTGCCAATCAAAATGAGCATGACGAAGCTGGCTAAGTCCAATAATACTAAATGGTTTAGTCGTATCCTCTAATTCAGCTTTAGCATTACGATTCCAATCATCAGTAGATGAAACTAAAATCCCGGCTGAATACTTGGTCTTACCTGTTTCAGCGACAAAAGAATCAATCCCAGCTTTACTTACTTTGCCTTTATAAAACTTAGCTTGAACAGCAGTTAAATTGCCATCATAATCTTTAGCAACAATATCTACGCCAGTATCACGCTTAGAAATTTCATATTTAGAAGGCACTTCATTAAGCATCCAAACGTCTTCAAATTTTTGTTTATAAGCTGGTTCATTTTTTAGATAAGCAACAACCATTTTCTCAAAAGCAGTTCCTCTATCACGCTGTTTATCCAAATTTTCATCTATCTGATTAACTAGTTCATCGAATGTGGCCATCTTTTTCTCCTAAAATGTGTAAATATTTAATTATATTATACATTTTAGCCTAAAAGTGATTTATTTATTTTTCACTAAAATACTATTTTGGTAATAATTTAACACACAAAAAAACAGGCTCTAAAGCCTGTTTTACTTATACTCTATTTAAATAAATGACCAAATAAACTTCCAAATAAATTACCTATTAAGTCTTTAATAGAACTTCTTTTCTGTTTTGAATTAGTATTTCCTTGTTGTATTTGACTATTTTGTATATTACCTAAGATATTATAATTATTTATCATTTGAGGTTTCTCATCTTTAACATCAATATCTTTTTTTAGTTCTGGCTCAAGATGCATTCCCCAATTAACAATCTTTTCTTTAACTGCTGATTCTATATCTACCAATTGACTTACACTAGCTTGTTGTTTAAATGTAAAATCAGAAGTTTGATTATACAATTCACATAACTTCCTATTAAGCTCACTTGTAAATTCAAAAGACACCACCTGATGTTCTTTTTGTTGTGTCAACTTTAATAAAGATGATATAGGATTGGTAACCGAATGATAATTTAAAAATTGATAACCATCTGGAATTTCAGCAGGAATATTTTTTCTAAATTCCCCATCTGCTACAAATCTAACAGAAATCTTTCTATATTTCGGAACACTATCAGTATTAGGATATCCTGATAACTCATAATGACACCAATTTTCCATTTTTTTATCTTTAATCTTAATTGAAATAGCATAGGCTTCATTCAATAAATGACTCAAATTACTATCATCTAAAATATCTTGTTGAAATTTTCTTATACTAGTTGTCATTTACTTTCCTTTTTCAAATAACTTTTACTTTAAAATTCAGAATAGTAATATCTTAAAGTTATTATATACTATAAAGCACACAAAAAAACAGGCTCGAAAGCCTGTTAAATCGCCATATTTAGTACTCTTAGATTTCACTCAAACACACTCAAAACACACGCATCTTTTCAATGTGTTTGAATTGTGTTAATTTCAAAAAAATCCTTATTATTTCAAAGAATTTCACATTAGTTAAAAGTAACAAAAAAGCCTTTCAAATCAAGCTTCATTGAGCTTCTTTGAAAGACTTAAACGTATTTCTAATGCTGACTAGAGGGTTCGAACCTCCGACCTCCTCATTACTAGTGAGGTGCTCTGCCAACTGAGCTAAGTCAGCAACTCTTCGTTGTCTCACCCGACAACAGTATTTATTAAACCATATAGATGGAAACTGTGCAAGTCTTTTTTTGAAAAAAGTTCAAAAAAATTCCCCAGACTATAATTTTTCTGCATTTACGTTAAAATAGAAATGATAA
>Ga0079226_10003508_pt1 | contig 12012 bp, 8 predicted proteins | sample Poulit2014_FD_76345 | JGI IMG/M metagenome (GOLD analysis project Ga0079226, IMG submission 76345) | Agricultural soil microbial communities from Georgia to study Nitrogen management - Poultry litter 2014 | ecosystem: Environmental > Terrestrial > Soil > Agricultural land | place: USA: Georgia... | reverse complement strand
GATATATCGATAACGTTTCATGATGGATTGACTGTATTAACAGGTGAAACTGGTGCAGGTAAATCCATTATTATCGATGCTGTTCAACTATTAACAGGTGGTCGTGGTTCTGTCGAATATGTAAGACACGGAGCACAAAAAGCGGTTATTTCCGGATTGTTTTCCCTAGAAGGTCAAGATACGATATATTCCTTAGCGGACTCTTACGATATAACGATTGATGACAATATGTTAATCTTAGAGCGTACAATTACGAAACAAGGAAAAAGCGTTTGTCGAGTGAACGGCAAAATTGTAACGTTGACGGTCTTACGAGAATTTGGTCAATCGGTCGTTAATATACATAGTCAACATGACTCGATTCAATTAATGGATCGTAGAACACATCTTCCTTTATTAGATTTATACCATGCTCCGGCTATAAATACATATATGATGAAATATAGCACACTATATGAAGAATATCTCTCCTTACAAAAACAATATGATGAACTTAATTATAATGAACAAGAAATAGCTCATCGTTTGGATTTACTTCAGTTTCAATTAAATGAATTACAACAAGCGAACATTCAAGAAAATGAATTAGAACTATTAACAAAAGAAAGAAATCAGCTGCAAAATTTTGAACGTATTTATCAATCGGTTCATAATGCTTATATGGCTTTGTACGGAGAACAAAAAGGGCTTGAATGGGTAGATATTGCCCAATCAGCATTACAAGATGCAAAAGATGTACATCCGTTTATTTCGAAAAAATCAGAAGAATTAACTTCTATTTATTACCAATTGGAAGAAATTCATGGTGCATTACGAGATTATGCTGATGAGTTGCAATATGATGAAGCTCGCTTGAATCAAATTGAAGCACGACTTGATGAATTAACGCGTTTAAGTACGAAATACGGCTCTAGTGTTGAAGAAATGATTGCTTATAAAGCACAAATTACAAAAGAAATAAATGAAATAGAACATAAAGATACACATCTAGTCAAATTAGAAACTGAGATAAAAAAAGTTAAAACAGAAGCAATACAAGTTGGAGAAAAATTACATGATGCCCGACAAGAAGCCGCTAAACAATTAGAACGTGATATAACAGCAGAACTATCTGATCTTTATCTTGAAAATGCCACATTTGCTGTTCATTTTGAACCAATGTCAGATGAACTGTATGATGATGGATTAGATAAAATTACATTCCAACTAGCTACCAACCGAGGGGAGCCACTTAAAGACATACATAAAGTTGCTTCAGGCGGTGAATTATCACGTGTTATGCTTGCTTTGAAAAAAATATTTGCAAAACATGATAATATTAACACAGTAATCTTTGATGAAATTGATACAGGAGTCAGTGGACGAGTGGCACAATCAATTGCCGAAAAAATGTTTGAAATTTCCAGCACGACACAGGTGTTGTGTATCACTCATTTACCACAAGTTGCTGCAATGGCGGATCAACATTTATTAATTGAAAAAGAAGAAGCAACCAATCGAACAACGACTCGTATTAAAGAACTTACAGATAAGGCTAAAATAAATGAGTTGGGTAAAATGATCACGGGAACAAAATTAACGGAAACTGCTATTGAACATTCAGAAGAATTATTAGAATTAACTCGGTCATTTAAGCAATCCATTTAAAAGTGTCAGCCATTGCTTCAATATTTTATAACAGGTAATGTTACACATCTTTTCTTTTCTTTCTCTCGTTTAAAAACACTGTATTTAGACCAAATTAAAGATATGGTATGGGATAGAGAAAAGGAGAGTGGACGATATTGCAGCAAAGACATAAGGCAACTACAATATTAGGAATTATATGTTTAATTTTATTTTTAGTATTCCCATTTACTAGTCATGTTCATCATTATTTGTCCATCCCAAATAACATCATTACCTTCGAAAATGATTCATTATCATCTATTCCAAAATGGGGACAAAATTCAACGGTTTCTACTGCTGCTGAAAGTGCACCTGGAACGGATTCTGTAGAACAAGCGATTGTTCATAAACAAGGGAATATCCCGGTGAAGAAAACGGATTTATCTGTATTGAAGGATAAGAAAGTTATTCCAGGAGGGCAATCAATCGGTGTACAACTCCATACATTAGGAGTCCTTGTAGTAGGACATCACCTTGTAAATAGTCAGGAAAAGTCTGTTTCCCCAGGAGAAGAAGCTGATATACAAGTTGGAGATGTTATATTGGAAATGGATGGAACAAAAATAAATAAAATGAAAGATGTTAAACCAATTGTTCATCAGGCTGGTGAAAAGCAAGAAGGTATAAATATTAAGTTGAAACGTGGTACAAAAACCGTAGAAACTGTTTTACAACCTGCATTAAACAAAAATAATCGTGATTTTCAAATTGGTTTGTACATTCGGGATGCTGCTTCAGGTATCGGAACTATTTCTTTTTATGAAGAAGAAACAGGTAAATATGGTGCTTTAGGACATACAATTTCTGATAGTGATACAAAAAAACCGATTGAACTCCACAAAGGAAAATTAGTCCGTTCAAATGTTACTGCAATTGAAAAAGGAAATGATGGAATACCAGGAGAAAAACAAGCAAAATTTTCTATGCAGGATAAACAATTAGGATCCATAACGAAAAACAGTCCGTATGGTATATTTGGAAAGTTAAAAACAAAAGAACTTGATAAAAATCATGCAAAACCAATGTCCATCGGATTGTCCCATGAAGTCGAAAAAGGTCCAGCTGAAATTTGGACTGTGTTAAAAGATGAAAAAGTGGAGAAATTCGATATCGAAATAGTTAATACAATACCGCAAAAAACACCTGCGACCAAAGGGATGGTTATTAAAGTAACGGATGATAAACTATTAGAAACAACCGGCGGCATTGTTCAAGGTATGAGTGGTAGTCCAATTATTCAAAGTGATAAAATAGTTGGTGCAGTGACACATGTGTTTGTTAACGATCCTTCATCTGGTTATGGAGTGCATATTGAATGGATGTTGGAGGAAGCAGATATAAATATATTTGCAAAAGATGGGAAAGAAACATTGAAAAATGCAGGATAATCACATTTCATTCCGAAAGATGTTTACATCTTTCGGAATTTTTTAATAATTTGCCAATAAAAAAGGAATATTCCACTTTATGTCGAATATATATGTAAGGGGTTACAGAAAGGGGATAAGGTATAGTGGACAAGATATCTGTTTTTATTGTAGATGACAACCGAGAGTTAGTTCATATAATGGAAGAGTACTTTAATGGTGAACATGACATCGAAGTGGTCGGTGTAGCATATGAAGGGAAGGAATGTTTACAAAAACTTGAAGATTTAAAACCAGACGTATTATTGCTGGATATAATTATGCCACATCTAGATGGCCTTGCAGTATTAGAAGCATTAAAAAAGCAGGAAAGAGATCAGATGCCACATATAATCATGTTAACAGCTTTCGGTCAAGATGATGTAATGAAAAAGGCTGTTGAATATGGTGCTGCTTATTTTATTCTAAAACCATTTGATTTCGAACATTTAACCAATAAAATACGGGAAGTACAGCAGGATAATCATTCTTATTCACCAGTTCTTGAGAATAATTCATCAGAACGGAAAGAAAAAGAAAATATTGAAACAAGCATTACTAGTATGATGCATGATATTGGTGTTCCTGCACATATTAAAGGCTATCTCTACTTAAGAGAAGCAATAACAATGGTTTATCATGATATTGAATTATTAGGTTCTATTACAAAAATTTTATATCCAGATATTGCAAAAAAGTTTAATACCACTGCTTCTCGTGTAGAAAGAGCAATTCGTCACGCCATTGAAGTTGCTTGGAACCGGGGTAATATCGATACAATTATGGAAATATTTGGTTATACCATTAATGTATCTAAATCAAAACCAACGAATTCCGAATTCATTGCGATGGTCGCCGATCGATTACGACTGAGTTATAAGGTTGAGATGTATTAATTTTTATAATATGCTATCCATCAGGATGATTTTACATACCATTACTACATATAAATAGCGTCCAAATGGAATCAGTTACATTTCCAATTGGACGCTATTTTATATATTGGCATTTACTGAAAAAATGCATAATATAATGATTTTATTGCTCGGTGAATGCCATTTGATTTGATGCCAAACATCATTGATACTTCTGAAGATCCTTGGTTAATTAACTCTATGTTCACTTTAGCTTCACCCAATGCTGTGGCAGCAGTTTGTGCCATTCCTGTCGTTTCTTTCATACCTTCCCCAACAATCATAATTAAGGCTAGGTCTCGATTTACGCTAACTGTATCAACGTTTAATTCTTTGTGTATTCGGTCAATGACAAGCTTTTCTTTTTCATTTGTTAATTCAGAGTTTCGGATAATAATGGACATATCATCTATACCGGAAGGTGCGTGTTCAAAAGATACACCCTCATCTTCTAAGATTTGAAACAATTTACGGCCAAATCCAATTTCTCTATTCATTAAAAACTTACTTACATAAATACTTTTAAAACCAGAATCACTTGCGATTCCAACTACACAGTTATCGTTTGATGTGTCCGTTTCTTTTTCTGAAACTATCATTGTTCCTTCAGCAGACGGATTATTCGTGTTTTTAATGCAAACAGGAATTTTTTCTTTAAACGCTGGGATTAGTGCTTCGTCATGAAAGACAGAAAAACCCGCGTATGATAATTCTCGCATTTCCCGATAAGTTAATGTTTTAATTTTTTTAGGGTTTTCAACAATCGAAGGATTTACAGAGAAAACCGAATCAACATCGGTAAAATTTTCATATAAATCAGCCTTGATACCTGCAGCAACAATAGCTCCAGTAATATCTGATCCTCCGCGAGAAAATGTCGTTAAATGTCCATCCTTCGTATATCCAAAGAAACCAGGAATGACAAGAACTCCTTCATGTTCCCGTAATGTATAAATTGTTTCGTAACATCCTTGCTCTAATTGGGCACCTTGAGGATCGGTTCTCAAAATGATTCCTGCATCTTTTGGATTGATATATGATGCCGATAAACCAATTCTTTGTAGGTAGGCTGCTAATATTTTTGCCGAACTGTCTTCTCCGATTGATTTAAAAGAATTAATTACTTCTTCATTTGATAAGTCATCTTCCATGACAGCTTGAATGTTTGCATCGATATCTTCAATGATGGATTCTGCTAAATCTAATTCTTCAATGATTTTCATAAATCGATCGATAATCGTAATATAATAAGACCTATACTTATCATTATGTACATATGCTTCTGCTAGGTCGATTAATAAATCCGTTATTTTAAAGTCTTGATTATGTCGTTTCCCAGGTGCAGATACAACAATGAATTTTCTGGTTGGATCATCCTTAATGATATTTCCAACTTTTCTGAATTGTTCGGCATCAGCTAATGAACTTCCTCCGAATTTAGCTACTTTCATTTTATTTTCCCCCGTCTTTGTGTAAAATGGATGTTTAACTTTTTTGAGACCGTTTTTTTACTAATTGTCTTTTCTTATCTCGATGGTAAATAAACCGCCAATAAAAGCAAGACCAACTGCAAAAAGAATGAAACCAATAATAAACTGGATAATTTCATTGAAAAAGATTGGAGTGACTTCTACAAATAAAGCATCACGCATTAATTTTATTCCAAATGCCCCAATAACACCTGGAGTAAACATAACGATTACCGCAAGAATTCTCGACATGATAATCTTCCTTTATCTATTATGAGTATCTCTATTATAGCAAACGTTGGGTCAAAAATAAAAATATATGGGGAAATGTTTGAAGAACTCTTGCTAATAATTGCAAGTTCCCGTATGATAAAATCATGAACTACGCAAATATTTTCAAGGTGGTGGGTTTGTGAAGAAAATATTAATAATTGGAACAAATAAAACTGCCTTACAATGTATAGAAGTCATTTCTTCTATGACAAATATGAAGATAATTGCAGTCATTCAGGTTAATCAAGATAAACAAGCAGAGACATTCGCTACCTCACTACATATTCCTATAACAGAGAAAGGAACGTTAACATCCTGGTTAAGCAAAGATGTTGATTACATTATTGAAACAACAGGATGTGAAAAGCTGACTGATGCTGTGTATAAAAATAAGAGCAATTTTGCTACGTTAATTACTGCGAGCACTTTGCAAAGTATTGCACCATTTATCAGTGGTTTTAGACAACATTTAGGTAATTTTGAACTTCTTGTCAACAGTATTGGCGATGGTCTAATTGTTATTAATGCGGAGGAAAACATTCAATTAATGAATCAAACAGCATCTGAAATAATCGGAGTTAACCAACAAGATGTGATTGGAAAACCGATTCTTGATATTGTACATAATAGTCGTTTACCGAATACACTACGACACCATCGCAAAGAAGTGAATCGAAAATTGCTTTTAGAAAACGGGAAAGAAGTAATAGCGACAAGCGCGCCTTTAATTAATGAGAAAAACCATCTTTTAGGTGCATTTTCTGTATTTAAAGATCGTCATGAGGTCTTATCTTTAGCTGAAGAAAATACAGATTTAAAAGAAATTAAAACGATGTTAGAAGCAATTATTCATTCCTCCGATGAAGCGATAAGTGTAGTAGATGAATCGGGGAATGGATTAATTATTAACCCGGCATACACTAGAATTACGGGCCTTACAGAACAAGAAGTCATTGGAGAACCTGCAACTGTCGATATATCTGAAGGAGAAAGCACACATCTACAAGTGTTAGAAACAAGACGTCCTGTAAGGAGGGCCAGAATGAAAGTAGGCCCATCGAAAAAAGATGTATTAGTTAATGTTGCTCCAATTATTGTGGCTGGCAAGTTAAAAGGCAGTGTTGCAGTAATTCACGATATCTCTGAAATTGAACTGTTAACAAAAGAGTTAAAAAAAGCTCGACAAATGATTCGCAATTTAGAAGCGTCTTACACATTTGCCGATATTATCGGTAAATCATCTGAAATGACCATAGCAGTAGAACAAGCAAAAATAGGTGCAAAAACCCCAGCTACTGTATTGTTACGAGGAGCTTCTGGTACCGGTAAGGAGTTATTTGCCCATGCAATCCATAATGAAAGTGACAGAAAATACAATAAGTTCATTCGAGTTAATTGTGCTGCCATTGCAGAAGGTGTGCTAGAAAGTGAATTGTTCGGCTATGAGGATGGTGCATTTACTGGTGCAAAAACAGGTGGAAAGAAAGGTCTGTTTGAAGAAGCAAATAAAGGTAGTATTTTTTTAGACGAAATAAGCGAGTTAAGCCTCCCAACTCAAGCAAAGTTATTACGTGTACTTCAGGAAAAAGAAGTTGTTCGAGTGGGTGGTACGATGCCTATATCAATTGATGTTCGGATTATCGCAGCGACAAATGCCAATTTAGAAAAGGCAATTACAAAGAAAACATTTCGTGAAGACTTATATTATCGCTTAAATCGATTGCCAATCTATATACCTTCTCTACAAGAGCGTCTAAGTGATTTACCTGGTCTAGTACAATATATGATTACCAAAGTAAATCAATTATATGGACGTAATGTTACTTCGATCTCGAAATCAGGATTAGGAAAGTTACGGAGGTATCATTGGCCAGGTAATATTCGAGAACTTGAAAATGTTATCGGACGTGCGGTCATATTTATGGATGTGAAAGATAATATTATTGATGTACGGCATTTGCCAAAGTTCATAAGTCAAATAGACCAACATGAAGCAACCAATAAACCAACCATAGAGACAAATTATACATTACAACAAGCAATGGACAAGTATGAGTGCCAGTTTATTCAAGAAGTATATAAAAGTAATCAAAAAAATAAAACAGAAACAGCTACACAATTAAAAATATCTTTAAGAAGTTTATATTATAAGTTAAATAAATATAATATTAGTTAATAGCAATTCGCATCTTTTTGCGTGCAATAAACTGCATTTTTGCAATATTTTGCATATAAATAGTGATTGTTTTTAATAAGATGAAATAAACAGAAGGTATATCATAGTCATTGTAGGCAAGGAGTTTAGAATCGAATCAATAATGGTGGTATGAATATTGCATATATTATTGTATAAGGAGAGAATGATGATGAAAATTTTTGAATCTTTAGCAAAAGACGACTACGAACAAGTTATTCATTGTTACGACAAAGGTTCTGGATTAAAAGCAATAATTGTTATTCACGATACTACACTAGGTCCAGCATTAGGCGGATTGCGCATCTGGAACTATGCATCAGAAGAAGCAGCGTTAGAAGATGCGTTACGGTTAGCGAAAGGAATGACGTATAAAAATGCTGCGGCTGGCTTAAACCTTGGTGGTGGAAAAGCAGTTATTCTTGCGGACCCTAAAACAGGAAAGAGCGAAGCTGCATTACGTGCTTTTGGTCGTTATGTCGAAAGTCTACAAGGACGTTATATTACTGCAGAAGATGTAGGCACTACTGAAATGGATATGGACCAGATTCATGCAGAAACCAACTATGTAACTGGGACATCAAGTGGAGGGGTAGGTGATCCATCTCCTGTAACCTCTTACGGAATTTATAAAGGAATTAAAGCAACGGCTAAAGCTGCGTTTAATGATGATTCTTTACAAGGTAAAACCATCGCAGTTCAAGGTGTAGGAATGGTGGCATATAAATTGTGTCAACATATGTATGAAGAAGGAGCACATCTTATTGTAACGGACATTAATCAAGCAGCAGTTGATCGAGCTGTACAGGATTTTCAGGCAACTGCTGTAGAACCAGATGATATTTATGGGGTAGATTGTGATATATTTTCTCCGTGTGCACTCGGTGGCATTATTAATGATGAAACTATTCCACAATTAAAAGCGAAAGCAATTGCAGGGAGTGCGAACAATCAACTTCTTGAAAATCGTCATGGAGATGTGTTGCATGAAAAAGGAATTATTTATGCTCCAGATTATGTTATTAACTCGGGTGGCGTTATTAACGTATCAGATGAGCTACAAGGATATAATCGTGAACGGGTATTTAAAAAAGTAGAATCAATCTATGATATTTTAACAAATGTGTTCAGCGTATCGCAAACAGACAACATTCCTACATATGCTGCAGCGGATAAAATGGCAGAGGATCGTATCAATGCTTTACGAGATGCGAGACAACAATTTTTAGTACAAAACAAACATGTTTTATCCAATAAATAATATGATGGAGGATTCGATTTGCAAAAACGATACCGTGTATTAACCATCAATCCTAAATCAACATCAACACTTATAAGTATTTTTCAAAATGAAAGGTGTATTTATCATGTTGCCATTCAACATGAGTGGGAAGACAAGCTTCATATTTCAACAGAAGTAATGAAAAGAAAAGCGGTCATATTACAATACTTGACGCATGCAGGAATAAATATGTCCAAATTAGCAGCAGTATCTGCTGTCGGAGGACTTTTACGCCCTGTTGAAGGTGGTACGTATTTTATTACTGAAGAAATACTTACAGATTTACGTACTAGTTTCAATGGGGAACATACATCTAATCTAGGTGGAATAATTGCTTATGAAATTGCTGCGGGATTAAATATTCCCTCCTTTATAGTCGACCCACCAGTTGTTGATGAAATGTCTGATTTAGCTAAGTATTCAGGTCTTCCACACTGTGAAAGAAAGAGTATTTTTCATGCATTAAACCAAAAGGAAGTAGCACGGCAAGCTGCTGAAGAATTGTATCAGGATTATCGTGATGTAAATTTAATAGTTGCCCATCTAGGGAATGGAATAACGATTGGAGCTCATGAACGTGGAAAGGTTATTGATGTAAATAATGGGCTACATGGTGATGGTCCATTCTCTTATGAAAGAACAGGAACCATTCCTTCAGAAGCATTAATTGAAATATGTTTTTCAAATCAGTATTCTCATGAAGAGGTGTTACAATTAATTACGAAACAAGGCGGTTTAAAAGGGTACTTGCAAGCGGATACACTCGATGAATTAGATACAAAAATAGCAGCAGGAGATGTTACAGTTATTCAAATAATCCAGGCAATGGCGTTTCAAATTGCGAAAGAGATTGGATCGATGGCAACCGTGTTAGTAGGTCAAATCGATGGCATTGTATTAACTGGTCCATTAGCCCATAGTAATCCGCTAACAAAAGATATAACAAAGCGAGTAAATTGGATAGCAGATATGTTTATATATCCCGGAGAATTCGATTTACAAGCTTTAAATGCCGGTACATTGAGAGTGTTACGCGGCGAGGAAGAGCCGATGATCTACAAACAAAGCATCGGCGGGGAGGTAATATAATAATATGTCAAAAGAGTATGATCTTGTTGTTCTAGGAGGAGGTACAGGAGGATATGTAGCTGCTATTCGCGCCTCTCAACTCGGCATGAATGTCGCGCTCGTGGAAAAAGATAAGGTTGGTGGCACTTGTCTACATGATGGATGCATTCCATCCAAGACTTTATTGAAAACAGCGGAGTTACATCGAGAGTTTGCCAATGCTGATGAATTTGGATTAGATATATCCTCTGTTCGGTTGAATTTAGAGAAAACTCAAAAAAGAAAAAATAATATTATTGCAAACTTATATAATGGGGTAGATGCCTTACTTCAAAAAGGGCAAATAGATGTTTATAAAGGAACCGGAAGAATATTAGGCCCTAGTATATTTTCCCCTATGCCAGGTACGATTTCTATTGAGCATCATGATGGAGAAGAAAATACGATGCTAAGTCCAAAATTTGTATTAATTGCAACTGGTGCATCACCAAGAGGAATAGAAGATGTGCCCGTCGATGGCACACATATATTATATTCTTACCATGCCCTTCAATTAAATACATTACCTTCATCTATGATCATTGTAGGTGGTGGAGTAGTAGGAATCGAATGGGCTTCCATGCTACAAGACTTAGGTGTTAACGTAACGGTTGTTGAGGGCAGTAAGACGATATTAGCAAATGAAGATAAAGAAGTGCGACAAGAAGTACAACAGCAATTAGAAAAACGCGGTGTTACATTTTTTGTCAACACAACGATTGATCCATCTACTGTTGTTGTAGAGAACAATCAAGTATCCGTTGAGCTAGTAAGTGAAGACGAATCTAGGATGTTACAAGCCGATAAAATGTTACTATCGATTGGACGGAATCCTAACATTGACAATATTGGATTGTCGAATACAAATATAATAGAAAAAGACGGAGCAATTGTCACGAATGATATGTATCAAACGAAAGATACCCATATTTATGCAATCGGAGACTGTATCGGTGGCAAACAATTAGCTCATGTAGCTTCAGCAGAGGGAATTGTCGCCGTTGAACATATGACTGGTAATAATCCAACAGCACTTAATACATTACATATTCCTTCCTGTATTTATTCTTATCCTGAAGTAGGAAGGGTAGGGATGACGGAGGAAGAAGCACTGAAAGAAGGATATCAAATTCAGGTAGGAAAATTTCCATTTCAAGGTATTGGAAAAGCACATATAGAAGGGGATCCAATAGGATTTTCTAAAGTAATTACTGATGAGCAAACGAAAGATATTTTAGGCGTCCATATTGTTGGAAAAAATGCAACAGACTTGATATCAGAAGCAGGATTAGCGAAGGTATTGGACGCCACTGCTTGGGAAATATCAAAAACAATTCACCCACACCCATCACTGTCTGAAGTTATATATGAATCTGCTTTAGCAGTAGATGACTTACAAATACATGGTTAAAAAGGAGAGGTGCACAATGGTAGAGAACAGGCATTTATCTCTAGGCCTTTCAGATGAAGACGTGTTGGAAATGTATCGAACGATGTTATTAGCAAGAAAAATAGATGAAAGAATGTGGTTATTGAATCGAGCGGGACAAATTGCTTTTGTGATCTCATGTCAAGGACAAGAGGCAGCGCAAGTTGGAGCTGCTTTTGCAATGGATAAACAAACAGATTACGTTGCCCCTTATTATCGAGATATAGGGCTCGTGTTACACTTTGGAATGACGACGAAAGATTTAATGTT
>Ga0079226_10003507_pt1 | contig 12012 bp, 9 predicted proteins | sample Poulit2014_FD_76345 | JGI IMG/M metagenome (GOLD analysis project Ga0079226, IMG submission 76345) | Agricultural soil microbial communities from Georgia to study Nitrogen management - Poultry litter 2014 | ecosystem: Environmental > Terrestrial > Soil > Agricultural land | place: USA: Georgia... | reverse complement strand
GTGATCTCGTGGCCTCCACATCAGTAGCCACGGTCGACCGCCTCCTTGATGTTCAGCAAGCCTTGCGAGCCGGGGCGAGCGTGTCGGAAGTGCATGAGGCCAACGATATTGACCCGTGGTTCTTAGACCAGATTCAACTTATTAACGACGTTGCCGACGGAATCCAGCAGGCGCCGCAGTTAAGCGATGACCTGCTCATTGAAGCTAAGCGTCACGGATTTTCAGACGGTCAAATAGCTGAACTTCGAGGCATCTCCGAAACCGAGGTGCGCGAACTGCGTTGGCGCATCGATCTGCGTCCCGCATATAAAACAGTGGATACCTGCGCCGGAGAATTCCCTTCGCACATTGCCTACCACTACTCCAGTTACGACGATGAGACCGAGGTTAAACCGCGCACCAAACCGGCCGTCATCATTTTGGGGTCCGGACCTAACCGCATTGGTCAAGGAATCGAGTTTGATTACTCCTGCGTGCACGCCGCGCTAACGCTGCGTGAGGAGTACGAAACGGTCATGGTCAACTGCAACCCGGAGACCGTCTCGACCGATTACGAAACAGCGGATCGTCTCTACTTTGAACCGCTCACATTCGAAGACGTTCTTGAGGTCTACCACGCAGAAAAGGCAATGGGCCCGGTAGCCGGCGTCATAGTGCAGTTGGGTGGTCAAACACCTTTGAGCCTGGCTCAAGACCTGCAGGATGCGGGCGTTCCCATTTTGGGTACGGAACCGCGCGCGATTGACGCGGCCGAAGACCGCAGTGCCTTTGGAGCGGTGCTTCGTGATGCCGACCTCCCCGCACCCGCTTATGGAACAGCTACCACGCGTGAAGAATCGCGAGAGATTGCCAAAACTATCGGCTTCCCGGTCCTGGCGCGTCCTTCATACGTGTTGGGTGGCCGCGGGATGGAGATTGTCTACTCCGCGGCTCAGCTGACCGATTATTTAGAGCGTGAAATGCCGGCAGAAGGCACTCCGGCTAATAAGCCGCTGCTGATCGATAAGTTCTTGGACGACGCTATCGAACTCGACGTTGACGCGCTGTATGACGGGGAAGAACTTTTCATCGGCGGGATCATGGAACACATTGAAGAAGCCGGGGTTCACTCCGGTGACTCGGCCTGTGTTTTACCTCCGGTCACGATTTCGCAACGTGACTTGGAGCGCATCCGCACATCCACGGAAGGTATCGCTACGGGCGTGGGGGTTCGCGGACTGTTGAACATTCAGTTCGCGCTGTCTTCCGGTGTGCTCTACGTCTTAGAAGCGAACCCGCGCGCTTCCCGCACCGTACCTTTCGTTTCGAAGGCCACGGGTGTGCCGCTGGCAAAAGCCGCCGCGCAGGTGATGACGGGTAAGACCATCGCTGAACTACGCGAATCCGGATTATTACCGGAGCGGGACGGTTCTATCCTGCCGATTGATCATCCGATCGCGGTTAAAGAAGCGGTATTGCCGTTTAAGCGCTTCCGCACCACTGACGGTCGCGTTGTTGACACCGTCTTGGGGCCAGAAATGCGTTCCACCGGCGAGGTCATGGGCTTCGATGAAACCTTCCCGCTGGCGTTCTCCAAGTCGCAAGCTGGCGCCTTTGGTGGATTGCCAACCTCTGGCAAGGTCTTCGTCTCCGTGGCTGATGACGATAAACGTGCGATGGTGCTGGCCGTTTCTCGGCTGGTCTCACTCGGTTTTGAAGTATCAGCAACGGAGGGAACTGTTGCAGTGCTGCGTCGCAACGGAATTCCAGCCACGCCGGTACGCAAGCACTCTGAAGGAGTGGGGCCGAACGGTGAACCAACGATCGTTGATTTGATTATGTCCGGTGACATCGACATGATCGTCAATACTCCATCGGGACAGGACACTCGTGCAGATGGATATGCGATCCGCGCGGCAGTTACCGCTGTCGATAAAGCATTGATCACGACCATTGCGCTCACGGGTGCGGCTGTTCAAGCGATTGAGGCGCAGCAGAAAGCGGCGATTTCGGTGAAGTCACTGCAGGAGCACGACGCGGAACGCGCCGAGCTTATTGCGACAGGAGCGTAAGAAAGATGCAACCTTTTGGGTATCGCTTAGAACAGGCCATGGGAAGACATGGCCCTCTATGCGTTGGGATTGACCCGCATCCGGAATTGTTGGAAGCCTGGCGCATTAATGACGACATAGATGGTCTGCGTCGATTCGCGCTCACCACTGTTGAGGCGTTAGAGGGGCGCGTTGCCGCGTTAAAGCCGCAGGCCGCGTTTTTTGAACGCCACGGTTCCCGCGGCCTGGCAGCGTTAGAAGAAGTAATTGCAGCCTGTCGTGATACGGGAACCCTGTGCATTGTTGATGCGAAGCGCGGAGACATCGGTTCAACCATGGCCGCCTATGCCGACGCGTATTTGGGTAATAATTCTCCGCTGGCCGGGGACGCCGTGACCCTGTCACCGTTCTTAGGTTTCGGATCCCTGGCTCCGGCAATTAATATGGCGCGGGAGAACGGCCGGGGCGTATTCGTGCTGGCTTTGACTTCGAACCCTGAGGGGCACGAAGTCCAGCATGCGCGCCGCGATTCGGGAACGCCGGTTGCTGGGACAATATCTCACCATGCGGGAGTGTTGAACACTCATGAGTTGAGCGGAACCGACCCCAGCATTCGCGAACAACGCAACTTGGGGTCGATCGGTTTAGTAGTCGGCGCCACAGTTGGGGACGCCGTGCGCCAGCTGGATCTGGACCTCACCGCCGTACGCGGACCGCTCCTGGCTCCCGGAGTGGGAGCACAGGGGGCCGGGCCTGCGGAATTAGAGGAAGTTTTTGGAGACGCTCGCCGAGCTGTCCTGGCCTCTTCTTCGCGGGGTATCTTGCGTCAGGGGCCGCAGTTATCCGGTTTGCGTGAAGCGGCAGAGCGTTCCGCTCACGATGTGGCTAAGGCCCTGGATAGATAGGGCACGAGTTGAAACAAAGGGACGGTCTGGCAGATTCATGACGATGGATTCGCGAGCGGTTTTAGAATTAATGAAGCATGCGGCGGAAGAGGAGATTCGTCCGCGGTTTCGTGCTTTGAGCGCTGAAGATATTCACGAAAAAGCGCCGGGCGACGTGGTGACGGTTGCTGATCGAGAGTCAGAACGCGTGATCGCGGAGGTTCTGGCGAAGGAATACCCCGACGCCTTGATCGTGGGGGAGGAGGCCACTTCAAGTGACCCCTCGATTCTCGATCGTTTACGAACTGTCGAGCACGCCTGGACTATCGACCCGATTGATGGAACTAAGAACTTCGTGAGCGGGGACGATAACTACGCCGTCATGGTGGCTGAAATTCGAGGCGATGAAACCGTTCGCGCCTGGGTTTGGGAACCGGAAAACGATGTTGCGCACGTGGCGGAGAAAGGTGCCGGAACCTATCGCAACGAGGAACGCGTCAACCGGTCAATTCCTGATCCACAGACACTGAGCAGCACGCTTCGTGGCGGTATATCTTCCCGGTATGTTCTGCCGTGGGGCGATATTGGTATTCCCGCCCCGAGCGCTTCGTCAGGTAGCGCTGGCGTAGATTACGGCCTGATTTTAAATGACATCTTCGACTGGGTGGCTTTTAAATCTGACTGGCCTTGGGATCACACCCCGGGTGCGCTCCTGGTGAACGAGGCCGGGGGATTTGCTGGACGACCTGATGGCAGCATCTATGATCCGAGAGTGCGTAGGCCGTGGATCCTTACCGGGGCCAGCGAGCCGGCTTTTGAGTTTCTTGCACAGGCTTTTTCCAAAAGCATTGAATCAGCGGGTACAGATCGCTAGGTTCAGTACTACTTCCCAGGACTACTTCACTTAGGGATGGCAAGGTGTGAAGAACGATGTGCTGGTGGACTGTTTATTTCCAATTTTCATAGAGGTGAAAGTTCGTGGCTCTTCCTGATTTAACCGCTGAACAGCGGGCAGCTGCGCTGGAAAAGGCGGCTGAGGCGCGACGGATTCGTGCCGAGGTGAAGAACCGATTGAAATATTCTCAAGCGTCGTTGCGCAGCGTCATCGATCAGGGGCAACAGGACGACGTAGTGGGCAAGATGCGCGTCTCCGCATTGCTGGAATCGCTTCCCGGGATCGGGAAAGTTCGAGCCAAATCGATCATGGGAGAGATCGGGATCTCTGAGTCGCGTCGCGTGCGTGGGTTGGGACCGAATCAGATTGCTTCTTTGATTGAGCGATTCGAGTGACCGATGATGATGAGGGTGCCCGCCTGACAGTTTTAGCCGGCCCTACTGCGGTGGGTAAAGGGACAGTTTCGGCTGATGTGCGTGCCCGTTACCCCGACGTATGGCTATCTATTTCGGTCACCACGCGTGAGCGTCGTCCTGGTGAAGTCGATGGCGTCCACTACCATTTTCTGACTGAAGAAGAGTTTTCTCGCATGCGTGACGAGGGCGAACTTTTGGAGTGGGCCGTTGTGCACGGTCAAAATAAATATGGGACGCCGCGCGGTCCGGTCAACGAGATGATCGCCGCTGGTCGCCCCACTCTGTTGGAAATCGATCTGCAGGGAGCCCGGCAGGTTCGCGAAACCATGCCGGATGCTCGCTTTGTGTTCCTCGCACCTCCGAGCTGGGAAGAGTTGCAGCGCCGTTTAGTGGGAAGGGGCACCGAAGGTGAGGAAGAGCAGCAGCGCCGGCTACGTACGGCAGAAACTGAAATGGCCGCTGCTTCCGAATTTGATTTAACGATCGTTAATGATCAAGTGCATCGCGCTACTGATGAACTGGTCGCGGCCATGGGGCTGCAGCCAGGGCAACTGGGAACCTCTGCCTGAAACAGGTAGAATGGCTCTTTGAGTTTATTTCTCAAACAAACCACTATGGTTTGTGAACTGTTCATTACAACCACGGAGTACATACGTGTCCGGAATCGTCGCACAGCCCGAAGGCATCACGAACCCGCCCATCGACGAGCTGTTGGAGGCCGCTGGCTCCAAGTACGCCCTCGTGATTTACGCCGCCCGCCGCGCGCGTCAAATTAACTCTTACTACTCACAGTTGGGTGAAGGCCTGCTGGAGAATGTGGGACCCCTGGTAGAAACCGAGGTCCAGGAAAAGGCACTGTCCATTTCATTGCGTGAAATCAATGAGGGGCTGCTGTCTGTTACTGAAGATGAAACTGCTGGCGACCAGCAGGGCCGTCCAGCCGCCTCAGCCGAGACTGAAGCACAGGACGCCGCCGCAGACGACGACCCGTTCGCCGTCTAATTCAGTCGGACTTTTTGCGTTCACGTAATAAGCGTCATTAAGGGGTAGTAATGACTGGCAGCGATCGGCCTGCTCGCATTGTTGTGGGGGTGGCCGGGGGGATCGCGGCCTATAAGTCCGCGCTGCTGGTGCGGTTATTTACTGAGGCGGGGCATCACGTGCATGTGGTGCCCACTGCCACGGCTTTGAAGTTCGTCGGCGCTCCCACCTGGGAAGCCTTGTCAGGAAACCCAGTCCACACTGATATTTTTGATGGCACTAGCGACGTTATGCATGTGCGGTTGGGGCGGGAAGCCGACCTGGTAGTGGTGAGCCCGGCAACTGCTGACTTGATGGCTCGCGCTGCTGGCGGGCACGCAGATGACATGTTGACCGGAACACTGTTGACTACGACAAAACCGGTCTTATTCGCTCCGGCAATGCACACTGAGATGTGGCACCATCCCGCGACAGTAGCCAATGTTAAGACTCTGCGGCAGCGCGGGAATGTGGTTTTGGACCCGGCCGTTGGTCGATTAACTGGTAAAGATTCTGGTGCAGGCCGTCTGCCTGAACCGGAAGATATGTTTTCTGCCGCCCAGTCCTTATTGCGCGGCATCACTGATGGCCGTGAAGCGTTAGATTTATCCGGCAAAAAGGTAGTGATTTCAGCCGGAGGAACGCGCGAAGCCCTCGATCCCGTTCGATATCTAGGGAATCGTTCTACGGGGCACCAAGGTTTCGCACTGGCACAGGCAGCCATCGCCCGCGGCGCTGAAGTGCGCGTGATTGCGGCTAACGTCGACCTACCCACGCCCCTAGGTGTGGAACGCGTCGACGTTGAAAGCGCCGTAGAACTTCAAGAAGCTATGACCGCTGCTTCCCGCGATGCCGATGTGGCCATCATGGCGGCCGCTGTCGCGGACTACCGACCGAAGCAGCGCACGTCAACCAAAATGAAGAAAGACGACTCAACCGAAGAATCGGGACTCGTCATCGAACTGGAACAAAATCCCGACATACTTGCCGGCCTCGTGTCCGACCGGGACGCAACCGGCGAGGGGGCGAAGCAGATCATCGGGTTTGCGGCAGAAACCGGGGATGAGACGGGAAGCGTTCTACAGCACGGTCAACGTAAAGCTCAGCGCAAGGGCGCGGATTTACTGGTCATTAACCAGGTGGGAGAAAACATTGGTTTTGGTGCTGTTGACTCCGCCGTCACCGTGATTACCCGTGAGGGCGACGTGGTCGCACAGGCGGCTGGAATGAAACGGGAATTGGCCGATTCGATATGGGACGCCATACAAGTCAGTTCCACTCGGTAGAGTTCTAGTGTGACTGTTAACAACACACTCCAACTGTTTACATCAGAATCTGTCACTGAAGGCCATCCAGACAAAATCTGTGATCGGATTTCAGATGCCATTTTGGACGCACTGTTGGCGAAGGATCCCTCTTCTCGGGTTGCTGTTGAAACCATGGCAACCACGGGCTTGGTCCATGTTGCTGGGGAAGTAACAACGGACGCCTATGTTGAGATCCCAGAAATCATTCGACAACAAGTGCTTGCCATTGGCTACGACTCGTCAGATAAAGGCTTCGACGGAGCCAGTTGTGGGATTTCAGTCTCCATCGGACAGCAATCGTCCGATATCGCTGCGGGGGTTGACAAAGCATTAGAAACTCGCGAGGGCGGCGCGACAGATGAATTGAACGCGCAGGGGGCTGGCGACCAGGGGCTCATGTTTGGGTACGCCTGCGATGACACTCCAGAATTGATGCCGCTACCTATTTGGCTCTCACACCGTCTAGCTGAACGCCTATCAGCGGTTCGCAAACAGGGAATTCTGCCCTATTTGCGGCCTGATGGGAAAACTCAGGTGACCATTGGATACGACGAAGATCAACCTGTGCGGCTCGACACCATTGTGTTATCCACCCAGCATCAGGGAGATGTGAGTCAAGAAAAACTGCGCGACGACGTGCTTGAGCACGTGATTAATCCCATCGTGGCTGACGTTGACCTTGAAAAAGACAGTGTCCAGATACTGGTTAACCCCTCCGGAAATTTTGAAATAGGTGGGCCGCTGGGCGACGCCGGCTTAACGGGACGCAAGATCATTGTTGACACCTATGGCGGTATGGCTCGCCACGGGGGCGGCGCCTTTTCCGGCAAAGACCCCTCGAAGGTTGATCGCTCAGCCAGTTACGCCACCCGGTGGGTTGCTAAAAACATCGTGGCCGCGCAATTAGCTCGCCGGTGCGAAGTTCAGGTCGCCTACGCTATCGGTAAGGCAGAACCGGTGGGCTTGTTTATCGACACGTTTGGTACAGAAACTGTTGATGTGTCGGTGATCCAACGCGCCGTTCGTGAGGTCTTTGACCTGCGGCCAGCTGCAATCATTAGAGATTTACAACTGCTGCGCCCGATTTACACTAAAACAGCAGCCTACGGCCATTTCGGTCGTGAAAATGCTGACTTCACGTGGGAGAAAACCGACCGTGTTGCTCAGTTACAAAAGGCCGTAGCTGAACTCTCTGCTGACCACACGGCGGCAGTTTCCCAGTAAAACTAGAAGGTAGTAGATGACGGGCAGCAATGAGGAAGGCGATCAACTCGCCCTCATTGCTGCCCCTAAGCCTAAGAAAAAGCGACGTTCCCCGCAGGCGCACGAACCTGCCAGCGTTGATCCGATCGCTGAAGTTGTTCTCGATGTTTCGCTGCCGCATCTGGACCACACGTTCGACTACATGGTGCCGGAGAAAATGGCTGAAGACGCTCAGCCGGGAGTGCGCATTTCCGCTCGTTTTGGTGCTCGAGATGTCGATGGGTTCATTGTCGCCCGCAAGGGGGAGACCAGTTTTGGGGGAAAGCTGGCCCCGCTGCGGCGAGTGGTTTCGCCTGAAAAGGTTCTGACGCCGGAACTTTTATCACTGGCTCGTGAAGTAGCCACGTATTACGCAGGTACTTTGGCTGACGTTTTGCGGCTGGCTATACCTCCGCGTCACGCGCGGGTTGAAAAGGAAGAAGCAGACCACGCTGAAGAGTCACAGGAGCGCGAAGAAAACTTTGAGGCGGGGGAGAGTGAGTGGGCCCAGTATTTGGGCGGGCCCGCACTGTTACGCCGCCTAAGTGAAGGTAGTAACCCGCGAGCAGTATGGCAGGCTCTACCGAATTCACAGGTCACTAACGCATCGGTGACGTGGCCGTCCGCGTTAGCTGAAGCAGCCAAAGCCACTCAGCACTCGGGTAAGGGCAGTTTGCTGATTGCCCCGAACGCCCGTGATGTTGAACGTCTCATCGCGGCCTGCGAAAACGCCGGCTTACGTCCAGTTCGTCTGACAGCCGATGAGGGACCATCGGTTCGCTATCGCGCCTTTTTGCAGGTTCTTCGGGGTCAACGACACGTCGTGGTGGGAACTCGCGCCGCGATCTTTGCTCCCATTTCACGGCTGGGCCTTGTTGCCCTGTGGGATGACGGCGATGATTCTTTAATAGAGCAGCGGGCCCCTTACCCACATCCGCGCACCGTTTTGCGCATGCGAGCGCAGCAAAATGAGGCAGCCGCGATTATCGGTGGTTACAGCCGGACGGTCGAGGCGCAGCAGTGGCTTGATGAGCAGTGGGCGCGGGCTGTTGTGGCTCCACGTGATGTCGTTCGGGACCGCACGGCACGGGTTCGTACCCTACGCACCACTGACCAAATGGGCTCTGGCGCTGCCGCACCGGCCCGTATTCCCCAGCAGGTGATCTCGCTGGGCCGAAAAGCGCTGCGTAGTGGCCCGATGCTGGTGCAAGTCCCGCGCGCGGGTTATGTGCCGCGGGTAGCGTGCGCGACCTGTCGTGAACCTGCCCGCTGCAGCCAGTGTCATGGTCCGCTGGAATTGGATGACGCCACTTCAGTACCCCGGTGCGGTTGGTGCGCTCGGGTGGGTGGATGGCAGTGCCCTGAATGTCACGGGACGCGCTTGCGCTCGGTAGTGGTGGGCAGCTCACGTACCGCCGAGGAACTCGGACGGGCTTTTCCCAGCGTTCCTATAACACTGTCCGGGGGCAGAGCTCCGTCTGTGGTGGACGAAGTCGACGATGCTAAACGCATTGTGGTGGCCACGCCGGGAGCGGAACCAGTTGCCGCGGGTGGTTACGCCGCCGCGGTGATCCTTGATGCCGGCATGGCAAGCGCGCATTCGGATTTGCGTGCGGGTGAAGAGGCACTGCGGCGCTGGCTAACTGCCAGTGCCTTAGTGCGGGGTGGCATGAAGGGCGAAATAGCGGTTGTTGGTGATGGCCCGCCGGTTGCCACTGAGGCGTTGGTCCGCTGGGATCCGGCTGGTTTCGCGCAAAGAGAGTTGGCAGAGAGGCAGGAGTTATCGCTGCCACCGGCTGTCAACACGGCAACGCTAACCGGGGAGCACGCGGTAGTCACGGCCGCGTTGCAGCGACTGGCCGTTCCCGAGGGGTACGAAGTTTTGGGGCCGGTACCTATAGACGACGATCAAACCCGGGCGATTATTCGCGGCAGTGTCCTGCACGACTGGGGCGAGTCACGCGCTGAACGGGAAGCTTTAGCTCGAGCATTAACGACCTTGCAGGCGAGTCGAACCGCGCGGAAAATGTCGGGATCGTTGCGGGTGCAACTCGACCCGCACGAACTCATATAGCCCCTCTAGACTGAGAGCCATGCGTTTGTTGTTCGCCGGGACTCCCGATGTTGCCGTGCCGTCCTTAAAAGCACTCCTTAATTCCTCCCATGAAGTTGTGGGGGTTTTAACGCGCCCTGATGCTCGTGTGGGACGGGGGAGGAAACTGCGTCCATCACCGGTGGCTGAAGTGGCTGAAGAAGCGGGACTACCAGTTTTTAAGCCGCAGTCCACGAAAGATCCAGAGTTACAGCAACAATTGCAGGACTTGAATCCGGATTGTGCGCCCATCGTTGCCTATGGGGGACTTATCCCTCCGGCTCTGCTGACTGTGCCCGAGAACGGCTGGATTAACCTGCATTTCTCGCTTTTGCCTGCTTGGCGAGGTGCAGCGCCCGTGCAGCATTCAATCTTGGCGGGGGACACCGTGACCGGTGCGTCTACGTTTGTTTTAGAACAGGGTTTGGATACCGGACCGATCTTGGGGGTTTTGACCGAGACCATTCGCGATACCGACACCTCTGGGGATTTACTTGACCGCTTGGCACAGTCAGGGTCTGAACTGTTGTTAGCAACCCTAGATGCGATTGAGTCCGGGCAGGCTTCCCCTGAAGAGCAGCCCAGTGAGGGGATTTCTCACGCTCCGCGCTTAGAACGTGAAGACGGGCGGATCCGATGGAATGATCCGGCCTTGGCAATCAACCGGCGTATTCGCGCCTGCACACCAGCACCGGGTGCGTGGACGAAACTCCCCGACGGGACACGCTTGGGGCTGCTGCCAGCCAAGAGCACGCACGCCCGTCCTGAGGTGGGGGAATACGATCTTCGCCCGGGACAGTTGCGGGTAGAACGGAAGCGCGTTGTGGTGGGAACGGGTTCCAGCGCCCTGGAATTAGGCGATGTGGTTCCCGCGGGAAAGCGTGCCATGCCCGCTGCTGATTGGGCTCGCGGCGCCCGTTTTGATGGTGATATTGACTTGCTTGAAGGAGAACAACTGTGAACAACCATCATCGCAAACCTCACGGTGGTTCGCGGCAAGCACCATCTCAGCGGTCGCGGGCAGCGGATCCCAAACGCGGGGTAGCTTTCGAAGTTTTACAGCAGGTTCGTGAAGATGATGCGTACGCCAACTTGGTGCTTCCTAAGCTGCTTCGCCAGCATCGAATCCCGGGACGTGACGCTGCTTTTGCGACGGAGCTAACGTACGGGACGCTGCGGATGCAGGGCAGTTATGACGCGATTATCGCCATGGCATCGAGCAGGCCGTTTGAAAATATTGACGGCGACGTCCGCGATGTTCTGCGCCTGGGAGTGCATCAATTGCTGGGCATGCGCGTCGCTGATCATGCAGCCGTGGCAGAAACTGTGGCCTTGGCGCGGGAACGGGTCGGGATTGGCGCCTCACAGTTTGTGAATGCAGTCCTGCGCAGTGTCAGTGAACGCTCATTGGATGAGTGGTTGGAACTCGTGGCTCCTTTAACTGACGACAACGGCGAAGCGCTAACTGGCGAACCTCTTCGGAAAGCTTTAGCTGCTCGCTACTCGCACCCTTTGTGGATGGTCCGCGCTCTTCGAGAAGCCCTCATTGGTCACGGCGGTGATGAGGCCCAATTAGAGGACTTATTGGCTCAACATAATGTTCCGGCCACGGCAACGTTTGTGGCCCGCCCCGGCCTGGTGACTAAGGATGGTTTAGCGGAAAGCCTCGATAACGCGAGTGTGCCCTTCACCGAAGGTAAATACGCGCACACGGCGCTGGTTTCTGACGCTGGTTCACCGGGTCAGGTGCGTGAGGTACGGGAGGCGACTGCCGGCGTCCAAGATGAGGGGAGCCAGTTTGTGGCGTTGGCCCTCACCGCGGCCGAACCAATTACGGACGGCGAAACGTGGCTTGACCTGTGCGCTGGGCCAGGCGGGAAGTCGGCCCTGTTAGCGGCGGTAGCGAAGGAAAGTGGCGCGTGTTTGGAAGCGGTTGAGCTTCATCAACATCGCGCCGAGCTGGTCCGCCAGACCACCAAGCCCAGTGAAGACGTGGTGACGGTCCGGGTAGAAGATGGGCGAGAAGTCGGAGAATACGAGCCCGAAAAATTTGATCGAGTTCTCGTCGACGCGCCGTGCACTGGAATGGGAGCGCTGCGCCGTCGTCCTGAAGCGCGGTGGCGACG
>Ga0079226_10003506_pt1 | contig 12015 bp, 11 predicted proteins | sample Poulit2014_FD_76345 | JGI IMG/M metagenome (GOLD analysis project Ga0079226, IMG submission 76345) | Agricultural soil microbial communities from Georgia to study Nitrogen management - Poultry litter 2014 | ecosystem: Environmental > Terrestrial > Soil > Agricultural land | place: USA: Georgia... | reverse complement strand
CGAATTAAACTTTGAATCCGTTCCTCTTTTTCATTCTTAAAATCTTCAATTTCTTGGATATTATCAAATGTATGCCCCATCGATTCTAATTCTTCGGTTAATTCAGTAACCTCTTCTTGTAGTGAATCCGAGCGACCTTTAATCTTTGAAATCTTAATTTCCGTATCGCTAATTTCTTTCTTTATTGCCTCTAATTCTTGTAAATAGTTATCTGCGTTTGACATCTATTTCTTTCCTCCTCTAGTTTAGCCAATTTATATGGTTATAAAGAGTATAACACGTCTAATTGATTAAAGTACATGTTTTTTATACTCACTCGTTAACCTTTTCTAAGTCAAGACTCTTTTCTTACTACTGACATCTTTTTCTAATCTTTCGTTTGATTTTGCAAAATACTCATCGTCTTGTTCAACCGTATAGAAGTGTCGCCCTAAATCTCGACATCCAACTGCTGTTGTTCCACTTCCAGAGAATGTGTCCCCTATAATGTCCCCGACCCGACTATACATTAAGATATGTTCTTTGAATAATCCCTCAGGTTTTTGTGTCGTATGGAATCGTTTATTCTGCTCAGCATGTGGCGAATAGTAATGTCTATCATGAACCACGTAATCTTTTGTTGATGGACGATACTCCACTTCATTTATTTCATCAATGTTAACCTTTAAATCTTCAATGTTTCCTCTTACAGCCAATAGGTAAGATTCAATCCCATTTAAAGGTACTCTGTCCATTAGATGTGGCAATGGGTTCGTCTTACTCCAGTATGGCATTCCTACGATTGTGTAGCCCCATTCCTCAAGGACTCGTGCCATTAACTCCATGTTTTTATAAGAGTTATAGATAACAGCAACCCCACCCTTCTTTACTTTAGGTGCGACTTGATTAATCCATCGTCTAGTATCGAATCCATAATCCCAATCTCCAAAATCAAATCCTGTTTTTAATTGTGCAAAAGGCTGTGCCGATTTATCACTGACGTTGTAAGGCGGATCCGTTAACAGTAAATCCCACGATTCATCCTCGATTGTATTTAACCACTCGAAACAGTCCCCTTGTTCAATCGTGTCTATTTTAGCTGTTGTGTTATGAATAACTGGGTTTTCTTCTAAATCGCTCAAGTCTAACTCGTAAGGCTCATCCCCATACTCAATGTCTGAATTGTAATCCCACTCGTCTTTATCAAGCTTACCCGATACAAACTCCCGATTTAATTCTTCACATATTGTAGCTAAGTCAGGGATATTTCCTTTCGCATCCCATACTACATCGCCCTCATCCGTAAACAGTTCAACCATGTACGTTAAAAACTGGATATGTTGGTCGTCAGGTAATGTTCGGTCAACTCGTGGGATTCCCATTTTAATCTGACGGTGGAGTTGTGTATTGACTTCCCCTCCAAATATCTTCGGTGGCTTATTGTATTTCCATCCAGAGTTTGTCACTCCCCACATAAACATGGTAGACGTTAACACCAGATTATCTACCTGTGGAATATCCTCTGTTTCAATATCTCTCGACCAGTTGATGATTTTCTTATATTTCGCTTCTGCATTCTTTGTATTCGTTAATGTTGCCTCTGTTAAACTCGTTAAACTTCTTGCCCTTGTTCCCGTTAACAGACTGCCCCCACCGTCTTTCTTTGTGTCATATAAGAACCCATAGGACTCTCGTAACTCATCACTTGCCCCTTTAATTAACTGGTCATGTTCGTCTTTTGAGATGTCCAAAGGTACTGGCTTTCCCGATAAATCTCCATATGTATCATAAATCATAAATCTTACTTTTCTTTGTTTCGACAACTGTTTTCCCCCTTTATTTATTTGATTATTATTTTTAAAAACTATGTATGACTCAAACTTATGTTTCCCATTAACCTTGCTCTTCACGCTCTAACCGTTCCAAATCATTATCGACTAACTGTAAATATTCTAACGCTTTTTCCCTCGCTTGATTACTATACTGTCGATTCTCTCGGATAGTTTGCTCTAAATCCTCTTGATTGATAACCGTTTGTTCGTCTAACCCCAATGAGAAGTCTTTGGTTGCTTGATTTAACCGTTGTTTATGTTGATACCCAATTAAGTCGAAGTATTCTCGGTACGGTAACACATCAAACTCGACTTCTTGTATGTCTAACTCTTCTTCGGATGTGTCTAATAGTAAACCATACCCGATATCCCGTAAGTTGTCTTGTGCTAAGGATGTTCGTGCTAATCCTCCGTTAACCATAAAGATGACTGGTTTCCCCGTTTCCCGTACTGTGACCGCCTGTGGCTCATACTTCGTATGGATATGCCCATTTATCATTAAATCACAGCCAATCGCAATTTCTTCGGCTTCATAACCACCTGACTCTTCCACGATTAATTTTACAAACTCATCTGAATGTTCCGTCATAATGTTATCGTGTGTGAGTGCTATCGTTAACGCTTTATCTTGTAATTCCGTTGGTAATATGCGTCCCGCATCTCCATAGTTTCGTATATCAAACACCACTGCATTCCCGTTATCTTCAAAAATGACTTGCTCTGGGTTCGCAATTAACCGCTCAGACTCTAACTCATCAAAGAATGTATAGTCGTTCTTTCTTCGATTAAAGATTTCATCATCATGGTTCCCTCGTAAGCTAACCACCCGAATGTCGTTTTTGTATTTCTTATCGTCTGGATAACGTAAGTTGACGTTGGTTAGGTTTCGGTCAAGCATTAACTTGTTTAATTTTACAAACCATCGTCTCCATTCCGATACCTGTTTAATATCTCTCGGTGTTGAATGTTGAATATCCCCTAGAAATATCACTAACCCGATTTCTATATCCTCTTCGACCTTTTTATAGATTGAGTCGAGCATGACTTGATTATTCTTTAAAGCCCCTTTTGTTGACTTCATTTCTCGATACATTAAATGTAAATCCCCAATTATAAGTGTTTTAATGGTCTCTTCCCCCTTTATTTATGTGACTATGTGTAATATTCTCGTATGTTTAGCAAGTTCTTATGTTTAACAAGACCCGTGTTCTTCGCCCATTGGTCGCTCACAGAACGGACAAACTTCAAACTGTGCTAAGAAGTCCTCTTTTGCTTGTAACAACTCTTGATATTCCGTAGCTGTTTCTTCTAACGATGACGTTAACCGTTCCAAATCTTCCTGTATTTTGATTAAACGACTCGCTTTTGTAGCCACCCGCTCATAGTCTTTGATTTCTTGCTCTAATTCATGGACTTGTTGCGATGTAATGTTGACCGATAGCTCTTCTTCTAAATCTTGTAACTGTGCTAAACGCTCTTGTTTGCTATGTAATACGTCCACTTTTTCATATAATTTGATTTCTTGATGTAACTCCTCAACGTTAACCTTGCGAATGTTATCTTCGACACTTTGTATCACTTGTGCTATCTTTGCCAACTGTTGAATATTAGTTAGTAAGTTATTGACCGTTGAATGTGTGTTAATTTCAATTTCTAACGTTCGTTCTAAACGGTTTAACCCCTCTAAACGCTCTTCGTTGTCTGATACTTCTAAGGATAAAGCCTCTAATTTATTATCTGATTCCTCATGGAAGTTTCTGATGGTACGTAGCTCCGACCGTACTTCTCGCTTTTCCGTATCCGAATACTTACCCACTCTCGTTAACCTATCCGTACCTAACGCTTTTTCCAAGATTAATGTGTTGTCCCCTGAAGTTGTTTCTACAAAGAATAACTGGTCTCCGACTAAAGTAAAGTTTAAATTCCGTTTGATTTTATCGCCTGTCCAGTATAACTGGTAATATTGCTTCACTTCAAAAGGTACTTTTCCTTGTGTCTTTTCTAACATTCCCCCTTGTCCGTCTAAAACCCAACTGTAGTTATCGTTCTCTCCCCGTACAAGCTCGACCCAATCATCTTCCCCAAAATACCCTTTGACTCGGAAGAAATCTTGCCCGTCTCGTATCATTTCTTTGTATTTATGATTACTGACATTGGTAAATAATGCCTGTATCGCTTTAAGAACAGCACTTTTCCCTACGTTTGGTTTTCCGTTAATCCAATGGACTCCTGTACTATGTAATGGTATTGATATAAACTCGATGGACTGAAAGTTCTCAATCTCTATGCGTGTTAAATTTTGCACTCGTTCGTACACCTCCTACTCACATATAATACCATATTCAACTTTAAAAATCTCGGTTTTCTTATATCACTCATCAAATATTTCCCCTTTCTTTTCTAATATCTTATTTGATTGCGTTATGACAACAAAAGAGTGGTCATCAACAACCACTCCCTGAACCTATTTTTATCGTTAACCTTATTTAAAGTAATCTTCCCAAGGTTTTAAGGGAATACAGATATCTCCTACATAGAAATCCTCCGTATCAATGATTAAGTTATACCCCTCATTGCGTTTCATATCGTCCGTATTCGGTGTACGTGCGTTTGTGCCTGGTATATAGACGGTAACCTCTTGTTTTTGCGGATGTAGATGCGCCTCTTGCTTTAAATGTTGCAGGTGTATTGGCTCATACCTTGAATGCGAATGCCCTTGTATCAAAACATCTGCCCCTGCTACTGCACTTTTTAACTCGTAAACCATACGTCCATACTGCGTCCAATGGCGATAACCTGCTGGTAAAGATTCCCCATGAAACCAATCGTGAGCAAAGACAATGACCTTATCTGATTGAATGTATCGCTCATCTAATGTTTTATCGCCCTCGCCATAGTTTCTAAATTGGTAATAATAGCGCTGATTGTTATCCTCAAACTCTATGGCTTCAGGGTTCATTAACATGTCTTTTTCGAGCAAATCATCAAAGTAAGATGGCTCTTTGCACCACATGTCCCCAAACTTAAAATCATGATTTCCTTTGAGTGTGATTAACCGATTTCTAACTGCCCCTATGCTACCGTCTCTTCCCCAATATGTTATATCAGGCATATTCTTATGGCGACTATTGACAATTCTTTTTAATTTATCCAATCGGCTTTCCCATTGCATCTTTGTTTCTAATTTCTTCGGCTGTCCGTTTGTGATGTCCCCTAAAAAGACAACTAACCCGATTTCTTTATCGATTCTGGTCACCCTGATTAACTCGTCTAATATAATTAAACTGTTATGTGTCGCCCCTTTTGTATAGGGTAATTCCTCATCCATTAAATGTAAATCTGTCACGACTAATGTTTTCATCTTCTTGTTCCTCCGTTAACCTCATCATCTGTTTATGCGTGTTCGCTTATGTTTCTGATAGTTATTATTGTTATTATTATTATTATTGTATTTATTATTGTGTTTATTCTTCTTCGTCTGACTCTCCGTTCATCCAATCTGCTTCACCGTAAGAGCCTGTACGATTCTTCATATACTCGTCATCTTCTTTGATGATTTCTTTCATGTAGGTCTCTAATTTCCCGAAGTGCTCTGGGTCGTTAACCATTGAATCAAACGTAATTTCGCCTGTATTGTTGCGATAGATTAAAAAGACTGGCTCGTTTTCCCCTGCAGTATCCGTGATGAAATAGTTTTTAGTCAAGTCAGCCGATATTCTAAAGATAGGAACAGGGAATCCATATGCTTCAGATTCAAGTACAAAATCGTTAAATGGCTCATTCTTTGATTCACTATCCGAATAAACATAGACCAGATACTCAGGATAGACTTGCTCATCGATAAACTCGATTCGGCTGATTTCATTCTTACGGTAAATGGCGACTTGTTCTTTTTCTTCATCGGTTAAATACGAATCATGTAATATTTGTTGTGTGTCATAAACCCCTTGTAAGAATTGTTTTTGATTTTGCTCAGGTGTGGCAAAGAAACTCCTAAACACTCCCGTAAGATTTCCCGTAAATAGTAACACGACTAATAAGATAGGTACTCCGATAAACGCTAACCCGATTAGAATGTCTACGAGTCCTCCCCCTCGACTGCGTGTTGTTCCATAAGACCCGTTTCCCTGCCGACCCCTGCGATTTCGTAATCGGTCTTTAAAGCGTCCTCCTCGACCCCCAAACTTGCCTTGATTCCCCATCTCCGCATATGCTCGTTGTTGTTCTTGTTGTTTTTCTTTTTTACGTTCAGCAGTCGTCTTTCCATCGTTTCCTATCTCAAGCTTGTCCCTACGACTTGGTTCGCCTCCCCCAAAAAAATTTCCATTATTAAAATCCATTGGTTAACCCCCTTTATTCTTCGAGTTGTTGTAACGTACGATTTAACTCATCCCTCTCTTTTCCTACTTACTTAATTGTAACAGTAACCTTCTTATCCGTAAAGTTAAGATGAACTCACTGAAGTTAGCGTAAAAGACTCCCGATATTGTATACCTTGCGTATTATGTTCTTACTCTATGTATTATGCTAAGAACTCTAACTTCTTCGCATGTTCCATTAACCGTAAGTCAGACATGTTATAGTACATCTTATCAATTTCATACCCTATAAACTTTCGGTTCGTATTTAAACATGCGATTCCTGTTGTCCCACTCCCCATAAAAGGGTCGATAACCGTATCCCCCTCGTTTGTTGTCAGTTTAATTATCCGTTCCATTAATTCCACTGGTACAGGGCAAGGATGTGGATATTCCCCTTTTGATACATTCTTAACCATTTGTATATCCGAGAACCAGTCGTATGACCTTGCCCCCTTTGAACCCTTTTTGATTCGTTCCCTGATTCTTTTATCGTTGGGGTTCTTATAGGGTTGCTTCACCTTGTTATAATCAGGTAAAACATGGTAATAGTTGATTAGCCGATGATGTCGACTAGGTAGATTTGAGTTATAAGCCCAAACGTTCACCTCATCTGGCACTCCTAACGCTGGCACAAAATGTTTCATGGTTTCTTCTGGGTAATGGATAATCGCTAACGGATAACCCCTAAAATATGCGATTAATTCTTGGTACTCCTCATCTGATAAATCATCTTTATATTGATTATACTCATACCCTATATTGTAAGGTGGGTCAGTGATAATGACTTTATTATATATGTCTTGCGTATCCTCTTTCAATCTTTCCCTAAAATCTTGATTATATATTTTATACAAATATGAACAACCCCTTTTGTTTTCTATCGTGTTCCTCCTGTTACTCTGTAACCTTACCCTTATTCTACCAGTTGGCTTTGAACAAACAAAAGACACCCGTTTTTATATGAGTGTCTCTAAATGATTATTTATTTTAGTTTATTCGTGTATTTCGACATCTTCACATCCGTAATCACATGTATCGAATCTAACAAATCTTCCTCATCTTCGTCTAATTCTTCATGGGTAGGAACGTGTTCTTTTGGTATCGTATTAGTAGTTTTCGTCTTTTCCCTTTTGGTTGAAATGCTACCCTCTGGACTTACTTCTAATTGGTTAACCTTAGCGATAGGACTTGGCTTTTTATTGTACCTTCTTGACTCTCGCATCAATTTTATTCTTGCCTCATCCGATACACTTAACTTTCCATAACGTTCTTTAGGTTGGACGATAGTTTTGGTATCCTCTTCACTATTATCCAATTCTTCTGATGTTATTGGCTCATCTTCCGTTATTGGTTCAGCTGATTCTACGTTAACCTTTTGAGATGAACTCTCGTCTTTTATTGGCTCAGATTCTTCGACTTCAACTGGCTCTTTGATTGTAACTGGCTCTTCAACTATGTCAGACTCTTCATCTGTAGCCGACTCATTTACTCTACCCGACTCTTCGACTTCAACTGGCTCTTCAACTGTATCCTCTTCTTTTATCCCATGCAGACTTTTTAGTTTTATTTTCTCTTCGTCCGTTAACGCAATGGTAATCCCTTTGTTATAGTTATCGATACTGTAGGTTATCTCCTTTTCCACTTTCTTTCCATAAGTTGAATATGTCTTATTAAAGATGTAAAGATAACCCAATACGGTCACCAGTATAATTAAGATTCCGTTAACCGATAGCTGAATCCCTGATGTCACCATTCCTACAAGCTGTAAGTAGATGATGTTTAAAACCCCATAAGAAAAAATCTCTCGTTTGATACCTTCTCGGTCATAATACTTTAATCTGACCACTTGTTTGTCATAATCCTTTGTGTAATAGGATAAACTACCACTTCCTAAGATGTCTAACTTACCCTTTCTCATCGTCAGGATATAGTAAAGCAGAAAGATGGCTAGGATAAACCCAAACGTTAACCAGATACTTTCAATGATTTTCATCCCTAATACGACAGCCACTCCAAATACAGAACTTAAAATCATCTCTCTGGATAGTATCTGACCCCTTAATTCTTTGACTAAGCCCGTTTTTCCTAGAGTTTGTTCAAAGGTAGATTCTTTTATTGACTGCAATTCTTGTACCTTTCCCCACATGTCCTTTAATCCCCCCTCGAAACATCCTCTTTTTCTTCTTGATATGTATCATCCAGTTCTGAAATGTCGAACTCTTTAATCTCAGGCTTGTCCGTTTCAGACTCTTTATTCTCAACCTCTTCGTCATCTAACCCTTGTTGTTCTTGACTTTCTTTTTCCTGTAATTCTTTTAGTTCTTTATACAATTGACGAGTACCCTCTTCCGATAACCCGATATCTTTTAAATCGTCCTCTTTTAAGTCGTCTAATTGATATTCTTTGATTTCGTAAGTGACCGTTGTTTGATTATCCTCTTCTACTAAGTTTTGTATTTTCTCTATCTTATCTTCCTGTTCGATGGACTCGTCCTCTTGAATGTCTAAAAAATCCGTGTATAAATACCGAACATTCCCGTCTTTTGCCCTTTCTTTGACTACATCTTCCATCTCTTGGAATTGTGTGTTTTCCTCTTCCGTAAACTGTTTCTTTCTCTTACGGTCAGTTAATAATAACCAACTAATAAACCCTTCCATGTCTAAAGGTAACTCTTCCCCTTTTTCTCTGTATTCCTCTTCTAGTTCCTCTAAAATTAACCCGTACACTGGGGATGTTATCGCCCAATAGTAGACATTAACCATTTTATTATAAGAGTATACATAGAACAGTATTACAGGAGTAGACACAATGACCGCCATGAGCATTAAGAGAACAAACTCGACCAGACCCTCATATGTATAACTTAGGATAAACGCATTGACCGTTAACCCAATATAGATGAAAAAGACTGAAGTCTCCATGATATAGTGTTTAATCACGTTATTTAATTCATCTGTAATATGTCTCATCTTATCTTCTTCTTTTATATTGATGGGTAAGAGAACCCCTTTATATGTATATGCCCCATAATCCCCATGGACATCTCGTTCCTTCCAATATCTATAATTATAAATTAAATAAGATAATGCGATTAAGAACGTTCCGAACATTTGTACAAAGTACTGATTTCCCAATACTCCGACTAGCATGCGATAGATTATTATGAGCAACGCTCCTTGTGCAATAACCCTTACCATAATTCCCGATTGAAAATCTTTTAATCTTTCTTCAGGTGTTAACCCATATTCGCCTGTAAACATCAATCTTACCATCTCCAAACTTCTCTTATTTTTTCCTACATTAACCACGTAAAGAATGACCACGCTAACCAGATAGAAAATGCGAGTAATAACAAACTAAATATCATTGGTATGACATTTGCCCCTTTTCGCTTATATGTACGCTCTTCTTTATCCTCTGGTATGCCTAACTGCTTTCGGTACTCATTGATTTTATCGTCCCGACCCCTACGCTTACGTTTCTTAGTTTTATTCGATTTTTTAAGTTGTTTTCGTTTCTTTAATTGCTCATCATAATCAATATCCTCATCGTTTGCATCTGTTAATTCAGACTCTTGTTGATGTAAAGATTCCTTTTTAAGTGCCTCTTCTTTTAACATCTTTTCTTTATCATCGACACTTTTTTCCAATACCGCTCGTATCGTAGGCTTGTTATTGATTGGTATTCGGCTAATCGGTGTATAATCATCTAACACTTCAATCACTGAAGGCTCTAATGTGTACTCGATTAAAGACTCGAAATCTCGCTGTTGTAAATAACCTTTATATAATTCTTTATGGTCGGCATCCATATTGTTATAGTACTCTTGATGCGTTAAATAACCAAATTCCTCTGTAGTTTCTTTTGAAATGAGAAAGCCGATAACCTCCATCACCCAATCCAGAAACTCCTCATCGATATAATTTAACGTGGTGTCATAACGTCCTGCCATTTGTATTCGATGGCTTGTTTTATTATAGATAAAGTTTTCAGGGTCTTCAAAAGGTTGGTAAACCACCCCTCGTGAGATTAAATAAGCGACTTTCATAAAAGATGAGATTAATTCCACTAAAGGTGTTTTCCACCCGACATGCATCTCATGTATGCTATCTCGATAGTTAACCAAAGTCGTATCCCCAGAAACAAACTCTACGGTTATCTTCCCTTGTTGCTCAGTAATTTCTTTCACATAAAAACTTCCTAAATATACCGAGTTCTTATGTCGCCATTGCGTTAAATCCATTCCCGTTATTTCTAATGTATTGCCCGTTAACCTATATTCAATTTCCATATATTATCCGTTCCCTCCCTTACCTTTAAGATGGTCGGTGCTTATTAAGATACTTATTGACTCACCATGTCCGTAATCAGTACACCTTTTATTAATTCTTTTCCTGTTTCCTCTTCATATTCTTGATTGATAGTATTTTTTAAATTTTCTTTGAAGTCTGTTTCTCGGATAGACTCTTCCGTCTGACTGGTTAGATAATGTATGATTTTATCCCGTAGTTGTACCGTTTGTTCGTCTAAAACTTCCTCATCTGACTCGTTAACCACTAAATTTAAAGTAATTCGTAAATACCCGTTCTTGTCTAAATTTACTGTAAAGGGTTCTAATTCCTTTATAACGGTTTCCTCATCGGTACTTTCTTTCCTTACAATCGGGTTATATTCAGGATAAGCATTGACAATGTATGCCCCTGCTATTCCCCCTATTGCACTTAATATGACTATTCCAATCAATAATAATACTTGGTTACCTTTTCTTTTCATGTTATTCCTCTATTCATCTTGATTTATAAACTCTTCTCTTACTTGCATTAACGCAAAACCTAGCAAGTTTTCCCCTCGCCATTTTAATGGATTCTTCCAATCATGTTCTACGTTCCCATACTTATCATGTTTCGCTAACCCAATACCCCAGACTTTATCAAAAGGAGATGCCTCAACCAAAACAGCATCCCCCGTACCTAATAGAATGTCTTGTAAGTCTTGATTATTCCCGTATTTTAATCGTAAGGCTTCGAGCATATATTGATAGCGTACTTTCGCCCATTCTGTATCGTCATAGCCCGTTACTTTCCGACCTAATAGCTTGTAATGGTAAGGCTTATGTCCAGATTCTGTTATCTTCCGCACACTCTCCAAATCCCTAAAGTGTATAGCTTTCTTATACATAAAGTACTGTTCACTGCTAGAGAATCGGACAACGTTAACCGAACGTATATTCAAGTCCGTATTGATATCATACTCGAAATATGCTGGATGAAAGTTAGAGAATGTTCGCTCCTCTGGCGTGTCGTTTTCATTCCCCCAAAATCCGATTAAGTTCAATTCCCGTCCGTCTAAATAATCCTGTTTTAATTGCTTTAATAATTTTTCTTTATTCATGCCCAACTCCTTCTATTTAAAGCCTCATCGTTATAGACTCATCGTTATAGACTCATCTGCTAACTCCCCATCTTCCGTTAACCCTAACTCTTCGTCTAATAGTACTTGTTTGTAATAGTCTCGAGCAACATTCCCATAGACTTCCATTTCTCGCTCGATATACACCAAAATATTCGCTTGTGTGGGGTTTTCAGCTTGTTCTTGATTAAATACCCTACTTAAGTCTAAAATACGCTTATTGACCTCTATTTGACGTTTTAAGACGTATTCATCCGCAGGATGTAACCATAGAATATCTACTAAATTCCCTAGAATAATCGCTCGGTCGACACTTTCTTTACGGTAACGATAGAACCCTGCTAACATAGCTTTGTATCGACTGTCATCGATTCCCCGTGGACGTTCCCCTTCAGCAAGCTGTGGATAATAATCTAAATACATGGAATCTGAT
>Ga0079226_10003505_pt1 | contig 12019 bp, 9 predicted proteins | sample Poulit2014_FD_76345 | JGI IMG/M metagenome (GOLD analysis project Ga0079226, IMG submission 76345) | Agricultural soil microbial communities from Georgia to study Nitrogen management - Poultry litter 2014 | ecosystem: Environmental > Terrestrial > Soil > Agricultural land | place: USA: Georgia... | reverse complement strand
ATTCTAGGCCACTATGGTGGCCTATTTTTAAAGTGGACTCCACTTGCGTATCACCGGACTCCAATTGAATATCGTGGGACCCCGTCTGGTGAATAGGTGGGCTTATTAATGCGAAATAACCATATAGAAATGAATGGTGAGTAAGACGATTCTCAACTATTCAATTTAAGCAGTATTTTTACGTAGGTGAACATTTAGGATTTTATGAAACTGAATAAGTTAGGCTTGAAATATCTCGGGACACTAGAACACACTCAGTTTAAACTGAGTGTGTTCTAGTGTCCTCCTGATGTGGAATATTAATTCATATGACTCTAAAAAACTTGTTAATAAGGATGAATGAGTGTTTCAACTCCCCCAAACTTCAAAATTCTTCGTTACTAAAGAATCTCTAGCCTTTATATCTACTGCTGAAAGTAACTCTCCAATTTTTTCCGGGACTACTTTTTTATTAGTCAGAGATGGTTGGCACGCTACTAATTTACCTCGAATAGGAAGATTATCTTCTAAAAACTCATTGAAATTATTAAAATCTCCATATATTATTTCACAGTAATCTTTTCTATTCCTATCTTTTACTTTTTTCTCTAATATGGTTTTAGATTTAATCCAATTGATTGATTTAATACATTGACCAGCTAGTTCATACACATCTCCAACATTATTATTTTTACTACTGAGAGATGAAGCACTTTTAACGTGTATTAATTGTATTTCAATGAAGTTGTTATTCTTTTTTAAAGTAATATAATCGGCCATTTCACCTGTGCCATGATCATATAATATAAAATCATAATCACTATCTTTTCTTAACAGGTATTCTTTTAAAGCATCATGTATAGATACCTGATTAGATTTTAGTTTTTCTTCTTTGCCTAGAAATTCTTTTTGTATATTAGTATTATATTCATGCCAATTTATAGGAATTATATTGTTTTTATTATATGGGATTATATTATGAGCTTTTTGAGTTATTTGTTCATCGCTAATTTTACTCAAATCACTTGTATAAAAAGATAATGGGAATTCATTGAAATATTCAACTAATGTAAGCTCTTCGTGTGCAACTCTTACTTTAATACTCTGAGAACTTGTCGTGGATGAATATAACCCATCTAAATTAACTGTAAAATTATATTTCTGCTTATCAAAATTAGCAGTCATATCAACCTGATTTTTGGAAACCTTTATAATGCTAAGAGATACATCTGTAATATTATATTTGCGGTGTGTTGATAAATTGTGATTCTTCTCGTATGTTTCTTGATTAAATTCACTCATAAAGATGTTATCAGGATATGACTCCAGCTTATCAGGCAGCGTTACATGGTCATAAGCAGTTTTTGTAATGACATCTTTGTTAAGAGATAATTTTTTACTATTTTTAGAAAACCATTCAATCAAATCTCTGATTCCACCATAACTGCTGGACCAAAATTTAGAAGCAGTACTGTAACCAATTGTGTCATTCAAATTATTATCTTTGACCGTGCATGATATATGTCCAGCAGAATACAGTTCACCAGTTGTTTCATTGAACGTTGTGGTTACGTCTGGACCACTGCTAATTTTATATGATTCTCCATTGCCTTTATTATTGGATAGCCCTACATTAAATATTTCAAAACCACTATATCCGCCTAAAACTCTATGAATTACTTTGGTTTGCAGTTTTCTTGCCATTCCTTCTCCACAAAAAAGATTACTTATCCGTTTGTATAGTTGCTCCGTTTTTATACTGGAATTAATAAAGAGAAGATTAGTTTTATCATCATAATGTACTATTATACATTCATATTCTACATTAAAAATATTTGCATCACTATTGGTCCATCTGGGCTTTTTAGTCTGTTTGAAAATAAACACACTTGTATTTATATCTGGGTAGACATAATTTTGATATAAATCATATCCCTTAAGTTTTATGATAGCATCAATATCAAAATTTGGAGTTTTGTACACTTTTGCATGGTAATTTATATTTAATGAATGAAGATGAAATACGTTTTCTAAATCATTCTTGGCTTCAAAATTACTAATATATTCTTTGGATGCCATTTCATTATTAATTTTTCCATCGGACAAGTCTATAATAATATCTTGCCACACAGCATCTGATTTATATAAGTTAATATTTTCTATTAACAATTCTTCATTATTAATAGCTATAAATTTAGCAGAATCTAAATTATCATCTGATACTCTTGTAAAGCGTCCGATAAACTGTAAAGTAGATGCTAAAGAACGATGGGGATGATGGATAGCAGCTATTTTTAGATTAGGGAAATCAAAGCCTTCAGCCATCATGTCTACACATATCATACCATCCAATTTTTTATCTCTGAGTTTTTGAATAATAGAATTAACATGTAGTTTCGATTTGGAACTATCAACAATTTCCAATGATAGTTTAGTGTGTTTATCATAAATTTTCTTGAGTGATTTTGCATTGTCTTTAGAGTTTGTACGAACCATAATCAGGTGGTTAAACCCTTGATCTTTATCTCTTAAGAAAATTTCTTCAGCGGTTTTAGCTAAATTTTCATCATTGTCTTCATCACCTTCTTCTACGGGAATATATTCTACATTACTGTAGATACCATCCTTATAAGCTAAAGATAGTGGATAATTATATACGTAATCAGCTTTTATTTTCTTATCATCCCGTCTAAATGGTGTAGCAGTAAATAGTAATTGCCTACAAAATTTCATATTTTCTAGCACTGACTGCCAAGTTTTAGCAGGTTCATGATGAGCTTCGTCAATAATTATAATATCGAATTTTTGTTTAATCTCATGTTCAGATAAAGATAGAGCACATATAGGTGTAGCAATAACAACATCATTTTCTTCTATATCTGTTATCATACTATCTTTAAATTTAGTAGACATTTCAAATATTTTTGGTTTATGCATAATCTCTGGGAAAATCTCTATATCAATTAAAGTTCTTAGAACTTTGAAGTCATCAGCCATTTGTGATCTTACTAGTATAGTGGGGGTAATAATTAATGCTTTCGTAGATTTTAATAAGTATGGAGCTAGCATAATTACAGCACTTTTACCAGTTCCGGTAGGCATTGAAATTAAGGCAGGTTGATTTTTAGTAGAGAAATGGGAACCAATAGACATAATGGCACCGTATTGAGCATTCCTTATTTTATTATTCGTATCACCAAATATACTTATCAGCGAATGATGTGATTGAAAGTAACTTTTCATTCATCTATCCCTCTCTCTAAAAATAACATCAACTTTTAATTCCTAAACATAATAATATCAATTTTTTCATAATACTTACAATTTTGCATACTATACCTTTAAAAAAGATTTCCGATGATATATTTGAACTGTATAATACATACTGAAGATTTTTTATCGTGTTTATTTTATGATCAAAAACCAAAGTAGAAAAATCAACTATGAAGAATTAACGATTTTTAAAGAAATTGAAGGAAGGTTGATGTTCGTGTATGATTGTTCAAAATATTTTAACAAGTTTTACCGTGATAAAGTTGTACTTTCAGAAAAAGAACAAAATGAACTAAGAAATAAACGAAAACTAAATATAAGGAGATTAAAAGAAGGCTTATTAGAATATAACGAAGAAAAAAGAAAAGAATATAAGATTGCAGAAGAAAGAATTCAAGGTAGTATGGCCATGCATACGATTACCCAGAATGACGAAAATGACTATGATATAGATGTGGCTATAGTATTTGAATCATATAATTTGAGTGATTTGGGACCACTTGTTACTAGGAATATAGTGGCAAATGCATTGGAGAGAAAAACTAAACAATTTGCTGAAGAACCAGATGTAAAAACAAGCTGTGTACGGTTGAAATATACTTCTAAAGGATATCATGTAGATTTTGCTGTTTTCAAAAGAGATAAAGAGAATTCATGGAATAATGAGTATACTTATGAACATGCAGGATCGGAGTGGTCCGTTAGACATATAAAATCACTTGAAGAATGGTTTAACGATGAAATAAAAAGTAAGGGAAATGATTTAAGGAAGGTTATAAGACTATCCAAAATGTTTTGTAAATCAAAAGATTCATGGAAAAATATGCCAAGTGGCTTAGTCCAAACTGTCATATGTGATGATGAATTTGCTACATCGTACTCAAGATTGGATGAAATATTCTATTATACGATGAAGGCTATTGTGAATCGCTTAAAATTTTCTCTTAATGTTGCAGCACCTGTTGATAACGGAAGGGAGTTAGTAATCCGTGAAGTAGATCATCAAAGAATGAGAAATTTGAAAAGCCGTCTTGAATCTAAATTAGAATATTTAGAAGTCTTATTTGATGAGAACTGTACTGAAGAAGATGCTATTAGTGCATGGGGGAAATTCTTTAATCATTCTTTTTGGGATGAATTGTCCTCAACAGCTATAAGTAAAAGATTTAATGATAATAAAGTGCAAGAATTTAACGACACTGAGGAATTTATTGAAGATTTATATCCAGTTCTTGAAAAATACGATGTGACAATAGATTGTAAGGTATCTGGTAATGGATTTTCAGTAATGTCAATTTCAAAGTATTTAGATAAATATGCTCCACTTTTAAAGAAATATATACCACATAATTTTTCTATCGAATGTAAAATTGGAAATACGAACTGTCCAGCGTACGATAAAGTATTATGGAAAGTCAGAAACGTAGGACCTGAAGCTAAACGACGTAACAGCATTCGTGGTCAAATTCAAGATAGAGGTAACGAGATAACAGAAAGCTCGAATTTCCTGGGAGAACATTATATTGAATGTTATTTGATAAAGAATGGTGTATGCATAGCAGTTGGTCATATGGATGTTCCAATTGGAGGTAATTAAACTGGGAAAATATAGTTACAAATCAAAACTATATAAAATGCTGACTTTGTTGACTATTTTTATTATATGTGTAGTGATCATAATTTATTTTGAAAGAAATGAAATTTCTACTGGAGCAACATTATTAGGCTTAATTACCGGAGCTTTAATCCATTATCTTATTAAGAGCATTGTTGATTTAAAAGACAATAATAATTGGAAATCTTCGCAACGAAAATTGAAAAGAGGTGGATTTTTAAAAAAGGATACATTAATTAGAATTTCATTTGCGTACCTGTTTAGAATAAAAATTGACGGGAAGTATTTTCTAGTTCAAAATACTAGAACAAAAAAATATCAGCCCGTCGGTGGAGCTTATAAGTTTTTTGATGAAGAAGCAAGTTATTTGGCAGATTATATTCCATGTGAAAATGACAATAGAATTCCAGTAGATAAGACGACAAAACAAGATTATAGATTATTGGTTAAGAATAAATATTTGAGAAAGTTTGTTAAAAGGTTTAATAAAACCCGCGATAGAGAGAATATAATGAATCTTAGCAGAGAATTTGTTGAAGAACTTTTTACAACAAATATTTTAGATGAAAGTACATTTGATGATTTAACATATAAGTATAGTGGCCGACACATGACAAATGTTGCGTATGATAATGTGTTTAATCATTATGAATTACTTCTAGCAGATATTATAGAAGTTAAATTGACATCTATTCAAGAAGAACTATTCAGAAATCTTATGGAAAAAGATTGTAGAAAGTATCGTTTTGCGCAAGCGGATGAAATTAAATCACATGGAGTGTCTGAATACGGAACTGACGAACTTACTGATGACATAGCTAATCATACCGTTAAAATTTTAAGTGAGAATACAGATGAATTAGTAATGAGGAACAAACATAAAAAAATAATCAATATTCAATTTTAGCCATAAAATATTAAAATAATTGCTATTTTAATAAGGAACACTAAATACAAAAGAAGATTCGATTCATTAAGCTATGATTCTTCCCTTGTATTCGTTTAGACACAGTGGTGTGATCTACTGAGGGAATGTTAAGTATCAAAGGTAAAATGTTACTGTTGGATTATTTCACAGTTTTCTACGAGATATGAATATAGTCATTTTGGAGGCAGTTTTTTACGAAGAATATCGAAAAAAAGATACAACGAAAGTTGAATGACTTATAAAAAATCGGATTTTCTGAATTCAAAAAGCTTCGATATTTATTAATGATATGAACAGATTCTTTTACGTTAAAAAATTTAGATATAATAATAAAAATCATCTTTGATTAAAGAGCGTCAAGTTTTTTTCTAAGCCATTGTCAAAAGTTACTGAGTTTATAAATAGTTGATTATTAAGGGGACGTAATAATCAAGAAAGAGGAGAGAGAAATTATGGAAAATGTTTCTACGATAACGAAAATATTAGATTATCTTTCTAAACCTGTAAACTTTAGTATTTTAGTCGCTACTTTTTTAATTTCTTTAGTAGTGTATCTTCTAAATTTTTTACCAATAGAAATTCTAGAGACGTTAAAAATAAGTAATTTTCTTAATAATTTTTCTTTTGTTATTTTTTTAATATTGATTAGCTCATTTTTCATCTTATTAATTCAAATTGTATATTTCTTAGGGCGGATAATAAACAAAAGAGTTAAAGTTAAGCGTTTTAAAAAACTACAAAAGGAAGTTTTAGAAGATGAACACTGTTTTGGGATTTTAAAAGAAATGTATAAGAAACACCCCCAAAGTGTGGATTATCCTATTGATAACTATTGCGTTAAGGTATTATCGCAATACGGACTTATAATTATGGCCAGTAGAAGTGGATATATGGATTTTACGGGGAAACAAGTATTTCCTTATATACTTCAACCTGAAACCGTAAAAAAACTACAGAAACGATTCGAAGGTTAAGAATGTACAAGATGTTTTTAGACGTTTTGACTCTTGATTATAAATTTTTTTTACGCTCAGAATTCATTTTAATAGTCTGTGCCTTGATTTCATACACACTATTATCTCATCAAATATTTGCGCCGCAGACGCTTGGTTTTTGTAATATCACCAAGCGGCATTTTTTTCGTAAACCCATGTAGGTAATGACATATTTATTGTCTTTTTTCTGTGAATATATAGCTCTTTGGATATTGTTGCTGAATTGGCGTTTGATTTCATATAAGTTTTTATCTAACTTCTTTACCCATTTCATCCTAGTTGCAACTTACAATCCTCGTTCTTCAATCTCAATCACGCGTGCGACGAACGACTTGTATATTTGCCCGGATGGTTGGGACATTCGATTTGACCGGTACGCCAATCGAACGGACAAATACGGTTACACCCGGTTATTCAAAATGTATGCATCCGCAGATTGTAGTGGATGCCCGCTGTATGACATGTGCATCAAGAGCGACAAACAAATCAACAAACGGATTCAAAAGAATATGCATCTGGAATATTTTAAAGCCCAGGTCAAACACCAGCTTTCAACGAAAGAGAACCGAGCGATCTGTCAACAACGGAAGGTAGATATCGAAACGGTTTTCGGCTACTTGAAGGCGAATTTGTCGTTCCGACGATTTTCGGTTCGAGGCGCACGCAAGGTCAAAATAGAAACGGCCTCGCATTATTGGTCTTGAACCTTCGGAAATTCACCCGCAAGGTGTGGACCCCACTGGAAAAAGACATGAAAAATGGCGATGCATCTTTTTATCGAGATACATCGCCATTTTTGTAAGCGTCAAACTATGCCCACCTTCTAGTTCTTGATTGGACATGAGATAATCTCTTTAGAAAAGTAAACAGTCACATCAAATAATCCACACCTGTTTTCAGATGGGGATTTCATATATGCTTATTTAGATTTGTTGGGTACGTGACATGCTTCGGGCAGTGTCGTTGACCAAGGCATCAGTGAATCCAATTGCGTTTTATCCGTCAAATCGATATTTGGCAGTGTTTCAAACAGGTATTTCAGATAATTGAACGGGTTTAGTCCATTTTCTTTCGCTGTCTCCACAATGCTGTAGATGATGGCACTGGCGTTGGTCCCTTTGACCGTATTGCTGAACAGCCAATTTTTCTGCCGATGACGAAAGGCTTAATCGAACGCTCGCCGCGATTGTTATCAATCTCCAAAAAAGGACGGTTGGTCTGCATCGGTCTTTTCACTCGATGCGCCGAACCGGCGGTGTTGGCTTAATCGGAATTGTTCTTCGTACCATTTCAATTTCGCCGCCAGTGCTTCCTTTTCCGTTTCGAGCGTTTCATTGCGCGATGTAATATTCAATTGTATTTTTGGATGGGTGCGCTGAATTTTTCATGTCTTCATTATACGAAAAAGCATCCGGCTTGACCAGCCGGATGCCATGTTTTCACAAAATAATTTTATAGAATGGTTCTGGCCGTCACTTCTGAATGGGCATGCTCTGTTGAATGGATAAGCCGTCGATCAGCCAGCGCAGTTGGCGGGCACTGATATCCAACGGTGTCGCATCCGGGTCGGATGGCCAGTCGAAAGTCCCGCGTTCCAACCGTTTATAATGCAGCCAAAATCCATTGTGCTCCCATTGGAGAATTTTGATCTTATCTCTTTTTCGATTACAGAAGACGAACAGGCAGGGGGAAAATGGATCCAACTCGAAACACTCTGTGATAATGACGGCGAGCCCATCAATGGATTTGCGAAGGTCGGTACTGCCTTGCGCCAGATAGACACGTTCGAAATGATGCGTGTTGATCATTGGTTTTGTACAATACGGATCACTTTTGAGAATAACTCCATATCCGTGCCCGGTCGGACTTCCAGTGACATCGTCCCCACATGAATCAGTACAGCTGCTTGGTCAGTAGAATCCGTCGGTAAATCCTGCATATTCACCGTTAACCACTTTGTTTCAGACACGGGGTCAGCAGTGGATTCTCTTTCAAACTTCCGAATCCAGTAGCACATCTGATGTACTTTAATAACCTGTTCACGGCACCATTCAGCAGCGCTTAATCCACTGGCTACCCAAGCATCATACCTGGTTTCCCATTCTGTTCTTTTATCCACATCGCTCATAGTATAACCTCCGGAATATTTTCTAAAGAGATTATCTCATGTCCAATCAAAAACTAGAAGGTGGGCATAGGTTGACGCTTACTTTTGATAGAACTATAAATAAAAAAACACATCATGTAAGTATAAAACTGGAAAAATATGCACTACATGTGAGACACCTCTGCGTATCAGTTTACGATACAGTTAATTATTATCATTGCGTAGAAGTTCTTAAATGGATTACTATTTTTAAAAGTATAGATATTCTTTTCAAATAACAAAGACTTGCATTTAACTTTTAATACTTCATCTGATTCTGCTAATTAAATATATAATCGTCGAGTGTCACTAATTCTATCTTTAGTAAAAGCATGTCTATAATTTATAGTGATTTCAACTTTTATTTTTTCATTTTCATTTAATGTTTTTAGTTTAATAAATCAAGATGAAATTCAAATCGAAAAGAAAATCCATAAAAATTCAATGACGATTCTGATGACATTATGACATAGTATCCCACTATCGACTTAGGAACTTTTCATCCAATTAATAATATATAAATTTCAGTGAATAAGTGAATAAGTGTAGTAAATTGAAAATGGCCTCTTATTTAAACAACTAAATTTTGTTTGTCCATAAAGAATATCAAAGTAGTTTTATACTAATTGAAACGCTTCAGTATGTTATAATGACACACTGAGGTGGATAGATTTGAATACTTACGAAAGAGTAAAAGCACTCTCAGACCAATATGATTCTAATTTAAAGGAAAAGACTAGCAAAAGAGTCTCTGAGATGAAAGAAGATAACCTTGATCATTATTTGATTTATGAGGTATTAGGGGTGTCATTTGAAGAAGGAGAGCTCATAGATGTATACCAAAATAAAGGACGTTTTCTTTATAAAAATGCAGGAGCATTTGTTGAAGAAGCAGTATTAATTTGCTTCCAAGAAAAATTTGGTGACAAAGCACAAGCTGCTAAAATACCCAATACTGAATCTAATTCTCCAAAAAAATTTGAAATAGATTGTTTAGTTAATGAGGAAATAGCTCATGAAATTAAATGGAGAGATGCAACAACTGATGGAGACCATATAAGAAAAGAGAAGAATAGAATAATAGCAACTGAGAAAGCAGGGTATACACCTGTAAGATTGATGTTTTTTAAACCTAATCGAAAACAAGCCCAAAAAATACAAAAATCTATTGAGCAATTGTACAAGGAGAACAGAGGAAACTATTACTCAGGAAAAGATGCATGGGACTATGTATTTGAAAAAACTGGCGTTGATTTAAAAGCCATATTAATCCAAATTTCACAAGATAAAGATAAAGTAGATAAAGATAAAGAAATTGCTGTAGAGAAGATATTAGAAAAGGATGAGTGAAATGATTAATAAGATTACTCATGGTGACTGTCTATCAAGAATGAAATTATTAGATAGCGAGAGCGTTGACTTAATATATTTAGATCCTCCGTTCTATACACAAAAAGAACAAAAACTTAAAAATAAAAATTTAATTGAATACTCGTATAATGATAAGTGGACAAATTTAGATGACTACCTACATTTTATAAAAATACGTTTATTAGAAATGAAACGGGTGTTAAAAGAAACGGGTTCAATATTTCTTCATTGTGATAAATATGCTTCGCATCACTTACGAATCCTGTTAGATGAAGTATTTGGTGAACGTAATTTTCAAAGTGAAATTATATGGCACTATAAAAGATGGTCCAATTCAAAAAAAGGATTACTAAACTCTCATCAAAATATCTATTTTTATTCAAAATCAAAAAAGTTTAAATTTAATCCTCAATATCAAGCATATTCATCGACAACAAATATAGATCAAATCTTACAAGAACGATCAAGAGTCGATGGAAAGTCAAAATATAAAACTGACGAAAATGGCAATATAGTAAATGTTAAAGCCAAAAAAGGCGTTCCCTTGTCAGATGTTTGGGAAATGCCGTATTTAAACCCTAAGGCAAAAGAGCGAACTGGTTATCCTACACAAAAACCTTTACACCTCTTAGAACGTATAATTAAAATTGCAAGTGATGAAGAGGATATTGTACTAGATCCCTTCTGTGGTAGCGGCACTACTTTATTAGCCGCAAACTTATTAGGAAGAAAGTACATTGGAATAGATTCTTCTGATGATGCTATAAAGATTACTAATGATAGACTACACAATCCAATAAAATCAAACTCGACACTTTTGAATAAAGGTTATAAGCATTTCAGTAATAAAAATGAAGAAGATATGATGATTCTAAAAGAACTAAATGCTTTACCTGTTCAAAGAAACAGCGCAGTCGATGGTTTAATTAATTCGAATTCCTCAGGGTTGATTCCAGTCAAAATACAAAAAAGCAATGAGAGTATAGATGAAATTATTAATATAATGAGTAAATCATCAAAAACAAAAGATTCTAAATTTAAAATAATCATTAAAAACTGGGATGAATTCTCAATTTTCTCAGATGACTTTAGATATCCGAAGGATTTTATAATTATGAACAGTTATAAATATGAGTTATCTAACTTAATGAAACAGTAATTATTTTTTAACAAACTGAAAGTATAAAACAAACTGCACATTTTAAAATGTGCAGTTTGTTTTATACAAATATTAATTTTTTAATACAAATACAATTGGTCACTTTTCTCTTAATAATAACTTATCCTGCCATACAGTTTTATTAAAAACCACATCAACGATGATACGCTTCATTCCCTGATATCTTCTTCACCTGATCTACAATATCCTTGAACAGTTCTCCCGCTTCTACATCCCGGCTGAGCCTCACACCCTGTCCGCTCCACAAATGTAAAATGTCGCTTCTGTTTTCTGCAGCAGCCTGGCTTCTGATTTTCTTCGTCATCTGGTTTTGGAACGGATAGGGGAGTATATCCTCCTGGTATTGTTCCATATCGTCTATAAACCGGTTGCGGACGCCTCTTGCATATTTGCCGCTGAATGATTTGGTCAGAACTGTATCCGCTTCTGTGCTGTTTAAAATCGCATCTTTGTGAATTTTAGGTGCGGCGCTTTCTTTTGTCGTTAAAAATGCAGTGCCGAGCTGTGCGGCACCAGCACCGAGTGTGAGGCT
>Ga0079226_10003504_pt1 | contig 12020 bp, 8 predicted proteins | sample Poulit2014_FD_76345 | JGI IMG/M metagenome (GOLD analysis project Ga0079226, IMG submission 76345) | Agricultural soil microbial communities from Georgia to study Nitrogen management - Poultry litter 2014 | ecosystem: Environmental > Terrestrial > Soil > Agricultural land | place: USA: Georgia... | reverse complement strand
TAATGGATTTGATATAAGAATAGTAATTACAGAAGGTGTTTTTTCTTCTGCTACGTTACGTTTACCAGCACATATTGTCGGAGATGGTTCCCGCACTGTGGAGTCGATCATAGATGAAAAGAACACTCTGAGAAAAGCCAATCCATACCTTAAAAGTAAACTTATCCTGAAAAATGATGAAATGATAAGATTATTAAAAAAACATGAATATCAACTAGACAGTGTACCGGGTTCCGGCGAAGTCATTATACTCCAAGATATTTCAAACCTGACCTCCGGTGGGGAAAGTGTGGATATTTCTCAAGTTATTTCTGCCGAGATGATAGATAACTGTCTGAAAGCAGTCGCATCTATACCTGGATTGTCTACTGCTGGTATAGATATCATAACGTCTGATTTCAAGAATGATCCCGGTAACATTCTTGAAATCAATACTAACGCTAATTTTAACTTGAATTATTTCACTTATAAAGGTGAAGGCCAACACCCTTTGAATCATTGGATTGAATTATTACTTATTAAACATAAATTAAAACACAATCATAAGCTAAATAAAAATGAATTGTGCCAAGCAGTAAAGATGTTTAAATTTAGTGAGTTGAAATCTTTTTATTTTAGCTTGTTCAGCAGTTCTGACATTAAGTTTCTTAATGATTAATCTGTAAAATGCAAAGTAAAATCCAGCAAGGCTAAGGATGTCCTGCTGGATTTGCGTTTTTTAAAGAAAAAACTAAAACTTGTATGAACTTGAATTTATTCATCTTTCAGTTTCCATTTAATTTTAGAACTCATTCTCTATTATTTTACCTAACTTAAATAGTGTTTTTTCATTATTTCTCCTGCCAATCATTTGAATAGAGTTATAATTTTCTCCTTTAAAATTAGTCGGCAAACTTAAAACCGGCATTGGTAAGTAATTAAAAGGTGCTGTTAAATTAAACATACTATCCCGTATATGTCCAAAACCTTCCAACGGTACTTTCCGTTCTTGTAGTTTCTTAGGATAGATTAGCATTGTAGGTAACAAAAGCACATTATTATTAACCATGTCATCATATATCTCTAACATTTTTTCTCGTTCGTTTAGAGCATGCTGATAATCTTCCTTCTTGACCATTTTGCCTGCTTCTAGTCTTTCATGGACTTCTTCATCAAATAATTCTTTTTTGTCTAGATCATCTTTATATAAATCATAACTTTCAAATCTAAGAATTGTTTTCTGATAGTCCATTATTTCCTCTAAATGAGGCAAGGTTGTTTCTTCAACTATAAACCCTTTAGTTTTTAAAAGATTTATTACTTCCTGGAAATTCTCTAAGATGCCTTCTTCAAAGTTAAATAACTTTTCCAAGTTGGGAACAAAAATCACAGTTTCTTGAGATAATGTTTCTTCATTTTCCAACAAAACTTCGGGACTATTACCCTGCATAATTTTATAACTTATGTAGGCGTTCTCTACATTGTTAGCTATTGGGCCTACATGATCCAAACTTTTACTTAAAGGATACACACCGTCCAATGATAAATCATTGTATGCAGGTTTAAATCCTACGACATCAGAGAATGCAGCAGGTATTCTTATGGATCCAGAAGTATCTGAACCAACTGCTATCGGTACAATTCCTAAAGCAACAGCAACTGCTGAACCACTGCTGGATCCTCCTGACATCAATTCATCGTTCCTATAATTATGAATTGGTCCATTCACAGCTCTGTCTCCTGTGGTACCGTATGCCAAATTATGCATTGATAAATTAGTAAATGGCACTCCGCCTTCTGATTTCAGATTCTTAATGACTTGAGCATCATGATTCACAAGATTATCTTGAAACAGTTTAGAACTAAGACTTATAGTAAAACTTTCTACTGATACGTTATCTTTAAATCCGAACGGTACATTTTTCAGCAAACCAGAGTCAGACTTAGATAGTCTTTTTTTAAATTCCTCTTCGTTCAGCCCTACTGCGAAATTTTTGTATTGAAATTGTTTATATAAACTCATTGCATTCTCGAAAATAGCGTCTTTACTCATTTGTTTAAAATCTTTAAAATCATTTTTTTTCATCGTACCGATTACTCCCTATACCAAATTATTAGAGAAACAGCAATTAACACTATTCCAAATATACTTCCATAAAGCCAAATTGTTAACATTTCATTAACCCACATGATTTATTTGACCCCTTTCCTTAGTGAAGAATCCTACGATAATCATCGTTAATAAACCGATAATTACTGCATAACCACCAGAAGCCAGATTACTAGGTCCAAGATCTATCATTAAAATAACGATATACGACCCAACCCCAACTAAAAGCGATGCAATAGCTGCTGGACGTGTTGCAAGTTTAGGAAGAAAAATAGTTGCCAACAACGGACCCATTGTTCCAGAAGCAACACCTGAAATACCTAACCAGAGAAGCATCCCTAAAGATTCCGGAGGATTAAGTACAATAATAAATGCAATAATTCCAACGACTACTACGCTAAGTCTGCTAATAAGAAGTGAATATTTTTCCGTCTCCTCTGGACCAATTTTTATAATATTTCTTTTTACTAGAAACTTTCTAAAGATATCATTAGCAATAACTGTAGACATTACAACAAATAGTCCATCAGTTGTTGAAATTGCTGCTGCAATAACAGTGACACCTAAAAATGCTGCTACTACCGGTGGAAAGAAATCAAGAACATATTGTAGTAAAGCCTGATCAGGATGATCTACCACGACCGTTACTGAGGCATAAATCCCGCCAAAAATAACAAAAAGGAAACTGACAGCGGCAATAACATATGTAATAATCATCTTTCTCATATCTTTAGGGTTCTTTAAAGAAAGCACCTTATTAAATAATTGAGGTTGCGAGGAGAAAGCGAATTGTATTATAAAAGCACCAAATACTGCCGGAATAGAATAAAATACTAATGAATCCGGGTTAATGATAGCTATTAAATTCGGATCTCTTTCAGCAAGTTGATTTGAAATGTTTTCGAAGGATTCTGTAAGTCCTCCATCAAACACCCAGAATACAGAGACAAATACAACAATCCCCATTACGGCCATCAGTATTGCTTGTACAGCATCAGTGTAAATATCGGCAAACGTACCGCCAGCAAATACGTATACAATAACGAATAACATTGTAACTGTTAGCCCAACTGTATAGGGTACATCAAGCAATGTTTCGAATATCCAAGCACCAGCAGAGAACTGTGAAGCGATTGCAAAAATATTAAACAAACATATAATTGCAGCTCCAACACGAATAACATCACTATTAAACCGGTCCCCTAACCAATCAGGTAATGAAAGAGATTTCTGTTTTATATTAATCTCTCGTGCTCTTTTAGCCACAGCTATTAACCCTAATGGTGAAGCAATGATAAGCGTTAGTGATATCCATAATGTAGACAAGCCTGAGCTGTATGCCCAACCAGGATAACCAATAAATGTTGTTGCACTGAAGAAAGTTGCTGCATATGCCAGACCGAGAACTATTGGTCCTAAGCCTTCTCCAGCTATAGAAAAATCTTCTACAGTGTTAGTTTTCTTGTAACCTAAGTAGCTTAGATAAACCATTAAAGCTATAAATATAACAAATCCAATCCAAGTATAAAGTTGCACCTCATTCAATTTGATTCCCCCTTTGTATTTAAACATGAGTAAAATTACTTAACTCGTTAAATACCATTATATATTAACTAATAATTCCGTCAATTTTTTGACAACATTTCTAAAAAATAATCAGGTGGACTCTTTGTCATGAATCAGTGGACTCCAATTGCGTATTGATGGACTTCAACTCGCGAAATAGTCAAAGGGAGAGAACAAGGAGTGAAAAAATGGATGATTTATCAAGAGATACACCGATTAAAAATATTGGGTTTCAAATAGTAAAATCGCAAAGAAACTAAATATATCACCATGCCGAGCGCACATAAAAAAGCCAGCAGCCACTTAACCTGGCTCTGGCTTTTTTAGAATTATATATACATTATAAGTAGTGATGCGTAAATTATAATTTATATTAAAGTTCACAATCTATTTTGCATTGAGTGAAATTCTATCTTCAAATGATTTGTGGAAACTCATTCTAATATTATCTGCACCTTCTACCTGTTCGATTTCTCCGGTTTCATTTTGTAAAACTGTTTTTATAAATTCGTCCTCATTATAATATGAGATATATGCCCCCTCCTTTAATTCATAAACTGTATCAGGATCATAGGGTATTGATTGAGTTATCAGATACTCTGAGTTTTCACTTATATGACCTTCAAAATCAATCAATCCCGTTTCTGTCGTCCTTAAGTCTATCAAACCACCATCATTTGAAAACGACTCATTATCATCTCTTGATTCAGATTCACTACCGGATAAATTATCGTTAGTCGCTTCCCTGTTTAAGCTGGGCTCAACTTTTTCTGTTAATATATCCAAAACATCTTCTTCAATAATTGGCCCCAAAGTTTCAGTGAAAGTAACGGAAAGATGATTGTTATCAATATATACAATGACATTACCTACAATTGGCGGGCAATATCCTTCGGGGCAAAGAAAATCTGTATAATCTTTATAAGTCACATTATCAGGTGGGTCATCCAGCCTCTCCCATGCGGAAGGCTCCTCATACATTTGAGATTTTTCCACTCCACATTCTTCTATGGACATCTCATTCGCATTTAAACATTCAGGTATACTCTCCCCGAAGTGTGGTGTGTCTCTGAGACCTAATATATGGACATCATTGTCATTCAATTTCTCAAACTGTTCCAGAAAGCCTTCAGGTATAATTTCCTCTTCCTGTGAATTTATATCTGCCAATGTAACTACTAAATCAGCTTCTTCATCTACTACTGTTTGAACTATATCCTGATTCCATTCATAACAGTCCTCAGCAACATTTTCAGAAGTAGTGAATCTGCAACCACTCTTTGTCATATTCAGAATTTTAATATTTTCATCCAAAGCAAATGTTTCCAGACTAGGCAACCAATGAGTCGATTTAGATCCTCCGACTAGAGCTACTATATAATCATAGTTTTCTGTATCGCCATATTCACAGACAGTTACCTCTGCATCTCCCGGACTGACATGACACCCATCTTCATAGGGTTTTGCACGATCATTTGAAATGCCTGATAAACTCGGTATGGGGTCAACCGGAGGTGGATTGCTGTACTTTTCAAAACTGACTATTGCTCCAGGGTACTCTTCACTTCCGACTATATCCATATCAATTGAGCTTTGATTTACACTGTATAAATACCAGCTTCCTACCAAGACAATCAATACAGTAAACATCCCAATGATCGGCCTGAAGGGTTTGAATACATTATGGCTGTGCTTGAATGACTTATTAATAGGTTGTTCAACTAAGATATTTGTTAAGTAACTAAGTAGAACTGATATAAGTATAATACTTAAGCCATTAACCAGACCAACGTCTGTAGTTTCAAAAATCTCATAGTAGAAAATTAGAAGTGGCCAGTGCCATAAGTAGATTCCATAACTCAAACCACCCAGCCATACCATTATTCGGCTACCCAGGATTTTTTCAACACCTAAAGCCGAAGGATTTTGACCGGCAACCAGCATTAAAACTGCAGCCAATACAGGTACTAAAGCGACATAACCGGGAAAGCTTTGGCCAACATCAAATATTAATCCTGTAGTGGTCAAAATAATCACGCCCAGCCAGCCGATAATAAAACTTATTATCATAGGTAGTTTAATTTTAAATATAAATACCATGAGCAATCCACCTATTGCAAACTCCCAAACCCGTGCTCTTGTATCAAAGTATGCCCAAGGCTGGTTAACTCCAGTAAGATAGATTGAATAAATCAATGATATTGTAAATAGCAAAACTAAGACTGTTATAAATATATTTTTCAAACTGAATCTTGTTTTATTAAATATCCAAACTGATAATGAAATAAATAAGAACCAGATTATATAAAATTGACCTTGGATGGACATTGCCCAAAAATGTTGCACCGGGCTCTGTTCATTATGTTGATCCAAGTAGTCAGTACCTGTAACCGCTAATTGCCAGTTTTCAAAATAAAATATAGATGCAACAATTTCTTTGATTGTTTCCAAATATCTTACTTCCGGCAAAAGAAAATAACTTGTTACTGTAATGAATATTAGAACAACAAATGCATGCGGCAACAGTCGCTTCAATAATCCAAGCACAAATGTTCCAAACTTTATGTAACCCTCTCTGGCATATTTAGAAAGCAATGAAGTTGTTATTAAAAAACCTGATACTACAAAGAAAACATCTACTCCACCAGACACTTGTGACATCCATATATGATAGACAGCTACCAATAAAGCAGCAACTACTCTGATACCCTCAATTTCTGGTCTATATTGTCTTTTGATTTCCATTGACCCCAAACCACCATAATTCTATTTATTTTATAATTTCACTTCACTAATATTATCAACAATGAATAAAATGTCTATAGTATTATTAAAAATATTACCTTATCATTTTGAAGGCAATCCAGACTTATTGGTTGGAACTGATATTATAATCATTTCTTTTTTACAAAAAGGGGCTGGGACATACTCCCATGATTGCTTCGCAATCACCCACAAAACGATGAAAAAATGAACGACCACCACTTGAATCGGGTATAGACCCTTGAGGAGTGAGTGGTCGTTTACTTATTGAGTATTAAACTCGAGGGACAAACTGATTCATTCTATTCACGCGCACCCCAAAATATTGCGAAAAGCATGAGTATAAAAATACGAAATTTAATGAATAGATCGCTCCTTACATTATTTTATAAGTAGAGGGAGTGAAGTTATGGATATCATTTATAAATCATGTGCGGGTATAGATATTCATCAGGATAATGTAGTGGTTTGTGTGTTATATGGTCCCCTCACGTCTACTCGTCCAAAACGTGAGGAACGACGGTTTGATACCACCACACAAGATCTTAAACTGTTGAATGAGTGGCTTCAGTCTTTTAATGTTGAAGCAATCGGAATGGAAAGCACCGGTGTGTATTGGAAGCCTGTTTGGCGAGCACTGGTCGATGATTTTGAGCTGATTCTGGCGAATCCCCAGCGCATTAAAAGTATCCCCGGTCAAAAAACGGATAAACAAGATGCCCATTGGATTGCCAAACTCACACGTGTTGGTTTAATCCCCAGAAGCTTTGTGCCAGATCTTTCGATACAGGAACTCAGGGATTTAACTCGACAGCGTAAACATTACATCGAGTCCAGAAATAAAGAAAAGAATAGAGCCCATAAAATTTTACAGACCAGCGGTATAAAATTGACCAGCTTCATGAAAGACATATTTGGAAAATCAGGACGGAACCTGCTCAACTTACTCGTTGATGGCGAAGTAATTACGGAAACCAACATCAGGCAAAATGTATTCACCTCTTTAAAACGAAAAGTGCCTCAATTGTTGGCCGCTATGGATGGGTATTTTTCAAAACATCATCGTTTTATGTTGAAGCAGTCTCTTGAAATGATTGACACGTACGACAAGCTGATTATGGCATTAGAAAAAGAAATTGACTGTCGTTTGGAAATATATGAGCATGAAATAGATATCCTTGACAGTATCCCGGGCATCGATCGGATCACAGCTGCCGTACTCATTGCTGAAATCGGTGTCGATATGTCACAGTTCCCTACAGTGAATCATCTTGCCTCGTGGGCAGGATTATGTCCAGGAAATAATGAAAGTTCAGGAAAGAAAAAAAGCAGCCGGATACGTAAAGGAAATCGCTATATAAAAAAATGCCTGACGCAAGCTGCCTTTGTCGCCAGTAAAAGGAAAGGCACCCGATATTACTCAAAATACAGGCGAATCCAACAACGAAGAGGCCCTCAAAAAGCAGTAATCGCCATCGCACACGATCTTCTAAAGACCAGTTATTATTTACTGTCCAGACAGACATTATATCAAGAACCAACCACTATAAAAATCAGTGCTTAGAGACGAGCTAGGATACTGATTAAATAAAAATTTAGATCCTAAAAATATAGGGAGGGTATTTTTGTGTCAAAATGAAGTTTTCGTATAAATAAGTCCGGTCTCTTAACTAAAAATGGCCTCAGGCGCTCGATAGCGCCTGAGGCCATTTTTCATGTTTTTAATAGGATATTAATTCAAAAAAATAAGACCCTCCGATACAATGTAAGTAACGACACAAACAAAGAAAAGAGGAATCTTATGTATAAAAATTATAACATGAACCAGATCACACTGCCACTCGATTTAGAAGTCATCATTCCGGAAGATGATATCTCGCTAGCCGTGAACGCTCTGGTGGAAAGTATTCCAGAGAGTGAATTTGCGTTATTTGACCATACTCTTGGCGCATCCTCCTATCATCCAAGAATGATGATGAAGGTGATTCTGTGCAGTTATACGCAGTCAGTGACTTCCGGCCGCCAAATTGAAGCGTTGTTAACAGACAGTGTCCGGATGATGTGGCTGGCTCAAAATCAGACCCCATCCTACCGAACCATCAACCGGTTTCGGGTGAATCCACATATGGATGCCCTGATTAAAGAAGCATTCATCCAGTTCAGAATGCAGCTCCACGCATACGATTTAATTGATGACGATGCGATTTTCATCGACGGGACGAAGTTAGAGGCAAACGCCAACAAATATACGTTCGTTTTCAGAAAAAGTGTTGAAAAGCAGCAGGCTAAGCTCCGAACCCAGTCGAAAATGATGTACGAAACAATGTATGAGCAGCACATCATCCCGGGATTGCTGGCAGAATCTGAAACCATTGTGACGGATGCCCATTTAAATACCATGCATCAGGCATTGGAAACCGTGGAAAATGAGATGACGGCAACCATCGATGCGACAGAAACCGTCGCCGACCGAAAGGCGCTCCGATCCGAGCGGTCAGTGATTCGAAAAACCAAAAAGAAATGTGCCGACCTGCTGGATCGTGAACTGAAATATACCCGGCAGTTGGATATTCTCGGCGATCGGAACAGCTACTCGAAAACGGATACGGACGCGACGTTCATGCGCATGAAAGAGGACCATATGAGAAATGGCCAGCTGAAAGCCGGATACAATCTGCAGGTCGCCTCGAATCATCAATTTGTTTTAGGATACGACCTTTATCCGAACCCGACAGACACCCGGACACTGGAACCATTCCTCCATACAATGGTTGAAGGGTTCCAGCATTTACCGGATAAAATAGTGGGCGACTCCGGTTATGGCAGTGAATCCAATTATGAAATGATTACGGATGACTATGCGCGCACGGCTTTAATTCCGTACAACACCTACTACAAAGAAAAGCAGAAAAAATATAAAGCGGATGAAATGCACCCAGCGAATTGGCCCTATGATGCGGCGAACGATTTATATATCTGCCCCGATGGCCGTGCGATTCGATTTGACGGGTACACCAAACGAACGGACAAATACGGCTACACCCGATCATTCAAAATGTATGCCTCCGATGATTGCAGCGGGTGCCCGCTTTATGACATGTGCATCAAAAGCGAGAAACAAATCAACAAACGGATTCAAAAGAATATGAACCTGGAGTATTTCAAAGCCCAGGTCCAACATCAGCTTTCAACGAAAGAAAACCGGGCAATCTACCAGCAACGGAAGGTAGATATCGAAACGGTTTTCGGCAACTTGAAGGCGAATTTGTCGTTCCGACGATTTTCCGTTCGGGGGATGCGCAAGGTCAAAATCGAAACTGATTATTGCACTGAGATTGAGCCGGCTGTGCAGACTTTTGTGCCACCCTGTGCATAAGATGTTACCAGTGAGTGCAGGGGAGATGTACCACTAATTAAAACAGCCCCTATAAATATAGGGACTGCCACATTTTTATTGATACTTCATATATTGATTAATTAATTCTACGCCAAAAGCTACCAATTCATCATCAGTCATCTCTTCATAATCATCATACAAAGCATCTGTAATGGCACCATGAAAATATTGATGAAATTCCTCTGATACAGATTGATCAAAAAAGTAAGTCATCAGGCGCAATTGAACTTCTTCTGAAATCATATGTGCTGACCGCCCAACCCATGTCGTTCTCTCATGGAGACTTCCCCATCAAGCAGGATTTTATACGAATCATGCACAATGCGATCGAGGATGGCATCGGCGATCTGTACATTGTCGATTTTCTCATGCCAGCCTTCTGGCGCGTATTGAGTACAAAATATTGTAGATGCGGTCTTTAACCTGGATTCAATGATTTCAAATATATGAACGGCTTGTTCCTGGGTCAAAGTGGTCAACAACCATTCGTCAATAATTAAAAGTTCCAATCGTTTGTATTTCATCACCAGTTTACGATAACTGCCATCTGCCAGATAACGGGCTGTTTCCAGTTCATCTAATAATTCAGGCAAGCGAACGTACTTCACCTTGTGAAATGCACGGCATGCTTGAATACCGAAGGCATTGGACAACCATGTTTTTCCGTTCCCGGAAGCCCCCATCAGAATTATATTATGATGGTGCTTTATATAATTACCAGAAGCGAGTTTTAATATTAAATTTTTATCCAGATGACGATCGGGATGATATTCTATATCTTCGATGGCTGCTTTGGGTTCTTTGAGTGTCGCTTGCTTAATTAAGCGATTGAGCTTGTTTGTCTGACGTTGGTTATATTCATAATCAACAAGCAGTTGAAATCGGTCTTCAAAGGACATCTCATTAAATGAGGTATCTGTACCTTGCATCATATATTGTTCTGCCATTGCGCTTAGTCTCATTGCGTTTAATTTAGTGATTGTTTCTTCATTTCTCATCGTTGATTGCCTCCAAAGTATTGTGCACCACGAACAAATCCATGGTTTCTATCCGTATTTTTATGTGTTTCTTCCGTAATTGGCTGCGCGTTTTCACGTTTTTTCTGACGCTGCAGAATTTGTTTGAATGTCGTGAGTGTCGGATGCGATGTAATACCCATCAATATTTCTGCTCCTGTTTCTAATTCATCTAGACGATATTGTTTTTCTAACCGACGCATACCGGTTAATACGTTCAGTGCACGTTTTTCTACATTGATTTTAATAATGACCTGTATCATCTGTGTCATATGGTGGCCAACAGATTTTGCCCATTCCAACATACTTTCCGGTGTATGATCCAAATATTTTCTATGATGTTCCGGCATATGCTGAACAGCGGTCTGATAATGGCCGGCATCGCCAATCAATCGTTTATGGGATGCAATTCGGCTCTCTTTAAAGTACACTTCAATTAAGTCCTTTGTCAGACGGACGTCCACTTCGCATTGGACATACTCATACGGCACAGAGTAATACTGTCGATCGACTTGGATGTGATAATTTTTCTGTACTTTGGACAGGCGCCAATCAGAGATTTCAAACGGGGGTTGACGCAAGGGCAGCATATACGGATGCTCCTCTGTGTCATACACTGTTTGTCTGCTTCCCGATCGTTTTTGAAACGGCAGTGCATTCAATTCAGTTAGTTTTTCTTGAATGGCCGCGTTCAATTCAATCAGTGAGAAGCACTGACTGTCTCTGAGCGCCATAATGAGTTGACGGCTCATATATCCCACATTACCTTCTACACTGGCCTTATCCTTCGGTTTGACGACTCGGGTGGGCACAATAACGGTCTGATAATAATCTGCCAGTTCACGGTAGGCTTCGTTCAGCACGGGTTCTGCGTGCACAGCTTTCGTCACACCGGTGCGTAGGTTATCCGGCACTAACACTTCGGGCACTCCCCTAAAATACTCAAATGCATGAATATGGCCCAACAACCAACTTTTTGATTTCATATCCAGAAATGCTTCGACATAGGTATACTGGCTAAATGGCAGAGAGGCGACAAATACATACACAGTAATGTTTTCACCTGTGCTTACGGCGCTCTAATGTTACCACTGCGTCGGAGGTTTTGATACCACCCAAATCGCACACCATGTTACCACCTGAATCGGACTAGATGTACTCACTCAATCCTCTTTTAGAGGATTGTTTT
>Ga0079226_10003503_pt1 | contig 12027 bp, 10 predicted proteins | sample Poulit2014_FD_76345 | JGI IMG/M metagenome (GOLD analysis project Ga0079226, IMG submission 76345) | Agricultural soil microbial communities from Georgia to study Nitrogen management - Poultry litter 2014 | ecosystem: Environmental > Terrestrial > Soil > Agricultural land | place: USA: Georgia... | reverse complement strand
AGAACAAGCAACAAAGCTTGCTAGTGCTGACCCATATGTTGAACTTGGCGCTCGCGAACTTTCAATTCATGAGTGGGCAATGCAATCGCCATATACATTTAACAAATAAAAAAAGCCGATATTGTACCGCACCTTAAAGTTAGATTTTCTATCTAACTTTAAGGGTTATTTTTATTGCCAAATATAATGTTGCATTTAAGCTAAAAACAGTTGAAGCTTATTTAACTGAAGAAGATGGCTATCTTACGATAGCTAAAAGGTTTGGCATCCGAAGTAAGGCAAATATACAGAAATAGGTAAGATTATATTTTAAGTATGGGAATGAATGATTAGAATGAAAAAGATAAGGAATAAACATCCAATAGTATTGTTTTATATTTTAATATACTTGAGCCTTCACTCGTCTATTCTTGGTGTAAGCTATTGTAATATAAAGGGAATTATAGTTACCGTAGGATAAATACCAAATTACGTAAACGTGGTTATCTTATAAATTATAAGAAGATATTACGTTAAATGAGAATACTTAATCTTAAATACATTAAATTTACACTTAAATCTTCGTAAATTTAGTACCTATAAAAGTGGTAAGATTGGCAAGTTTGCCAAAATCTTATTAACCGTAAATTTAACACTATAATTCCACTTCAGAAAATAATCACAGATATCACAAAGTTTAAATATTATACATTAGATCCTTGTGGAAATATAATTATTATGATAGATTATTTGGACCTTTTTTTAGATATATTTAATGGCGAGATACTATCATATCGGTTATTTGAAAAATCAAATGCCAAAGCGATTATCGATGTATTAGATGAAACTAATCAAAAATAAAAAGATTATCCTTATCGAACAAAGACTCACTCTGACCAAGGCTAGGTATCAAATGATAGTATTTGAAAAGAAGCTTAAAGATAATAAAATCTCTCAAAGTACGTTCCAAAAGGGGTATTGTTTAGATAATTCACCTATAGAAATTTTTTCGACTTAATGAAACAAGAAAATATTATGGGGAAACCATTGATCATTCGGAGAATTAAATAAAGCTGTAAAAAATATATTTATTATTCTAACGATAAAAGAGTAAAACAAAATTGACTGGGATGAGTCCGGTTGAATACCATCAACATACCAGCCAATTAACTGTATAACTATTTAGTCTAACTCTTGAGGTTCAGTACATAACAATTTTTTTACTCGAGTTTTTTAATACTATAAGACAATTTAATTTATAATTGCTTTTAAACGCAAGACTGCTTCTTCAATTTGATATAATTCAATATGAGCGTATCCTATAATAACACTTATCTTTCCATCTTGTTGAATATCAGATTGTTTAAAATAGCTTAGTGTAGACAATTCTAGTTTAAATTCATTTGCTCTTTGACTAAACTCTTCATAACTTATATTTGTATTGATATCTATTATAAAATGCATCCCTGCAGGAATAGAGTGTATTTCGATTTGGTCACCAAAAACTTTACTTAATTCTTGCATTAATGTTTTTCTTTTTATGTTATATTTATAAGTCATTTTTTTAACGTAACTCATATAATCACCTTGTTCAATAAAGCGGCTTAATGTGTATAATTCTAATGTATTACTCGAACACATTAAATCACTATGAACTGCTCGATATTTTTTAAGCAGTTCAACTGGTAAAACCATATAACTGATTCTAATTCCCGAGAATAATGTTTTAGAAAAAGTCCCCATATAAATAACTGATTGATGATTATCCAAACTTTGTAATGAGGGTATATTGTCAGTTTCATATTTAAATTCACTATCGTAATCATCTTCAATAATATAACGCTTTTTACTTTGTAAAGCCCAGTTCAATATATCAATTCGTCTCGATACTGGCATAATAATTCCCGTTGGAAACTGGTGTGATGGAGTAATGACTAATATATCCGGATTAATCTTTTTTATACTGTCGATACTAGCTCCCTTTTGATCTAACTCGATCGATGTTATCGAATGTTTCATTCCTTTAAATAATTGATTAAACCTAGGATAACCTGGAGTTTCTAGGCCGACAACTTTTTTTTCTGGAAATAAATCCATCAATTGTTTTAGTAAAAGTTGTGTACCTGCCCCTAAAACAATTTGTTCAGCTTCACATTTAACTCCTCGATTAAATAACAACATACGTGCTATTGTTTTTCTAACTTTTAAAGGGCCTTGCAATTGTGGAATAGCCTCTAAATCTGCTAAATTATGTTCAAATACAGATCGTTGATGATTAAACCAATTTTCATAAGGAAACTCTGTTAAATCCAATCGATTATGAGATAAAGATATCCATCCATGGGTAGAATCTTCTTTTTCTCTCAAATATCTTGGAAAATAACTTCGTGATTGTACATGATGTTTAAATGGGGCTATTTCTTCTATAAAAAAACCTTGACGTTCTTTTGAATATATATACCCTTCAGCAACAAGCTGATCATATGCATTAGAAACCGTATTTAAGCTAACTCCTTCTTGACGAGCTAATTGTCTTTTAGATGGTAATTTTTCTCTAGCTTTTAATTCACCATTTAAAATATACGTTTTAATAATTTTATAAATTTGTTTGTATATATAGCCTTTATTATTTTCTAGATTTAAATTAATCATACAAGAACTCCTTTCTCTGGCCCCTTTTATTTAATTTTTCTGACCCTTTTATTAATTAAATTATCTGTCATACTAAATATATAAATAGGGGAGGTAATTACTATGACAACAATAAACAAATTATCAACTAAGGATTTACAAGATATGAGAAACGAGTTTGTGCCTCAAGCAATTGGTAACGGAAATTTAGCTATTGCAAAACATGCAAGCGGTGCCACAGTGACTGATGTCGATGGAAACGAATGGATTGATTTCGCAGGTGCAATTGGTACTTTAAACGTTGGTCATTCCCATCCTAGAGTTACGCAAAAAGTTCATGAACAAGTGGATAAATTTTTACATCCAGGATTTAATGTAATTATGTATGAAAGCTATTTAAAATTAGCTAAAAAAATATGTGAAATTTCACCTGGAACAATGGCTAAACAAGCTGTGTTTTTCAACTCAGGTGCCGAAGCAATTGAAAATGCTGTAAAAGTTGCACGACACCACACAGGCAAAAAAGGTGTTGTAACATTTAAACGTGGTTTTCATGGTCGAACGAATTTAACAATGGGAATGACAAGTAAAGTAAGGCCTTTCAAAGTTGGTTTTGGGCCATTTGCACCGGAACTTTATCAAGCACCTTTTCCGCATAATTATCTTAAAAATGATAAACTAACAGATGAAGAATATGTTCAAGAAATTATTAAAGAATTTGATGAATTTTTCTTAAACACTGTATCTTCAGATGAAGTAGCTTGTGTTGTTATGGAACCAGTTCAAGGTGAAAGTGGATTCATTATTCCTGATGCTGAATTCGTTCAACATGTCTATGATTTTTGCCAAAAAAACAATATTATCTTTATTGCTGATGAAATTCAAACAGGTTTTGGCCGCACTGGCAAAATGTTTGCTATGGAACACTTTAATATCGTGCCGGATTTAATGACAATTTCTAAATCACTTGCTGCTGGACTTCCTTTAAGTGGTATTGTTGGTAAAAAAGAATTTTTTGAGACAATTGCTCCAGGCGAACTTGGCGGTACTTATGCAGGTAACCCTGTAGCCTGTGAAGCAGCTCTTGAAGTCATTGACGTCATTCAAGACGAAAATTTATTAGAAAAATCAAATCAAATGGGTAAAAAAATCACAAAAAAACTAAATAGTCTCGCAAAAAAACACCATTACATCGGTGATATCAGAGCAATTGGTGCAATGGTTGCAGTAGAGCTCGTTAAAGATAAAAAGACTAAAGTACCTAATAAAGAAAAAGCTGATCAAATTATGAAATATGCAAACGAAAACGGTCTTTTACTCTTATCCTCAGGAATGAATGGAAATGTAATTCGTTTCTTAGCTCCATTAGTCATAACGGATGATGAACTAAACAAAGGATTAGATATTTTAGAAAAAGCTTTTAAATAAACGATAATATATATCCCATCTTCTAGAGTATAGAAGATGGGATAATTTTTTTAAATTTATTTTAGACCTACTGAGACGTACTGTGATTCAATAAAGGCTTCAATACCTTCTGATCCACCTTCCCGACCGACACCACTTTCTTTCATACCACCGAATGGAACTTGGGCAGCAGAAGGCCCACCATCATTCCAACCAACAATACCGAAATCTAATTTTTCAATTAACGTCATGCCTTTTGACACATTTTCTGTAAAAACATAAGCTGCTAAACCATATTCTGTATCATTTGCTTGTTCAATTGCTTCTTCAATAGTTTCAATTTTTTGAACGGGTGCGATTGGCCCAAATGTTTCTTCTTGCATAATTATCATTGATTCTTTTACATCTCGAATCACTGTCGGTTCATAAAACAAGCTATCTTCATCACCAATACTTTTTCCACCATAAACGATACTTCCACCCTTATCAATAGCATCTTCAACATGGCTCATCACTTTTTCTAAACCATCTTGATTAATTAATGGACCAATATCTACTTCTGAATCTAATCCATCACCTACTTTGAGTTCTTGTACCGCTTCTGAAAAGCGTTCAACGAATTCATCATAAATACCTGACTGAACATAAATGCGGTTTGCGCAAATACAAGTTTGACCAGCGTTTCTGAATTTTGAATCCATTACTCCTTTGACAGCGACATCAACATCTGCATCATTTAATACGATTAAAGGAGCATGGCCTCCCAATTCTAATGATAAATTCTTCACGTTATCTGCACTTTGTTTAATTAAAAGTTTACCCACTTCAGTTGAACCTGTAAAGGTAACTTTGCGAACGCGACTGTCTTTCATAATTTTTCCTACGATCTTACTTGATGAACCTGTAACTAAGTTAATTACGCCTTTTGGAAAACCAGCTTGATTAATTAAATCCATAAACATTCCTGCCGTTAATGGACTCTCACTTGATGGTTTCATAATAACAGTACAACCTGCTGCAAGAGCTGGAGCAACCTTACGCGTTAACATAGCAAGTGGGAAATTCCATGGCGTAATCGCAGCAACCACACCGACTGGTTTTTTCCAAACTTGCAGACGCTTATTTGGAACATGTGCGGGTACTGTTTGACCATATATGCGTTTTCCTTCTTCAGCAAACCATTGTAAGAATGAAGCACCATACATCACTTCACCTATCGATTCATTAATCGGTTTACCCATTTCCATTGTCATCACCCGGCCGAGCTCTTCTTTATTTTCAATTACTAAGTCATATAACTTCATCAAGTACGCAGCACGGTCATAAGCAGTTAAATCAGCCCAGTCTTCAAATGCCGCATCTGCTGCGTCAATAGCTTGTTCTGATTCTTTTTCTGAACCTTTAGGTATCGTTCCAACAATTTCGTTTGTTCCTGGGTTAACGACTTCAATCTGCTCTAAATCTTTTCCAACAGATGCACCATTAATTGTCATTAAATAATTCATTTAAATCCCTCTTTCTCTTAATTTTTTGTTATATTTCCTAATAATTTTTCTTCAGCATAAATAATATGTTCATTGATACCTTTTGCAACAGCACAAGCATTTTTTGTTTTTAATAAATGAAAAAGTTTTAAATGTTCTTCATAAAATTCTTCAGGACTTGTATAGTAATTAGCTAAATAACCAATATAGGTACGCATCTGTGTTTGATTCAATTCGAATATATGAACAATTCGCGAGTTACCACATAAATTCACTATAGTATTGTGAAATTCTAAATCCAAATTAAACAACTCATACCAATTAACTTTTTTTATATGCGTTTTCATTTCTTCTAAAATATCCGATAACATTTTAAAATCATTTTCATCAAGTGAAAATAAAGCTTTTAATGCAGCATCTTGTTCTATTAAAATTCTTAGTTCAATTAATTCTTTTAAATCACGCTTTGTAAAGTGTGCAACATAAGTCCCTTTACGTGCTTTATTAATAATCAGTCCTTGATTTTCCAAGCTTGAAAAAGCTTCTCTTATCGTAGTTCTACTGACATTAAATTTTTCAGCTTGTTTCTTTTCTAGTAACCTTTCCCCTAAATCATATTCTTGAGTCCATATACTCTTTTTTATTAAATCAGCAATTGTTTCTCCCAATGATTTTTGTAAATCTAATATTTCATTGTTATTAGTCATTTACACACTCCCCTCCTCTCGACTAAGTTATGTGGAAATCAACTCAGGTAACCAAGTAGATAATTCTGGAACATATGTTACAAGTAATAGTGCAGCAATCATCACAATTAGTATTGGAACCATCGCTTTTACAATTTTTTCGAATGGGACTTTGCCTACTGTCGATGCTACAAATAAATTAACACCTAGTGGAGGTGTAACAAATCCAATTGCCAGATTCATGACGAGTATAACACCAAACTGAATTGGATCCATACCTAAATCCGTAACAACAGGTAATAAAATTGGCGTTAATATAACGATTGCTGAAATAGTATCAATAAACATACCCACAATTAATAGAAATAAATTAATTATTAATAAAATAACAATTGGATTTTCAGATATACTAACAATGAAATCTGCAATAATAACTGGTATACGCTCTCGTGTCATTAAATATGCAAAAGATATTGAAAACCCAATAATAATTACTGTAGTAGCACTTGTTAGTGCAGCAGAAGAAAAAGCTTTATATAATTCTTTAAAATTAATCTCTTTATAAACAAACACACCTACTATTAAAGCATAAACAGATGCAACTGCAGCTGACTCAGTTGGTGAAAATAAACCTGCATAAATACCGCCTAAAATAATCACTGGAATGAGTAATGCTAGCTTTGCTTCGTTCAATGCTTTTAGCACATCCATAAATGTTGGTATTTTACCAGAACCAGCATAACCTTCTTTTTTAGCAACAAAGAAAGAAACAAGCATTAAACTTAATCCGAGAATAATTCCTGGAATAATACCTGCTAAAAACATCGATCCAATAGAAACTGTACCGACTACACCATACATAACAAACGGAATACTTGGTGGTATTAAAACACCAACAGATCCTGCTGATGCTGTAATTGCTGCAGCAAAACCTCCTCCATAATTTTTCTGACGCATCGATGGAATCATAAATGACCCGATACCAGCAACTGTTGCTGGTCCTGACCCTGATATTGCGGCAAAAAACATACTTGCAAGTACGGTCACCATAGCCAAACCACCTGTTATAAAGCCTATTAATACGTTAGCTAAATTTAAAAGCCGCTCAGAAATACCACCTGTACTCATTAACACACCAGCTAAAATAAAAAAAGGTATCGCCATTAAAGGAAAACTATCTAATGAAGTAAAGGCTTTTTGAACAATAACATTTGGTGATGAGTCTGTCGCAAATACCATCATAATTAATGATGATAAACCTAAAGAAACTGCAATTGGTACGCCAATTAACATTAATACAAAAAACACACCGAAAAGTAATAATACTGTCATACCTTTTCCTCCACAAAGTCATTTTCCTCTACCAATTTATCAGTAATTATTAGATAAGCTTGTTGAACTAACCTAATACACATTAATGCTCCACCTATTGGAATAGCTAAATAAGGTATCCACATGCTTAATTTTAATGTAGGACTTGTCTGTCCACTTGCTTGAATGTCAAGAACATATTTTGTACCCTCATAAGCTAAAAATAACGCAAAAACAAACCAAGCAACTGTAGCTAATAAATTAATATATTTTTTAATTTTCTTCGGAAATAAATTGATAAATACATCAACTCGAATATGAGATTGCATTCTTACAGCAAAACTAGCACCAATCCATATTTGCCACACATGCAAATATTGTGCTAATTCCGATCCCCAACTGAACGAGATTCCAAAAGAATATCGAGTAATTGACTGAGAGCACATCAAAATAACCATGATAAAGAGACTGGAAACTAAAAAAACTTCTTCAATTTTTTTATCAAATATATATTTCATACCTATTTCCCTCCTTATAAAGGATTATTTAAAAGCCGGCTAATTGATTGATTAGCCGACAATTAATTATTCTGAATAACTACGTGCTAAATCAATTAAGTCTGCTCCAATTTCATCTTCATACTGATCAAAAATTGGTTCAGCTACTTCTTTAAATTCTTTAATTTGCTCTTCTGTCAACTCATTGATTTCCATATTTTCTTTAATCGTTTCTAAACCTTCGTCATCTTGATTACGTGCTTCTTCTCTTTGATATTCCATTGACTCTTGGGCTGCTTCTTTCACACTTTCTTGATCTTCTTCAGACATACCATTAAATACATCTTCATTCATAAATCCTACAGTCGCCGTATAAGCATGATTTGAAATTGTTAAATAATTCTGTACTTCATAAAATTTCATTTGATCAATTAAGTTGAGTGGATTTTCCATGCCATCATAAACATTTTGTTGTAATGAACTATATAATTCACCAAATGCAAATGGTGAAGCATTGGCACCATACTCTTTAAATGTATCTATGTGAACTTCGTTTTCCATTGTACGAATTTTCATATTTGATAAATCTTCTGGTTTTTCAATCGGTTTTTCACTATTACTTAACTGTCTCATTCCTGTTTCACCATACGCTAAACCTACTAACCCTTGTTCTGGTAATTCATCTAGAAGTGTTTGTCCTAATTCACCATCTAATGCTTCATAAGCAAGCTCATGTGTAGGGAAAATAAATGGCAAATCTAATACCATGAAGTGTGGGTTAAAACTTGCAACTGGAGCAGAAGCTAAAACAGTCATTTCGATATTTCCAGCTTGAGTAGCTTCAATTGCTTCTCTTTCAGATTCATAAAGTTGTCCATTTGGATATAATTCAACAGATACTGAACCACCTGTTTTTTCATCCACTAATTCTTGAAATTTTTCCATTCCAATATGTGTTGCACCTGTTTCAGGTGTTGTGTATGTCACGCCAATTTCATTACTATCTCCTCCATTATCACTAGACCCCTCATCACCTGAACCACAGCCAGCAATTAAAGTCATCATGAGCATAGCTATAAATAAAAATATAATTTTTTTCATTTGAAAATCCCCTTTTTAATTTATTTATTCATCTATTTCGCACCAATCAATGATTGATAAAGTAATTATCTCTGCTGTTCTAAAAAGTTTATCTAACTCTATATATTCATCTGTAAAATGTGCCATACTTGTTGTACCCGGACCAAATATGATAGATGGAATATTGCCATATTTGGTCAATAAGCCGCCATCAGTTCCCCATACAGATCCTGCACTTAAAGGCTTTTCATTTTCTATTTTTTTAAAGTTATTTTCTAAAATTTTTAACATAGGATGATTTATATCACTCCCTCCAGATGGTAGATGAATTCCTTCCCACTTAACTGTTGCTGGATATTTTTCAAACCAACCATCAACTTTAACTAAATCATCAAGCATTTGTTGAAATTCGGCTTTTGCTTCTGTAATTGTTTCATCTGGCCCAACACCATATCTTCCTTGAATTACGACTTCTTCTGGAACAGATGAAGGAAATATCCCACCATTAAATTGGCCAATATTAATTGGAATAGGAATGGGATTATCCTTATACAATTCTTGTTGAAGATAACGTTCATTTCTTCTATCTTCTAATTCAAGTAACTGATTAAAAATTATAATCCCTTTTTCAATAGCATTCACACCTTCATAACGTGTTCCACCATGTGCTGAAATACCTTGAACATTAATTTTAAACCATAATGAACCTTGTTGTTTCGGGAAAATTTTCATTTCACTCGGTTCAGGAATAATAGCTATATCAGCTGTATAACCTCTTTGAATTGCTGAAATTGTTCCTGCTCCCCCTGTTTCTTCTTCAATGACACTCTGATAAATAACATCGCCTTTTAATTTTATTCCAAGATTAATAATAGTTTCAAGTGCGATTAAGGTGGCAACATTACCCCCTTTCATATCTGTCGTTCCCCGTCCGTATAATTTACCATTTAATATTTTCCCTGAATACGGACCATGTTCCCATTTATCTAAATCTCCTGCTGGAACGACATCAATATGGCCATTTAATATAAGTGATCGACCACCTTGTGTACCTTTCAATGTTCCAACCACATTCGGGCTTCCATCATAATTATCTCGAATCGGATTATAATATTCACTCTCTAATAAATCCTTATGTTGAGGTATCCATACATCAACTTCTAAATTATTACCTTTCAATCTTTCTTCTACAATTTTTTGAGCACCTGCTTCATATCCAATGGTCGAAGGTTCTTTCACAATATCTTTTAAATATTGTATATAATTGTCTTTGTTTTCTTCAATATCTTTTTTTATTTTTTCACTTAAGGTCATTTTAATCCTCCTACATAATATTTTATTCATTGAAATAAAAGCGCTTTCATTTTATTTTAATATTTGAAAATTAAGCGCTTACATATTAGAATGTATTAAAGTCGAATGTCGACATTCGACTTTATAGTATATACAATAATCGATAAGTCATTTTTTGTCAAACTAATCTTTATTACTAAAGGAGTTGTTTTGAATGGAAACCATTATTGCTTATAATCGAGTCGCTGATCAAGTGATTGATTCACTAAAACAAGATTATCACGTTCATTATTTTAAAGAAGGTGAATCGATTGATTGCCCATCATTTTTAAACGTTTTACATCAAGCTGTCGGTGTAATAGGGTTAGAGTTTAGTGGACAAGAAGCAATGTTAAAACATACACCACATTTGCGTGCAATTGCAAATGTCTCTGTTGGATATGACAATTTAGATATTGACGCTTTAAACACATATCAAATTATTGGAACAAACACCCCAGACACTCTAACTGAAACAACAGCTGATGCAATATTTGGTCTTATGTTAGCTACAGCAAGACGGATACCTGAAATGCATAATTTTTTAATGGAAGGTAAATGGACTAATTTTTTAAAGCATGAACAATTTGGTGTGGATTTACATCATAAGACAATTGGTATTATCGGGATGGGAAATATCGGAAAAGCCCTTGCAAAAAGATGTGCTTTAGGTTTTGGTATGGATGTTATTTATTATAATCGTTCTCGAAAATTAGATGCAGAAAATTTATATGATGCAGAATTTGTCACATTAGATCATTTATTAAAAACAGCTGATTTTGTCTGTATCACTCTTCCCGCATCTCCTGAAACGAAACATATCATCAGTAAACGAGAATTTAATTTAATGAAAGAATCAGCGATTTATATTAATGGATCAAGAGGATTGAATAATAATGAAGGTGCTTTATATGACGCATTAAACAATAAAGAAATTCTTGCAGCAGGGATTGATGTCTATCAACAAGAACCAGTTGATATAAATAATCCTCTCTTAACTTTGGATAATATCGTTACCTTACCTCATATTGGCCCAGCAACTATTGAAAATGAGCTCAATATGTCCAAAAGAGCCGAACAGAATTTAAGAGATAGTTTAAATCTAAAATCACCAAAGGACATCATAAACCCTGAAGTTTTAAAGCTTTTGGAGTAATATTTTATTAACTAATTATTTACTTGTATCATTAACATTAAAGAATAGCTATAAAAACTCAAGTAAAATTAAAGTAATTTAGTTGATTTTGAAAGTATTGATATCTAAAATTATGCATGCTAAAAAACCTTTCATTATCAAGATAAAATATAAAAACAAAATCTAGTTCATTATACGACAAACTTTATCTGATTAAATCTATCATACCTTAAAAGATATGATACCTAAGATAAGTAAAAATACTAGTTAATAACAATATACAAGGACTAAATTAAATGAAATATTTTGCAGCTTTTTTAAAAATGAAAGATGATGCAAAAAGTACTGAACATCGCCAAGCCCATTTAGATTTTGTTGAAGATATGGTTGAAAAAGACCATTTATTTTCATATGGCCGTTTAACGGATGGCTCAGGTGGATTACTTATTTATCAAGCTGATTCATTAGAACAAGCAACAAAGCTT
>Ga0079226_10003502_pt1 | contig 12031 bp, 12 predicted proteins | sample Poulit2014_FD_76345 | JGI IMG/M metagenome (GOLD analysis project Ga0079226, IMG submission 76345) | Agricultural soil microbial communities from Georgia to study Nitrogen management - Poultry litter 2014 | ecosystem: Environmental > Terrestrial > Soil > Agricultural land | place: USA: Georgia... | reverse complement strand
ACTGCTTTTTACAGGAGACAGTTTTCGGTACAAAGAGTCTTTATTACATGAATAATAGGAGCTGGCAAGTGGCATACATTTTTAAATGCCATTTCATACATTTATTGCTTGCCAAATACAAACACAATTGTTAGTTACTCTCTATATGGGATTTCTAAATATTGGATTTCCTGTATATCTATTATTTATTTAAGTAGTCCAGCTTTAATTCTAAGCGGATTATTTTCAATACGATATTCTGAACTAACCTATATCCAAATAAACCAAGCGATTACAATTAGTATAAAGATCAATATAACCCAGTAGGATACACTCAAAAGAGATGAAGCAAAAGATGAATCAATGATAGTGGATAATGCACTGTTATGCATTCCGATATAGAGGGAAAATAAAAAACTTCTCAGATATGAAAAGTATTTACTCCATTTTTTCTGGGATTACTATTTGTAATTACACCCATATTTATTTTGGTTGAATTAAAGAAGGCTGAAACATTCGAAAGCTTACTAGGAAAGGTGGGTAGTCAAGGCCACTTTGCAAGCTTGCATGTGAGCTAGATTAGTATATATTCAGTATACATAAAAAAATTTAAATTAAATAAAACAAAAAGAAGGATAATTGTTACCTCTTGTCGAAATTATTAGGTAAGGAGGAGGATTTTATCTATGTCAAATATTTTTAAAAGAATGCTTGCAATGATTGCATTTCTCTGTTGTTTGGCCATGTTGGTGCCAATGTCTGTCAGCTTTGCCGATAATGACTTATCGAAAGAAGAGACAGCGACAGCCCTTTACGGGACTCCCGAACTTGGAGCGAATGACCCGCTGTGGGAGAAAACAATGGAACATAGCATTAACCGAAGCACTGAACCTGATGGCTCCAAACCAAAAGCTACGGGTACAGCCAGGGTTCTATGGGACGAGGACTATCTGTACTCCCGTGTAGTTGTGGAGGACAGTGATGTATTTACAGGGAAGGGTCCGGATCACATGTACGACAGCGTGGAATTTTATGTCGGCACAGGCAGCAACGGGTCTAACCAGTGGCGTGTCAGTGCTGTGGGTGTTTGGTCTGGACAGAATGCTCAGGGCAGGGCGGCGTGGACCGAGCTTACGGATACAGGGTATATCGTGGAGGTGAGAATACCCAAAAGAACCTTGACCTTGGAGGAGGGCCAGTTCACTTTTGAAGTTTATATCAACAACTCATCGTCAGAGGGCAATGACCGTTATGAAGTCGTTTCCAGTTTCGGAGAACCGGATACGGGTTATGGCAGCGACGATTCATTTAAAGACAAGCTGACGCTTATTGGCGCAGATGAGGTGGACAAGAGATTCTCAATTACCGCCACGGCAGGACCGGGTGGCAAAATATTAGAGAGCGTACCGGGCAATGTTCATAGAGTAGAAGAAGGGAAAGACATAACCTTTACATTTATCCCCGACAGTGGCAAGGTTCTAGATACGGTAACGGTAGACGATGGTGATGTAACTGTAACAGAGGACAATACCTTTACTATTAAGGATGTGAGCGCTGACCATAAAGTGCATGCAACATTCAAAAATGATCCGAATGCGGAGGTGTTTGATTTTACTGTATGGAATGATAACTTCGCAAAAGGAGAGTATACAACGGCGATCATTATTGACTTGGGTGAAGGAAATGCGGTGAAAAGTTCCGAACTGAAACCGGAAATGTTTACCGTATCGTCCAGGAATACGACCTTGGATGGCGACGCGGTGACGTTTGACGGAAGGCGCAATATCACAAGGGTATATGCCAATGATGAACCAAAAGTTCGTGGTTATCTGGGCACGGTAGCAAATTCGTTGGATTATCAAGACGGATTGGAAAGCGGCCGTTATATCGTGGTTGAGCTTGAGTTCTATACGGTAAGCGGCGGTGTGACAACGTTGGATGGTAGCTCGAATTCGACGTTACAGGTTTACGATGTCATTCAAAACAAAGATATCATTCTGACGGAAGGAAGCCTGCTTGAGAATGTGATTTTTGAGCAAAGCAGAGTTGTGAATCCTATTCTTGACAAGTTTACAACACACAATTATAATTCGGCCAATTACGCGCTCTATCTTCGTAAAGATGGAAATGACGAAGTAGTACAAGGATTACCGCTGTATGTCTACATCCATGGCATGGGACGTGGCGGCACAAGCGCTGCGACAGACCAAAAAGCGGCCATGAAATCCGCCAATGGCGCAGTCGCACTGATGAAAAAAATGGAGGAAAACACTGCTAAATATGCTAGCCATGTACTGAATATTTCCTATAATAACATTAGTACTCCTAATACAGATGACGTTAAATCCGTCATAGACGATTTGGTGAGCAACGAAGCGGTAGACTCAAACCGCATTTATGTAGCGGGCTTCTCATGGGGCGGGCAGTATACGAACAGATTACTTAACGCTTACCCTGGCTTTTTCGCAGCCGGCGCTCCTATGTCTCCGGTATCCGGGTCTCCAGATGCGGCTAGTAACGAAGTGCACGCTGACTTGGCTTATTGGATGTTTGTAAATTCTTATGACGGCGAGTCATACCAGACTAACCTCGAAGACTTCATAAACGAGAATTTTCCGGAAATGACTAATGCAAGGGCTTCGCTATTTGACAGCAATCAATCCTTTATATGGCCGTATAATCAATTCGATCAGCCTGAACAGAACCCTCCATTACTTCAATATATTGCGCATGAAGTTGAAGCAGCGGTTCTTTATAACAAAGTATATGAGACAGATTGGAACATGGCACCCACCACCGGCACACTAGATAGTAGATACAAAGATGTGTTTGATTGGATGTTCGCGCAAAGTTTAGAAGGCGAGATTATTGACGATCCAGATCCGGTAGATCCAGATGTTATTGAAGATTTAGAGAACGCTATTCAGGATTTATTAGATCGGTTAGATCAGTTAGAAGATGAACAAGCAGCTGAAGCTGAAAAATATGCGGAAACTATTGCAGAATTGCGTGCTGAAATAGAAACATTAAAAGCAAATGAAACAGAATTAGCAGACGAAATTGCTGATTTGTTAGCAAGAGTGGAAGCACTTGAAAATCGTGTGTCTGAACTTGAAAAAGAATTAGATGAACAAGGCGAACCTGATGGTGAAGATCCAGAACCGGTAGAACCTGACTCAGAGGATCCAAAGGCAACTGATCCCGAGCCAACGGAGCCTGGACCAACAGAGTCTGAGTCAACAAAGACTGACAGTTCAAATAAGCTCCCTGCAACAGCTACAAATTACTTTAATATGCTAGTGATAGGATTGACTCTTTTAATAGTTGGAACCCTTTGGGCTGTTATAGTACGTAAAAAGAAGCAAAAGTATTAATATTACTTGCGGTGATTCTAATCTATGTTTGGTAACCTGTTATCCATTTAATTTTATATCTTTAGCTCCTGATGGGTAAGTAATGAGATTAAGTCCCATCATAAACAAACTAACAACATAATTAAATTGAAGATATGTGGCGAAAACCTTCCTTGCTTATAATTTTAAGTGGGGAAGGTTTCTATTCTATTAATAAATTAAGAACTATCTCGTTTGGTTTTAAAGCGTAGCAAGCATTCAGCATTAAGACAATCAAGACGCTGTTAAAGATCAAGTTATTTAAGAAACCTTATTCAAAATACAGATATGATACACTAAAGTTAGATAAATTAACAATATAGAAATTTCATTTATTCGTCACTCAGGCCATTTTAGGGAATAACAAATATATAAAAAGGATTGGTTGTAGCATGGAAGAACAAATACCAGATAAGAATTTATTTATGATGTGTCGTAAATTAAATAACGATGCAACAAGGAAAATACCAAACGGCTTTCATGTACGCTATTGTCGGAAAAATGAGTTAGATATTTGGAAGGCAATGCACTTCGATACACCCGAATTAGCGATGAAATACTATGACTTTATGACGGAATATTATAACAATGTATATTTACCAAAAGGGGATTTGTTTTTTCAACGATGTTTGTTTGTCTGTGATCAAGAAGATAAGCCTATAGGAACTTGCTTTTTATGGAAGGCTTATAACTCCATATGGACTTTGCATTGGTTTAAGGTCTTGAAAGATTTTGAAGGGAAAGGTATAGGTAGAGCACTTCTTTCAATCGTTATGAAGAGTTTACCTAAAGATGATTATCCGATTTTTTTGCATACACAACCAGAAAGTTATCGAGCGATCAAACTGTATTCTGATTTCGGTTTTTACTTATTAGCAGACCCTGTGATAGGCAACAGGCAAAATGATTTGGATGAGTGCTTGCCTGTATTACAGAGATATATGCCACGATCAGACTTTGAAAAACTGAAGATTGATTACGAGCCAAAGTTTTTCTTAAATGGCGTTTGCAGTACAAATATAAATGAATTTTAAATAGAATATCCACAATCGGATACACTTCTTGGAGAATAATCTTCTTCTTTTAATTGCAGAATTGCGTTTATAACAATTCTGCGGTCGTGATCGTTTTGGTTGAAAAGGAAATACAGGTAAAGTCTTACTGTATGGAGAACCACTGTGCTTTGCTTGTGAAACTTTTGAAGTTGGAGGGGCAGGTGTTATTTTGAGAAAGGTTGAGTTATGCTCGTATAATGACAAATGGATATTAATGTTTGTGGATGAAGTTGAAAAAATTAATCTCATCTTTGAAAATAAAATTGTAGATATTCATCATATTGGTAGTACATCAGTCAAAGATTTTTGAAGTATTATTTTGGGTTCACCCTTACTATCTGTATATGTTCCAATGACATCAAACCCCTTTTTAATATTCAAAAGGAGCATATTGCGCCATCTGTTTTTTGTCTTGGTTTGAATAGTGTTGTACCCTTTTTCTTTTAGGTATAGATGTTGTCGGTCCATTAGTCTTGAGGCAATACCTATGTTTCTATGTTTTTCTTCAACACCACCAAGCCAACTGTAAAAACAGTCAGTATCAAGCTCGTAACCAATTTTATAACCTAAAACTTTGTCGTTTTGTAAGCATACTGTAAATAATATTTTCTGTTTACTCTGCGCTTTATGAACTAGTGTATCGGGATCATTAAAAATATGTTCATGTAACGTTAAAATTTGATCCATTATTTTAGAATCGGGAAATCCCTCAAAATTTACAAAATCCACATTAACCCTCCTCTATATTATTCTAGCAATAAGATACTCCATTAAAAATAGCTAAGTACATCATTTTTCTATTGTTCATTTTAAATGAAAAAACTACACATACCTTTATAAATTCTTGATAACATAGGTAATTGCGTTTGTCTTTAATAATACATCTCTTCCATCCCTAATATCATTTGATTAACTACATGTTCAAAAACATCCTCTGACTCTACATGCTCTAATGTTGATACAGCAACAATCAAATCATATTCATCTCTAGCAATCTCATAATGTCCTATATCGGCTTTGACAGTTTCAATGACTTCTTTCACTTCATATTGTTTGCTATATATTTTTAATTTATTTAATGCAGAATCGAGTACGTCCACACAAACAATATTTCCATTCTTGTTTTTAATTTCTTGGGCGATTGGTATACTATTTCTTCCAACACCTGATCCTAAATCTAATACTCTCATATTTTTTTTATCTTTAAATAATGGTAATAAATCCATTACTGTTTTAACAGGTTTATGTAACCATGAACCCTCCTCAAATAACTTGTAATTGTCATAACAATAATCATGGTATTTCTTTTCTTCTTTACGAATAGTTTCAAATCTAGTCATTCATTCGACTCCTATCATTTATTATAAGAAAATTATGATACAAGGTCAGGAACAATTTTAAAAATATCAGTCGATAAACAGGATCTAAGATTGTATAATGGATGAAAAGTAGAGTGTTTATGATGAAAGAATTGTCTAAACCATTTAAACAGGTGTTGCGTAAAGCTGCATAGTTATAAGTTGCATTTTGGTCAACAATCTATTATTTGAAATGTATTTGTACTATGGTCTTATTATAAGAGTTTATAAGAATGATTTCTTAAGAGAACATATATCGATCATAACCTTGTAGGAGGTATATGTAAATAGATTAATGGTACGAATCAAATGCTAGTTTTACATTGGAGATGAAAATTATATGACTGTTCAACAAGTTATTAAACAAATTAATAGGGAACTTAGTGAAGTAAAGGGAATTGTGGGTGTTGTATTAGGAGGTTCACGGGCAAGGGGAACCCACGATGATCATTCAGACATCGATATTGGAATTTATTATGATGAATCATTAGGTTTTGATATCAGTGAATTAAGTATGATTGCTACAACATTAGATGATGAACATCGGGATAATATTATTACATCTTTGGGAGAATGGGGACCTTGGATAAATGGTGGAGGATGGCTTGTTATTCAAGGATACCATGTGGATTTCTTATTGCGGGATGTAAAACGTGTATCTCAAGTTATGGATGACTGTTTGTCGGGGAAGGTTTTTTCTCATTATCAAACTGGACATCCTCATGCATATATTAATGCCATGTATATGGGTGAGATCTCAATTTGCAAAATATTGTCTGAAAGGACCAATCAAATTGCTAAATTAAAAGCTAAAACGATGCCATATCCGAAACTATTAAAAGATGCGATGATTCAATATTTTATGTTTGAATCCTCTTTCTCTGTAAAGTTTGCAGTGGCAAGTGCTGATAAGGACGATATTTCGTACGTTGTTGGCCATGTTTTCCGTTCTATTTCATGTCTCAATCAAGTCATTTTTGCATTAAATGAGGAATACTGTATCAATGAGAAAAAAGCGGTTCGGATGATTGAAGGTTTTAATATAAAACCAAATCATTATAAGAAGAAAATAGATCAAATAATTACTTTGATTTCCACAAATCAAGATAGTACAAAGAAAGGTATTGGAATACTTCAGGAACTTATTTCAGAAACAAACCAATTATTAAATCGATCGTAATTTATAAATATATGAAAAAGTTCTATTCTTACACTTACACTTATGATTACTAAAAGTGCAAGAGAATTTACACTTTGCAGTATAAAAAAGAACCAGAATGAAAAGTAACGATGATAGATGGTAGGGGAAAAGGATGGAGATTAGGCAATATGATCCAATAAAAGATGAGGTTGGTTGGATTCGTTGTAGAGTCCTCTCATTTTTAGATACTGCATATTTTGATCATGTTTTAAATAAAAAAGAAAAATATCGCAATCCTGCAATTGAACTAGTTGCAATTGATCATAATCAAGTTGTTGGTTTGTTAGATATTGAATATGAAAAAGAAGAAAAAGCAGTATGTACAAAAGGTGGTGGATTAGGAGGGATGATATGGCATATAGCCACACATCCTGATTATCAAAGAATGGGAATAGGGACTAAACTATTAGAAAGGGCAGAAGTAATCGCTAAAAAAGAAGGATTAGATTACTTTGAAGCTTGGACTAGAGATGACGAATGGGTGAATCAGTGGTATGAAAAGAATGGATTTTATAAATTTCATTCTTATTTGCACGTATATCTTGAAGGGAACAATGAAATAGAAAAAGCAATGAAAGTGAACAACAAGTCGGAATTTCAAGTTGTACAAGCTTTTGTTCATTATGCAGGATCTGAACAAGAAAGAGTTAAGTCAACATTTAATCGCGTCCACGAGTGCAATGGTTATGGGAAAAATTTAAAGTAAGAGTTTGACAAAAGAAGCGTTTTAGTAGGTAAGGGCCTGACCCCGCTCGACTACTTTATTCAGTGCTCGTTCATGAATACTTTAGGGAGTCAGACCCTTATGTTCCAGCCTTTTTAAATATAAACTTATTCCTTATTTTCTTCCGCATAAACTGCCATGGCATCACGCATAAATGTTGCTAGGCCGTTACCGAATTGATCAATATTTTTCGTAAATCGTTCATCATCTACGTACATTTGCCCCAACTGCTTAAATGCTTCAAGTGAATAATAGTTCCCCATTTTGTTTAAGAACTGATACCATTCATTAATTTTTTCTTGAACTTCTTTAGAATCAGGTGAGAGATTACGAATTGTGGCAAGACTTCGAAAGATTTCATTGAATTTTTCTTGATCGAAACCACTCATCTTTTTCACCTTTTCATTAGCTTTATCAACTGCTTTATTCCCCCACTTTTCTCTTGCTTCTTGTTCATACGGGTTATGACTAAAATCAAAGCCTTCAAATTTTTCTTGATTTGACATTTGAATTTCTCCTTTCGAATGTTGAATTGTTTTTTCAATCGTTCCAATCATTTTTTCGAGGCGCTGCTTTTTTTCTAGTAACATTTTATGTTGCATGATTAAAGCAGCTAGTCGGTCAAACGATGGCTTATCAATGATTTCTTTGATCCTCTTTAAAGGAAAGCCGAGTTCTTTAAAAAACAAAATTTGTTGCAGTGTTTCAAGATTCGTTTCAGAATATATTCGATAACCAGCTTCAGTAGTCTTTGCAGGGGTTAATAATCCAATCTCATCATAATGGTGTAGTGTGCGCACACTAATTCCGACTAAGTCAGCAACTTCCTTCACTTTCATTTTTTTCGCTCCCTTCACTAATAATAATAAGGTATCCCGTAACGAGAGAGTCAATAAGTTATAAAAATATTTGATCTAGACAGTAGAAAACGTATTCTGAATTATCTTCTATTATATATTGAATGCTTTCTATTAATGAAGTCTTGAAATCTTCTTCTGAAATGCAGTTACCTAATGAAATTAAATATGATAAGATTATAAACAGAGTGGGGAAGTAATATTATAAAAACGATTGTAAGTGGTACATACTCATGAGGTTGTTGCATATTTTTTTATACCATTTTCTGAACGATCGGGACTACATTATTTAATAAAACTAATCTTAAAATGTTAAAGGTGGTATTGATATGAAATTAAAAATCATTGAAAAAGTTAGAACAAATAATTTTAATGACGAAAATGTCATGCAAAAGATTACAGCCATGTGGGAAAAAGCTTCACCTGTTTTATCTAATCTAAATGATCATGTATATGGTCTATATTATGATTATGAATCTGACTACAAGGGTGATTATACGCTTTGCGTTGCTGTTGAAGAAAAAGATGAGCCTTCAATAGTTATTCCTAACAATATAAAATATGAAATTTTTAAAGTTGACTCTCATGATGAACAAGGCATTTTCAATACATGGAATGAGATCTGGAAAAAGGAAGATGAAGATCAGTTAAAAAGGGCATATACGTATGATTTTGAAAAGTATTACCCTAATGGGAATATTGAAATATTTATTGCTGTTAAAGAAAAATAATCTCATTCAAGGATAAGGCATGCTTGATTAAGATAAGGGCTGGATTGTTTAATGACAGAAGGAACTAAAATCACTGAATGCCTATCTTTAACATCTTTAAAAAGAAAATATAATATTTATCTGTTCAATAAAGGGAACTGCTGAATATCCACTATTTAATTCGGGAAAGGGGGTGCTTACATGATATACGTAAATGTCAGAGCAATCATAGAGAGAAATGGACCAAATGGAACTGAGATTGTTATTCAAAAAAGGGTCAAATCTAATGAAAGTGAAACACCTTATGAGTTGCCTGGTGGAAGACTTGAAAAATTTGAGTCGTTTTTAGATGGATTAAAAAGAGAAGTGTTTGAAGAAACGGGACTTCATATAACTAAGGTCTATGGTGAGGAGACAAGACTTGAAACAAAGGATATAGACTCAAATGTTGAAGCGATAAAGCCCTTTGCAATTTACCAAACCATGACTGGACCAGTAGATTCATTAGGTGCCTATTTTAGGTGTCACGCCTCAGGAAGTTTAAATAAGGTAGGTGATGAAACTGAAGATATAAAATGGATTTCCGTAAGTGATTTACATGATGCACTAAAAAATGATTTAATAGATTTTAGCTGGGTAGACAAGTCAGGGATCATGTATTATTTGAAATGGTATGATACCGAAAAGCAACAAATTGATTCGTAAATAGGTACAATCATTTTTCTATATTACTATCGGGGTTTATTTCATTTGGTAATGGATGAAATAACGAATCAGATTTTAACGGTTGACCGTCCACTGTTTTTTCAATAATAATATTGTAGTTCTGTGATATTCTTTTTAAAATAAAATAAAATGTAATATATAGTAAACCTACAAGTAAGAGATAGTAGAATTGATATACAATACTCATTGTCACCAGAAGAATACCATATGTAATGAAAAAAAGTATTATTTTTTGATGTTTGAATTCAATAGTTTTTTTGTATGTAAACCACTTTACTGGTTCAAAAACACATAATAAAAAAAAGAATGTGTAAATACCTGTGTAGGATTGTAATTCGAGAGATATTTCCGAGTTTGAAAACACAAATAAACTAGCCGCCAGGGCAATAACAATAATAGATGTTAGGCAATTAGCTGTTATTAAGAAAATTGAAGTTATAGTTCTCATTTCATCACCACTTTTAGTTTGGAATAAAGTTTTGCATGGCAAATAATATAAAAATTAAAGGAATTGACGTAATAGCAAATATGATCAAAAAACTGCCACCTATAATTCTTCTGCCTCCGCGCTGAATGAATGTATCAATCATTGCTTCAGTGGGATCGTTTGGATCATATAGAACATCCACCTTTTTCCCATGTTTCATAGCAACAGTTTGGCCGATCCGGGAAGTATATGTGTATGTATAATCATCTACTTGATACCTTACATTTGGTTTTCCATGATCCAGACGAAAACCTTTTTTAACTAAAATGACGCCTTCAGTTCTTATGAATTTTCGGGATTTTTGATACCGGATGATCCCGGATAATAAAATAAAAAAACCAATAATAAGCATGATACATATAATAATTAATATAATAATTTTAGGATTTTCCACAATAAATCCTCCTGAGAAAGTTCAGATTCCTTAAATAGATTGTATTTATAGTAACATAATAAAGGAAAATAATGAATGGCAGCATTGTTGGTGAAGTGCCCTCATTATTTTTAAGCCTTTATACCAATGAAACGCACTCTTTTGTAATCGGCAATCCAATTACCTTCTTTAAATAATGTTTTTTTCAAATTACTTTCTACCCTTGTTATTAACTCTATTTTTTTGTCTTTATCAATATCTTTCAACAGATCACCGCAAAACATCTCCATCCAATTTCTTAACCCATTCTCACCTTTCAATATTGTTGGTCTGTCAAAGTGATGAGCATAGATGACATTAAATCCGACCTTTTCCATTAAAGAAGAATATTCACCAATGCTTGGAAAATACCAAGGTGAACGTCTGAGAAAATCATTTAAACCTAGTGCTGTAAATTGTGCGTTGATTTCATCTACAATGGTTTGAATGTTCCCTTTTCCACCAAATTCTGCAATAAACCTGCCATTTTGTTTTAAACTTATAAAAATACTTGTAAGGGCTTGTTCAGCTTCTAATACCCAGTGAAGTGTAGCATTGGAAAAGACAGCATCAAATTCGCTATTGTATCCAAGATTTGTTGCATCTTTAACAAAGAAATTGATATGCGAAAATTTATCTTTTGCTTGCAAAATCATATTTTCAGATTTATCTACACCTGTAACATCGACCTTTTTATGGTAAAGTATATCAGCCAAATCACCAGTACCACAACCAAGGTCAAGAATCTTTTCATTCGGTTTTGGTTCTAATAATTCAATTAATTGATTTCCATATTTTGAAACAAATGCATGATTTTTATCGTATAGTCTTGGATTCCAGCTGTCATTCATATTATTCAACTCCTCTTAAATTGGATGTCTCAGTTTACTTATTAAATGCTATCATTTACTTTATATTAACATAATAGTTCCTCTATCTATATATGTAAATAGAACTAAAGAACTTAAGGCACCCGTTCAGCAACGTACAAATTGGGGGAGTGACTTGTGTAAAGGTCCACATTATCCCATCCAAAAAAGCCTTGTTTGGTGCAAATTCTTCCAGGGTTGATACTGTACTTTCCCGAGATAATATGCTAAGTTTTTTGCATAATATTTAGGGAGGTTTTT
>Ga0079226_10003501_pt1 | contig 12033 bp, 8 predicted proteins | sample Poulit2014_FD_76345 | JGI IMG/M metagenome (GOLD analysis project Ga0079226, IMG submission 76345) | Agricultural soil microbial communities from Georgia to study Nitrogen management - Poultry litter 2014 | ecosystem: Environmental > Terrestrial > Soil > Agricultural land | place: USA: Georgia... | reverse complement strand
TAAAACTCAAACCGAAAATGAAAAAAGTCTCGTGAGGCGTTTGCACTCGCCCAGAAGTACATTGCTTTCGATGTTAAGTATATTGCATTCACAGCAGAGTACTTTGCTTCCACCGCGGAATACATTACATCCGTACTGAATAACTTGTATCCGCCACCATGTATTTTACATTTGCCACAGAGTATATTGCATTTACCGCATAGTACATTGTATTTACAGCGGATTACTTTGTATTTGTCACAGAATACTTTTCATTCGCCAAGGAGTGCTTTTCGTTTGCCAGGAAGTGCTTTGCATCCAGTGCCAAGTACATTGCATTTGCTGCGGAGTACTTTATATTCGTACGGAATGGTTTGCATTCGATGGTAAGTATATTGCATTCTCACCTAAGTACTTTGCTTTCGCCGCCGAGTATTTTACATTCGTCGCTGGGTACTTTGTATCCATTGCAGGACACAAGTACAAAAGGTACGGGTACTTTGCCTCCTGCCCCGGTTTCTATGTTCTGAGGCAATGAGAGTATATTTATAGAGTCAAAGTCCATATTTTCTTTTCATTATCTCATTTTCTCTTTACGTCTCTATTTCCTTTTTTCTCCTTGCTACAGCCTCGTCCTGTTGTTATTTCACACTCAACACCGGGATCTCTGGGTGGATTGCAGAAAGAGAGTTTGAGCAGTGCTTCTACTCCTCTTTGGTTTGTGGTTCTTCGCTTCGTTCCGGAAGAAAGAAAGGTTGTGTGACTTAGGTCGTTTTATTTAAAAAAAGAGAGCTACTTTCTTCCCATTGAAATTTCTTCTATTAAAAGCACAATCTCCTTTTTAGTCTTTCCTCCATTTTGCCTCCCGCATACCGAAAACCCGTATCATGACTATTCGTTTTCCCATTTCGGTTTGGTTTTAGATTTCCATGCTTCTAATCCTATTTGTGCATCTTTGGATTTTTTCAATTCTTCTAATTCTTTTTTCAAAAAGGCATATTGTTCATCTTTCGAAATACTCTCTATTTCCTTCAAAGCTTGTATTCCCATACTAATGGCATAAGGGCTGCCTGATAAAATCCGGTTCCTATAGCTTAAGATGTTTTCATCATTACAAACCGCATCTACCAGGCCCCATTTTTTTGCTTTTTGAAAAGTAAAAGCCGAAGAATCTATACACAATTTCAATACTTTAGATTCTGGTAAGTGCCGGAGCAAAGATGCCATGACTTGAAATGGAAAAATACCAAGTTTCGCTTCCGGCAGGGAAAACTGTACTTCTTCTTTTGCCAAAACGAATGTACAGCCTAAAAATATTAAAAACCCTCCAGCATACACATCCCCTTCTATCATACAGATAGAAGGCGTAGTCAAATTTTCAAATACAGAACCTAAAGACAAGTTAGGATCTGTCGGTACTTTAGGATTTAAGCTATCTTGTGAAGAATCCTGAAATGCTTTTAAATCCATCCCCGCGCAAAACACAGGGCCTTCAGCATATATTTCAATAAGAAAAACCGTTTTATCCTCATCTGCCCATGTCAAGGCATGCGCTATCTCACTGACCATAGTCGGTGTAAAGGCATTTCTCTTTTCTGGTCTTGCCAGAGTAAGTCGGAAAATATTACCCGATTGTGAAGTTTTGATAAAATTATATCTCATTTGCTATGCATTATTTGCAATCATTTGCATAAAATTTTCCTGCAAATCAAAAATTTTTTGTTCATCTGTTTCGGTAAATTCAGACAATAATAATTCCATAGGAATGTTTCCGACCAAATCATCTTGTGCAAAAGGACATCCCCCATATCCTAAGATAGCACCTTCAAACCGTCGGCATCCCTGTTCATAAGCTGCTCTTATTTTTCTTAACCTATTGCCGGGATTCGAATGAAAATGTGCACTGATTATGAGTTCCGGAAAATGAGAAAACACATTTTTAAAGAGAGAGGTAATGTCTTGCGGCAAAGCACTCGAAGTAGTGTCTGACAGGGAGAAATGAGCAATGCCCAAAGATTTTAATTTTTCTATCCAATGCAGGACGATATTCTCATTCCATGGATCTCCATAAGGGTTTCCAAAAGCCATGGATATATATATCAATAGTTTTTTCTCTTGCTTTGAAGCGATATCTGCCATATATTGAACATCTTCAAAAGCCTGTTCTACAGTCACTTTAGCATTTCTTTTTTGAAATTCTTCGGATATCGAAAATGGATAACCTATGAAATCTAAAGCTTGATAAGTACACGCTTGTTCCGCCCCTGCTTTATTGGCAACTATAGCTAACAATTGAGTGTTATTCTGTTTATTCAGCTGCAATAAAACTTCACCGGTATCCTTCATTTGAGGAACAATATTGGGCGATACGAAGCTGCCAAAATCTATACAATCAAAAAGATTGGAAGCTATCAGTTTATTAAAGTATTTTATTTTTTTTGATGTAGGAATAAAGGGAGACATGCTTTGTATTGCATCTCTCGGGCATTCTACTAAATAAATTTTATCACGGTCTGACATTTTTTACTATCTCTCGGGAGATAACTAATTTCTGAATAGCTGAAGTACCTTCCCCAATGGTGCACAATTTAGCATCTCTAAAATATTTTTCTGCCGGATAATCTTTCGTGTAACCATATCCTCCAAAAATCTGAACGCCATTATTGCTTACTTCTACAGCTATTTCACTCGCATACAGTTTTGCCATGGCACTTTCTTTAGTCATTTTCAATCCTTTATTCTTCATGTCTGCTGCTTGCCGGGTCAACAACTCAGCTGCTTGAATTTTTGTTGCCATCTCTGCCAATCCAAAAGAAATATCTTGAAAATCAAAAATTTTCTTCCCAAATTGTTCACGTTGATTGGCATATTTTAATGCCGCTTCATAAGCTCCACGAGCTATTCCTAAAGAAAGCGCCGCAATAGAAATACGCCCTCCATCCAGCACATTTAAGGATTGTCTAAAACCTTCTCCTTCCGCTCCTACAAGTTGATCTTTATGGATTCTACAATTATCAAAAAACAAGCAAGCCGTTTCTGACGCGCGCATACCCAGTTTATTTTCTTTTTTACCCGAAGAAAAACCCGGTGTTCCTTTTTCAATAATAAAAGAGCTTGTATTGTTTTTATCCTTATTTTTATCTGTCTTTACTATCACTACAGCTACATCTCCATGGATAGCATGTGTAATGAAATTTTTGGTTCCATTCAAAATATAGTAATCTCCATCCTTTTCAGCGAATGTTCTCATTCCGCCGGCATCGGAACCTGATTCTGCTTCGGTAAGTGCCCATGCTCCTAGCCATTCTCCAGAAGCTAATTTTGGAAGATATCTTTTTTTCTGTTCTTCATTAGCAAAACTCAAAATATGGTTGGTGCATAAAGAATTGTGTGCCGCTACAGACAAACCTATAGACCCACAAATCTTAGAAATTTCATCTAAAATGGTGATGTATTCTTGATAGCCTAAGCCTACGCCTCCGTATTCTTCCGGCACTAAAACCCCCATGAAACCTTGCTCGCCTAGCTTTTTAAATAAATTTAAAGGGAAAAATTGTTTTTCATCCCATTCCATCACATAAGGGAGAATGTTTACTTCCGAAAAGCTCTTCGCATTTTCTCTAATTATCTCAATTTGTTTGGCGTCGTACTCTATCATCACACGCTAAATAAAATTTTTTTTGATAAAGAATGTTTTCAAAGATATTAAAATTATAATGTACTCATTGTAGAATATAGAATATTAAGTGTAAATTTCTACTTTAGCATTAAAATATAAGGAATGGAAAGTTTGCTTGAAGAACTGCGTCAAAAAACAGCGGAATTAAAATTGGGCGGTGGTCCCAAACGTATTAAAGCGCATAAAGACAAAGGAAAATTAACGGCTTGGGAGCGTATTCATCACCTATTAGATGCGGATACAGATTTTATAGAGGTAGGTGCATTTACCGGTCAAGATATGTACAAAGAATATGGGGGCTGTCCCAATGGGGGTGTAGCAGTAGTGATAGGGTATGTTTCGGACAGAATGTGTGTAATTGTTTCTAATGACGCAACGGTAAAAGCAGGCGCTTGGTTTCCTATTTCCGCTAAGAAAAATTTAAGGGCTCAGGAAATTGCTATGGAAAACAATCTGCCTATCATTTATTTAGTAGATTCAGCAGGCGTGTTTTTGCCTATGCAAGATGAAATTTTTCCCGACAAAGAACATTTCGGCAGAATTTTTCGAAATAACGCTAAAATGTCTTCTATGGGAATTCCTCAAATTGCAGCTATCATGGGCAGCTGCGTAGCAGGTGGTGCTTACTTACCCATATTATCAGATTATGCGCTGATCGTGGAAGGCACAGGATCTGTGTTCTTAGCCGGCTCCTATTTAGTTAAATCTTCCATAGGAGAAGTAATCGATAACGAAACTTTAGGAGGAGCAGATACCCATTGCCAAATCTCGGGAGTAACGGATAATAAATATCCTGACGATGAATCTTGCTTAGATGCCATAAAAAATATTATTGATAAATTCGGACACGGAAATGTTTCTCAATTTTCTAGAAAAGAACCTAAAAATCCTGAATTTCCTTCCCAAAAAATATACAAAAACTTACCTCTGGATCGAAATAAGCCCTACGATATGATGCAAATAATCAAATCTATAGTAGACAAAGGTACGATCGAGGAATATAAAAAAGAATATGGAAAAACTGTTATCTGTGCTTTGGCCCGTATTGACGGCTGGGCAGTGGGAATCATTGCTAATCAAAGAAAAATAGTAAAGGCGAAAAAATCCAACGACGCTACAGAAATGCAAATGGGTGGTGTGATTTACAATGACTCAGCCGATAAATCTGCTCGATTTATTATGAATTGTAATCAACAAAAAATTCCCCTTATCTTTCTACAAGATGTTTCTGGTTTTATGGTCGGCAGCCGCTCCGAACATGCAGGCATCATCAAAGATGGCGCAAAAATGGTCAATGCTATGGCAAATTCCATAGTACCTAAATTTACTTTTATTGTCGGGAATAGCTACGGAGCAGGTAATTATGCGATGTGTGGAAAAGCCTATGATCCCCGATTGATATACGCGTGGCCTACTGCAAAAATAGCCGTAATGAGTGGTGCTTCCGCCGGAAAAACTTTGCTGCAAATACAGGAATCAGCTCTTCGAAAAAAAGGAGAAAATATATCTGAAGAAGAGAAAGAAAAGCTTCTGCAAAACATTGAAAGTAAATATAATACACAGCTAAGTCCCTACTACGCAGCGGCAAGACTGTGGGTAGATGGGGTCATTGACCCGGCTGATACCCGCAAGATCATCAGCATGGGAATCGAAGCTGCAAACCATAAAGCCATTAATGAACGATATAACGTAGGCATTATTCAGACTTAGCCCGAAAGTTCACCCAATAATCAAAAGATTCTGGGTTTTTGACGACTTCTAAAGAAACTGCATCTTCTAAAGGGGTACCTGTTAATATTCTTTTCACAGGGATTTCCATTTTCTTACCGCTCAATGTACAAGGTATGTCGGGCACTTCATAAATAAAATCAGGTACATGCCGCGGACTTCCCTGCGTACGCAGGGTTTGCTTTATTTGTTTCATTAATTTTTCGTCAAAAGTATAAGTATCCTTTATTTGTACGAATAAAAACATCTCGGACTTTCCACTTTTATTTTCCATTGTCAATACCAAACTGTCTTGTACCGCCCTATGCTTTTCCAAAATATTATATATTTCCGCAGTTCCTATCCTTACACCTCCTCTATTGAGTGTAGAATCAGAGCGTCCATAAATAATTATTCCATTATTCTCTGTTATTTTAATCCAATCTCCATGGCACCAAACACCTTCGTATTTTTCAAAATAACTTTCTTTATAACGTCTATTATCTTTATCATTCCAAAAATATAAAGGCATAGAGGGCATCACTTGTCGAATGACCAATTCTCCTATCTCGTTTTTCAACGGTTTACCTCGTTCATCTGCTGCAATAATATCTGATCCCAAGGTTCGGCACTGCAGCTCTCCTGCGTAAACCGGAAGCCATGCACAGCCTGAGATAAAAGCACTGCACACATCCGTTCCCCCACTCAAAGATATAATATGTGTCTGAGGAAATATTTTTTGTAATTCTATAAAAGAATGGGGAGCCAACGGAGAACCTGTGGATCCCAGAGTTTTTGGTTGGTAACCTTTTATTCCTTCAGGGGGATATTGGGATAAAAAAGAAGCTCCCAAACCTACATGGCTTATTTCCGTTTCTTGACAAAATCTCCATAGGACATTAGAATCAGGGTAATGCAGAGACTCGTCGTATAATACCAAAGTAGCTCCGCAAAGAAGAGAAGAAACAGCATAATTCCACATCATCCATCCAGTAGTACTATACCACAAGAATAAATCCCCTTTTTGTACATTTTGATGTAAAGCCAGTGCTTTAAAATGTTCCAATAAAATTCCTCCCACCCCATGGGTAATCGCTTTGGGTTTTCCTGTTGTACCTGATGAAAATAAAATCCAAATCGGATGACTGAAAGGTACTCTTTCAAATTGTAAAGGTTTTACTTCTTCTTCCTTTATTCGATCAAAAAAAGCTTCTTCAAGAATCACCGTACTCTCCACAGAATCTAATGTATTAGCGACTTTCCATGCAGAATCCCGAAGGTCAAATTTTTTACCGTTATATTGGTAAGCTCCTTCGGCGAATAAAAGCTTTGGTTCAATCTGTCGGAATCTATCTGCTATACTTTGTTGACCAAAGTCAGGAGAACAACATGACCAGACAGCACCTAAAGAATTTACAGCTAAAAATAAAGCAAGGGTTTGCGGGCTGTTGTTCAAAATTCCGGCTACTCTATCCCCTTTTTGTATATTTTTTTCAAGAAGAAAAGTACGAAAATACGCTGTTTTATAGATTAATTCCTGCCAGGAAATATACGCTGTTTTATTTTTTTCGTTCTTATAAATAACTGCAATATCTTCCCGTCTTTTATTTTCGAAAATATGCTCTGCATAGTTTAATTCAATTCCTCCGAACCATTCATTACCGATAAAATAAGTGGATTTATTTGTCAAAACATTCTCATATTCTCCTGAATACAGGAGAGGATGGTATTGTAACTGACTTTTCCAGAAGTCTTCTATATTATGTATGGACCATTTCCACAAATCTTGGTATGTCGTAAAGTTTAAGGAAAAAGTTTCCTTTAAAAAATAAATATACTTCTGAATTTCAGAATGTTGTATATATTTTTCAGGAGGGTTCCATATTTTATGTTGCATGGTGCTGAGCAATTTTTCCTTATGAATTTAATAAAAAATGACTCAAATATTAAAGGAAAGTCTATCTATTCATACTTTTATATCTACTTTTGGCGTTGTATTTGTACGTACGCGTTAATGTATTGTAGAGTCTATTTATGATTCACACTATGAAAGGAAAAAGATGACTAAGAAGTTTATGATTGTAAAAAAACATTTATTGTATTCATTTTATATTGCTTTGGCAACGTCCATCATTGCGGCTTGTTCTTCAGGGAAAACAGAAGAGTCCGATAACTTATCCAATGCGATTGCTCTTCCCGTAGCCTCAATTGATACGAGTACCGCTACTATAGTAAATAGTTATCACGGTAAAATTGAAGGAAAAATAAATGTGGAAGTAAGACCGCAAATAGAAGGACAATTGCAAGATATATATGTAGATGAGGGAGATTTTGTAGAAAAAGGGCAAACCTTATTTAAAATAGACCCTTCTGCTTACCAAGAAAAGCTGAACAATATGATCGCAAATGAAAATGTGGCTAAAGCGAAGTTGGAAAATGCTAATTTGGAAGTCGAAAGGTTAAAACCATTGGTTGAAAACGATGTTATTTCAGAAGTAAAACTAAAATCTGCACAATCTGATTATGAAGTAGCCAAAGCTTCTTTGGCACAAGCTACTGCAGAGGTACGAAGCGCTGAAATTGATAAAGAATATACTTTAATTAAAGCCCCTGTTTCAGGGTATATAGCCCGTATTCCCAAAAGAGTAGGAAACCTTGTATCAGAAAGTGATTCCGATCCTTTGACTTATTTATCCGATGTGGAAGAAGTGTACATATATTTCACGATGAGTGAATCTGATTTTCTATATTATACGAAAAAGAAAGCCAAACAAGATAGTATAAGGGGAAATATCAATAACCTGAGAGATAATTTTAAGTTTCCTAAAGTAACTTTAGTCTTAGCAGATGGTTCTGAATATGATGAAAAAGGAACAGTAGATGCTATATCCGGTCAAGTTGACAGAAGTACTGGGTCTGTGTCCCTCAGAGCTACTTTTCCAAATCAAAAAAACATGCTTCGGACTGGATCTACAGGTACTTTAAAAATATCAGAAACACTTGAAGGTGTAATTCAAGTTCCACAAATCGCTACTTCCGACTTGCAAGACAAAACTTTTGTATATGTGCTTGATGAAGAAAATAAAGTTCGTAAACAAAATATCGTCATTGATGACAAAAGTAAAGATCAATATATAATTAAAGAAGGCTTAAAAATTGGAGATAAAGTAGTATTAAGTGGTTTTGATAAACTTACAGACGGATCTAAAATCACACCTTTAATGCAAAATAATTAATTTTTTCCTTTTCTACGTCAAGAAAATTAATTATTCATTTACATATTCTTGATATTAATCGTTTCATATGCTTAAAACATTTATAGAAAGACCTGTCCTTGCTACTACTGTTTCTATTTTGTTGGTTATCCTCGGCGCAGTAAGCATCACAATGCTGCCTATTACCCGTTTTCCTGAAATTGCACCTCCCTCTGTAGTTGTCTCCGCTTCTTATCCGGGCGCCAATGCAGAAACAGTGGCCCAAAGTGTGTTACTCCCTCTTGAAGAAGCTATAAATGGAGTGGATAATATGACTTATATTTCCTCCAATTCTACTAACTCTGGTTCTGGAACAGTACAGGTGTTTTTTAAAAGCGGTACTGATCCCGAGATAGCATCTGTAAATGTACAGACAAGAATATCAAAGGCAATAGCGAGCCTCCCTTCTGAAGTCAACGACAATGGGGTCACCGTAATGCCGCGGGAAAGCGGTTCTATCATGACTATCAATATCTATTCAGATCATGAAGATGAAATTTACGACGAAACCTTTTTACAAGCATTTGCCCAAATTAACCTGATCCGTCCTTTGCTTCGTGTGGACGGTATTGCACAAGTATCCCGGGTAGGTGCTCGGGATTATTCCATGCGATTATGGTTAAATCCTGAAAAATTAGCTTTATATGATCTGGTTCCGAAAGATGTACTGGATGCTATAAGCGAACAAAATTTTGAAATAGCTCCCGGTAGTTTCGGTGAAAAATCAGATGAAGTCTTCGAAACTGTCATAAAGCACAAAGGACGATTAAGCACACCTGAAGAGTTTGAAAATATTGTTATCAAAACCGATAGAGACGGATCCGTACTCTATTTAAAAGATATTGCCAGAATAGAATTCGGTGCGACTAACTTCAATTCAGATAATAAAGTAAACGGATACCCCGGATTAACCATAAATATCACCCAATCCAGTGGTTCTAATGCACATGATATAGATGTCAACGTACGAAAAGTATTAAAGGACTTGGAAAAATCTTTTCCGAACAATGTAAAATATGAAATTTCATATAGTGTCCGGAATCAAATAGATGACTCTATCAACCAAGTAAAATACACTTTATTTGAAGCTTTTATCTTGGTATTTATTGTTGTTTTTATCTTCTTGCAAGATATTCGATCCACAATTATACCCGCTATTTCGATTCCTGTCTCCATTATCGGTACCTTTTTCTTCCTCAATCTGTTTGGGTTTAGTTTAAACGTCTTAACGATGTTTGCACTGGTGCTGTCTATCGGGATTGTAGTGGACGATGCGATTGTCGTTGTGGAAGCTGTGCATCATAAGATGCACTCCACAAAACTATCTGCCAAACAGGCGACTATTTCTACCATGTCTGAAATTACTACGGCTATCCTTTCTATTACGATGGTAATGGCAGCAGTGTTTTTCCCAGTAGGCTTTATGGAGGGCCCTTCCGGAATATTTTATAAACAATTTGCTTATACTTTAGCGACGGCTATTTTAATATCTGCTTTAAATGCATTGACATTAAGTCCGGCATTATGCGCCTTACTGTTAAAAAGTCCGGATGAAGAGAAAGAAAAGGATACGAAAAAAACGAAGTTTTCTAAATTCCAAAGTAAATTTTTCAAAGCATTTAATGCTTCATTTGAAAAATTAACAAATAAATATATTTCAGTATCTAAATATTTTATTTCTAAAAAAATTCTTGCCGGAGGAATTTTAGTAGCCATCACTGCCATTGGTTTTATTTTACTAACGTTGACTCCAAAAAGTTTTATCCCTACAGAAGACGACAGTTTCTTCACATATTCTTTATCCATGCCTCCAGGGGCTTCTCTATCCCGAACAACAGACGTGTTAAGAAAAACAGACAGTTTGTTGCAAAAATATGAGGATATAGAGAGCATGACTACCGTATCTGGATACAATGCTATAGATGGAGGTGTAAGTCCTTCTTTTGCAGCTGGGTATATCAATGTAAAACCCCATAGCGAAAGAAGTAAATTTAAAAACATTAATGTTTTGATGGATACTGTCTTACAAGATTTATCGCAAATTAATGAAGCTTCTTTTAATGTTTTTCCAAGACCTACTGTTCAAGGGTTTGGAGACTTCTCGGGTATTCAAATGGTTCTTCAGGATCAATTGAGTGGCGATATAAGAGATTTCGAAATGGTCGCCGACACTTTTATCAATCAATTAAATGAACTTCCGGAAGTCGGTCAGGCATACACTTCTTTTCAGGCAAATTTCCCACAATTTGAAGTAGAAATAGACGTAGTAAAAGCTAAATCATTAGGAGTAGATGTAAAAGAACTCATGTCTACTATCCGTACTTACTTTGCACGTACAAAAGGAGGAGATTTTAGCAGGTTTGGCCGCGTGTATAGAGTGTATGTACAATCGGATTTCGACTTTAGGAAAGATCCCGATTCTTTTAAATCCATTTATGTACGTAATAAATACGATGAAATGGTTCCCATTAATACCATGGTAAAATTGAATAAAGAACTGGGACCGGAAACCATGAAACGCTACAATCTGTACAATGCTATTACCGTAAATGCAAAGCCTGCGTCCGGTTATAGTACGGGAGATATAATGGATGCAATGGAAGAATTGGCGGCTCAAAAGCTACCGGCCAATTATGGTTACGAATGGACAGGAATGAGTTTTGAAGAAAGCCAAAGCGGTTCTTCCGCCGTATTAATCTTCGTCTTGAGTATCGTATTCATTTATTTCCTGCTTTCCATACAATATGAAAGTTATATTATCCCCTTTTCAGTATTATTATCGCTGCCGGCTGGTTTAGTAGGTGTATACGCTACCATTTTGGCTGTTGGATTGGATAATAATATTTATGTCCAAGTGGGGATGATTATGCTTATTGGTTTATTGGCAAAAAATGCAATTCTTATTGTAGAGTTTGCTGTACAAGAACGAAAACGTGGTTTAAGTTTATATGAATCTGCTATAGCAGGCGCTAAATTACGGTTTAGACCTATTTTAATGACATCTTTAGCTTTTATCTGTGGTCTTATCCCTTTGATGTGGACTGTAGGTCCTTCAGCTATCGGAAACCATTCTATAAGTTTTAGCGCTGCAGGAGGGATGGTTTTTGGCGTAGTATTGGGATTATTTTTCATTCCTTTACTTTATATTGTTTTTAAAGGATTAGACGAAAGGATAAAAGCAAAGTTAAAAAATTAAATAATCGCAGGGAGATATGGCTTTTAAATACAGTAAAATATTCTTAGGATTTTGGATTTGTGTCATTACAGTTGGCTGCGAGGTCGGGAAAAAATACCAACGACCCGATATAGATTTGCCTGACAATTATCGAAAAACAGATAGTCTTGCCTTTTCCGATACTGCAGATATTGAAAAATTAGAATGGCAAAATATTTTAAAAGATTCTTTGTTAATCC
>Ga0079226_10003499_pt1 | contig 12040 bp, 12 predicted proteins | sample Poulit2014_FD_76345 | JGI IMG/M metagenome (GOLD analysis project Ga0079226, IMG submission 76345) | Agricultural soil microbial communities from Georgia to study Nitrogen management - Poultry litter 2014 | ecosystem: Environmental > Terrestrial > Soil > Agricultural land | place: USA: Georgia... | reverse complement strand
GGATGGAAGTATAAATTTAAGTTGGTCTTTTTAATTTCTTATTAATATTTGATAATGATTTTAAACTGTAAATAGTTGTAAAGTGATTTTGCAATGGGAACCGCAAAATTTGAAAACTTCTGGATAGTCGCTAGTTTTCGAAAACATTGCTTTATTTCCAACTATACAAAAACAAAGGTAGTTGTGAAATCGGCTGAAGCCCAATCAATTAAAGATATTGTAAAAGAATGTCGTGTATCATCTCACACGGTTCAGCGTGAAATCAATAAAGCAGCAAAATCATTTAAACCAGCTCGTAAACAATTCCCTAAATACCTTTCTTTTGATGAGTTTAAATATACAAAGGGAAAAATGGCATTTGAATATATTAATGTGGAAACTGGAGATATCCTTGATATTCTGGAGCAGCGAACTAAAAGAATGATTACAGAGCATTTTATTGGTAATTTTAGTTTAAAAGGAAGAAAAAGGAGAGAATCCGTAACGATTGATATGAATACGGGTTATGTAAGTGTGATTAAAGAAATGTTTCCAAAAGCTAACATCAGATTTATTCAGCAGAGGAATAGTTACGGGTAAATCCCCCCTCTATGATAGTTTGCTGTGTCATCGTAGAGAGGAGTGTTAGAATTAGTGTAGACAAGGATATACGTCTTTACTTATGCATAATTGCGTAGACAATTCCACTCATAGCCGATAGTGGCCAAATTATATACACTAAAATCCCTGCCCCTAAAGAAAGTCCCCAAAAGCTTTGGTTTGTATCAGTTATTCCGAATCCAGCCAAAATAAAAGCCACCAGAGTAACTAAAGAAAATATAGTCAAAGTTCTAACAACAATACTTTCTTTTAAGCGATCTACATAGGATAATATCATTAATAAAATTGTGATAATAGGAATTGGATAATAAACTAATTCCCAAACATTAATTATCATTCCTATTAGACTTATTAGAAAAACAATACTTATAGAAATAACAATTTTATCTACTTGTTTTTGCATTGTTTAACACCTCTTTCTTACTAGAGTATTCTGATGGTCCATACAAATTATCAAATTTATCTTGATCCGTTTCAGACTTTGTTAAATAAGATAAAAAGACGAAAACTAAAATTCCTAAACTGAATGTTATACCACCTGTAAAGAAATGGTCTGGAACCTCAATATAACCTTGTGATGTTAGAATTGTAAATACAAGATTAAATAACAAACCTACTAACATGGATAAAAAGGCCGCTATACCTGTTGCTCGTTTCCAATATAATCCTATAACTATTGGCCCAAATACTGCTGCAGCAAAAGAAGCCCAACCAAATGCCCCCATAATATAAATTATTTGATCTAAATAAAGTGTTGTAAAGACTGAGAGTAATACTACAACACCAGAGTATATACGTCCCCATAGTAAATCTCGTTTTATAAGTATATTAAAAGCAGAGGCAAGGTCTCGCATGATTGCGGATGCTCCTATTGTAATGAAACTACTAGCACTTGACATAATGGCAGCCAATAAGGTAACAAGACCTAATCCCGCAACTAATGGTGTTATAATATCACTAGAAGAAAAGAAATTTGTTACGGCTAAATCCACATTGTCAAATGCTTCAAAATGTCCTTCTGCTACCAACGCTTTCATACTTAAACCAATTCCTAGAACAAAGAAAATTGTAAAGGAATATGCAAACCCTGATAAAAATGCCCCCCATTTTAGTTGTTTTTTATCTTTAATCATTAAAAACTTTGTAACTAATTGCGGCTGTCCCACAGCTCCAAAGGTAATCATAATGGTGTTGCTGAATACCCAAGTGAGTGGCATAACGCCCATAACGGTTATTAAAGTTGAATCATAAGCATACAACGAATCAAGTGCACTACTCCATCCTCCAACATTCCCCATTGCTATCACAAATATTACGATAGACATTAGAATCATCATCATTCCCTGAATCATATCAGTCCAAATAGCAGCTAACATTCCTCCGAAAATTGTATAAATTGCTACTATTATTGCTCCTATCCATGCTCCCCATTGAAAAGGTATATCGAATAACAAAGACATGATAAGACCAGTAGCCGATATTTGTGTTGTCATGTAACCAATTGAGCCAACAAACATTGCAATAGAGATCGTAATATGGGCAGCTTTATTGCCATAACGTATTTTTATAATATCTGGAACTGAGTACACTTCATATCGACTTGCGATTTTTTGGATTCTTGTTCCTAGAAGTGCCCATGCTAGTAAAAAGCCTAAAGGCGTTAGAATTGCAGCTGTAAAAATAGCTTGAATTCCCCACCCATAAATTGTTCCAGAAGTTCCAAACATACCCCAACCGCTTTGGATAGATGCGAATGTGGCAATTGCCATAGCAAAAAAGCCAATAGATTGTCCAGCTACTAAAAAATCTTTTGAAGACTTCGTTTTTTTCTTTGCCCAATAACCAATTCCTAGCATTAAAGCAAAATAAAGTACTGTTACGATAAAAATTGTAACTTGCAAAATGACCCCTCCTCATTAAAGTTCCTTCTATAAATTTATAGTAATTTAATTATAAAGCCCTTGTTCTTTTAACCAATTATTTATATAATCACCTATTTCTTTATTATTTTTTTCAATCATCAATAAATGAGAATTTCCATTGTAGCCTATGTCAGGTAAAAAAATAGAATCGACTTTACCTCCGTTTTTGCGTATTTCATCATAATAGTCTTTTGTTTTAGCACAGATTTTTGTCCATCTATCACTATTCTTAATATAGTCCCCGTATACTGAAAGAATAGGGATATTTTTAAGTCTTTTAGCGTTTTCTAAATCACCTCCAGCTCCTGGCTCTATAGCTACTATTGCTTTAACCTTTTCTGGAATTAATTCAGCAATCCTAAAAGCAAAACTAGCACCCTGTGAATGTCCAAGGATAACGCTTTCATCCTCTCTATCAACAAGTTCTTTATATGCCTGTAATGTCAGGGGGTAGGAATTAGCCCAAGATGGGACTAATCGTTTTAATAATTCATCGTAATATTCTATCGGGAACTGACTATCATTATAAAAACTCCAATCCATTTCTTTATATCTTCCATTTCCAAGACGCCATAATTCGAATGGAAAATACTCGGGAAAGTAAAAAGGCATATCCGTAAAAGGTTCATCGTATGGCATCCATCCCGACCTCCCTCGTTCAACTGCATCAGAGTTAAAAACAGTCCAACCTTTTTGAATGAAATAATTTAACCACCCTGGTCTCCCGTCAGGTGTATCTTCAAAGCATGCTCCTGTTAACCCCCCACCATGCCATAACAATAAAGGACAACGTCCTCTTTCATTGAGAGGAACAAAATATTGAACATACATACTCCCACTGTGAAATGTCTGTCTCAAATTAAACTTTAGGGGTTCGCCTCCATGTGTTAATGTGACTTTCAATTCTTCGTCTCTGGGTAGTTTTCTTTTCAATCCACCTACATTAAAAGAACCCATTGATTTTAAATGAAGCGGTTTTACCTTTGAATTATTTTTATCTTCTGACAATAGATTACCTCCTAGATTAGTATTTCTATCTTCTTCGAAAGAATTTTCTTAAAATAATTTCATAATGTATTCTTTTATAAAATTATATACAATCTGAACTTAGAACACAAGTGGGAATTTAGAGAATAATTAATAAATCAAATTTTGGACAAGAAAAATAGGCTTTAACAGTTGGTAAACAAGAACGTGTTCTGTTTTATTATAATGTTACGTCTGTGTGTAATAGTGGATTACGTAAAAACCTGACAATTTGTGAAAAGAACAATTAAAAAGATGGTCTTCCACCATAGTTGAATCAAATTTTCCCATCTCGTAGAGACAGTGTGAAAAACATTTCTAAGATCATCCTTTCCTGCTCTTGATGCCGAAGATAAACAATTCTTTGTCTATCGATATTTGAATCGATGTCTTGATATATGCAGTATTTTTACGCTGGTTTAGGATGTTTGGACAAAAAAATTGGTGAAATGGTAGATATAAAAAATCCTCTCTTTGGTCTTTTGATGTGTTTACCTATATTCCATCAAAGGCAAGGGTGTTTTTGATGAAATTTCAAGCTGAGTTCAGGTATGACAGGGTTGAAATACATCTTTTAAACTCCAAAATTTATGTTAATATATAGTAATTCTACGTTCTAGACAAAGTTTATGTGTATTCATTTAAAATAATGTATACATATTGACAAATTAGAACATAAACTATATTGTGTTCAGTAAGGGGGAGAATATAAGTTGTTTTTCTAGAATGTTTAAACAGTCTAGAAACTAAATATTAATTAACAACACCCTTTTTTAAAAAATAACTGATTATGAAAGGAACTGAAAAGACGATGGAAGATTCGAAAAAAAATTTGAATGATCAGGTCTTTCAAACCTTAAAAGAAATGATTTTACAAGGCAACTTAAAGCCTGGAGAAAAGATAATAGAAGTTGAATTAACTAAAACGCTAAATGTAAGTAGGACTCCTATTAGAGATGCATTACGTAGATTAGAAAGAGAAGGTCTAGTCATTTTACCACCATCTCGAGGTGCACAGATTACGAAGCTTAGTAAAAAAACAATTAAAAATCTTTATGAATGTAGAGCTGCACTCGAGGGTTTAGCAGTTCGTCAAGCTATTGAACATATCGATGTTGCACAAATGGAATTAATAGAAGAAAGTATTTTATTAGCTGAATATTACTACTCTAAAGGCGACATGGAAAAAACTGTTATAAAAAACACTTATTTTCATGAACAGTTTATAGAGATGAGTAACAACAAACCTTTAATTCAAATGATGGAAAATATAAGAACACAGATTTTAAGATATCGAATTTTAACCAGTACTGTTGGCTTTAGAGATAATTTTATTATAGAACATAAAGAAATCCTAGAAGCTGTTAAAAATAAAGAAAAAGATACCGCAGAGAAGATAATTAAAAAGCATATTTTAGATGATCTTCAAAACTTCCTACAGGGAGTTCAAAATAGTTATATTGATGGATAGAGAAAATAAAGGAGGAAAATTAATGAATATACCAAATGATATCCACGTTATTGAAATAGGACCAAGGGATGGTCTTCAAAATGAAAAAGAGTTCTTAAAGACGGAAAATAAAATTTCATTAATAGAAAACTTAGTTCAAAGTGGTTTTAAAGAAATAGAAGCCACCTCATTCGTCCACCCAAAGTGGATTCCTAATTTAGCTGATGCTGAAGAAGTCATAAGTGCAGTACACCATTTACCAGCTACCTTCTTTGCTCTGGTTCCAAATGAAAAGGGTTTTGAAAGAGCGATTAATAGTAAGGTTGACGGTTTTACCTTTGTACTATCTGCTACAGACTCGCACAGTAAAAAAAATCTCAATCGAACCACATTTGATTCGATTAAGGAAATTTCAGGGTTAGTTCAAAGTGCAAGAAATGCAGATTTGAAATATAGAGCATCCGTTTCAACAGTGTTCGGTTGCCCATTTGAAGGAAATCCTGGTTACCATAGAATCAGAGATATCACGGAGCAATTAGTGAAAATAGGATTTAAAAGAATAGGGTTTTGCGATACTATAGGTATCGCAAATCCGTTACAAGTAAATAAATGGATGTCATCTCTAATAGCGGAGTTTAGTGATATAGAATTCGAATTACATTTACATGATACCTACGGAAGAGGACTATCAAATGTTATAGCAGGAATTCAAGCGGGAGTATATTCATACGACAGTAGTATAGGTGGTCTCGGTGGTTGTCCATATGCACCTGGAGCAACAGGGAATATTTCAACAGAAGATTTAATATCTATGCTACATGAGATGGATGTACAAACAAATATTGATCAAAACAAATTATTAAAAACCTCAGATTTATTATACGGATTTCTTAAAAGAGATCTTGATAGTAAAATTTGGAAGGTTGAAATGGCAAATTGTAAATAATTTATATCAGGAGCTGAAAATAATGGAAAATAAAATGAAACTTCCTCTAAAAGGAATTAAAGTTTTAGAAATGGGATCTTTAATTGCGGGGCCATTTTGCACTAGGATACTTGCAGATTTTGGTGCGGAGGTAATTAAAATAGAGTTACCAAAACATGGAGATCAACTTCGCCAATGGCGAGTTTTGCATGAAGGTACATCATTATGGTGGTATGTACAATCTAGAAACAAAAAAACAATCTCTGTAGACTGCCGATCAGAAGAAGGTTTGGAAGTAGTTAAAACATTATTAAGTGAATGTGATGTTTTAGTTGAGAACTTTCGTCCGGGTACACTTGCTAAGTGGGGGTTAACTGATGAAGTATTGCAGGAGGTCAATCCAGACTTAATAACGTGCCAAATTTCTGGTTATGGTCAAGATGGACCTTATAAAGACAGGGCTGGTTATGGGGCTATCGGAGAAGCTATGGGAGGATTAAGGTATTTAACAGGTTATCCTGAACTACCACCAACGAGAGTTGGAATAAGTATCGGAGATTCTGTTGCCTCTTTATATTCAGTTATTGGAATTTTAATGTCTTTATACCATCGAGATGTGAATAATGGAGAAGCTCAAAAGGTAGACGTAGCACTATATGAGGCTATTTTTAGCTTAATGGAAAGCATGCTGCCAGAATATGATAGGGCAGGAGTCAAAAGAGAAAGAACTGGTGCTACACTTCCAGGTATTGCACCTTCCAATATCTATAAAACAAAAGATGGCAGTTATATTGTAATAGCTGCAAATGGAGATAATATTTTTCAACGTTTTCTAGAAGTAATGAACAAAGATGAATTAGTCGGTGATGAAAGATACTTAACAAATGATCGAAGAGCAGAAAATATAGAATTTATTGACAATATGATTCAAGATTGGACAATGAATTACCCGCTAAAAGAATGTGTTGATATTCTAAATAACAATGGTATTCCAGCTGGAGCTATTTATAGTATTGAAGATATGTTACAAGATCCACAATATAAAGCAAGAGAAATGATAGTAGATGTTCCGCATCCTGACTTAGGTTCGTTAAAAGTTCCAGGAATAGTACCAAAACTGAGTAAAACACCTGGTCAAATTAACTGGTTAGGATCAAAAATTGGAGAACATAATCTTGAAGTGTTTCAAGATATTGGTTTAACAAAGGAGCAAATAAATCAATTATATGCTAAAGGAGTCATTTAAATGAATGAAGAACAAGAGGAAGTTATTGTTAAAAAAAAAGTCTTAATAACTAGAAGACCACCAAAACATGTCTTGAAAATGTTAGAAGATAAGTTTGATGTAACAGTATGGGATTCAGAAGAAGAGCAAATACCTGAAAAGTTTTTATTAGAGAACATAAAAAACAAGGATGGAATTTTGTGTCTATTGACCGAGAATATCAATGAAGATGTGATAAATAATAATAAAAGGTTAAAGGTTATTAGTAATCTGGCAGTAGGTTACAATAACATTGATATAACAGCAGCCAATAAAAGAGATATTATGGTCACCAATACCCCGGGAATTTTAACTGAAACAACTGCCGATTTAACATTCGGTCTTATGTTAGCTACATCAAGAAGATTAATAGAGGCTTCTGAAGTTGTAAGACAAGGTAAATGGAAAACATGGTCACCTATGTTTCTTACTGGTATGGATGTTCATGGCGCCACATTGGGGATTATCGGATTGGGAGAAATTGGAGCTGCAGTTGCAAGGAGAGCAAAGGGATTTAATATGAATTTGTTATATTATAATCGAAGCAAAAAACCAGAGTTAGAAAGAAGTTTAGGTATTAAATATACTGAAAAGGATCAACTATTAAAAGAATCAGATTATGTATGTATATTAACACCTTTAAGTAAAGAAACTAAAAATTTAATTTCTAAAAGAGAATTAGGTTTGATGAAATCAACGTCTATTCTAATTAATACTTCAAGAGGTGGAATAGTTAACGAGGCAGATCTACGGGAGGCAATTTTAAATGAAGATATCTGGGGAGCTGGGTTGGATGTATTCGATCAAGAGCCTATCCCACAGGAAAGTCCAATATTGGACTTACCTAATGTAGTGACTTTACCACATATCGGAAGTGCGAGTATTAAGACAAGAGTTAACATGTGGGAAATGGCTGCCCAAAATTTAATTAAGGCTCTTTCAGGAAATATCCCTCCTAATCTCGTTAAATAATATAAGTACTTGTATTTTGGTAAATAAAAAGTAAATTAGGAGGCTCTTTTATGAAACTTCTATTATCACCTGACTCTTATAAAGGGAGTTTAACTGCAAAAGAGGTTGCTGAAAATATGGAAATAGGTATAAAGAGCATATTACCCAATGCCCATATTATAAAACTACCAATAGCTGATGGGGGCGAAGGAACGGTAGAAATATTAATTAATGCTAATAATGGTATGCTGCATCGAACGTGTGTTACAGGCCCTATAAATGATTCTATACCCGTAACATTTGGAACATTTAACAATAATAAAACAGCAGTGATAGAAGTAGCCGAATCATCTGGTCTTACTAAAGTTCCTCTTGAAAAAAGAAATCCCTGGGAAACTACTTCATATGGCACAGGAGAAATAATAAAGTACGCATTGAATATGGGATGTACAGAAATTATTATAGGTCTAGGTGGCAGTGCAACTAATGATGGTGGAATTGGAATGGCACAAGCACTAGGTGTGAAGTTTTATGATAAATGCGGAGAAGAGATTGGCCGTGGTGGTAAGGAATTATTGAATATAAATAAAATTGATGTTTCAGGACTAGATAGCAGAATAAATGAATGTAAGATTATTATTGCTAGTGATGTATCAAATGTTCTATGTGGAAAACAAGGTGCATCTGCGATTTTCGGTCCTCAAAAAGGAGCAACCCCAAAAGTTGTTGAAAAACTAGATAAAGGATTAGAAAATTTAGGGCAACAGATCCACAAGGAATTTAAAAAGGATATAATGAATATACCTGGTGCTGGAGCAGCTGGAGGCCTAGGTGCAGGAATATTAGCATTCCTTTCAGGAGAAATGAAGAAAGGAATAGATGTTATTTTTGAGTATACAGATATAGAGAAGGAGGTAATTGCAACAGACTATGTAATTACGGGTGAGGGGTTTACAGACAAACAAACTTTATATGGAAAGGCTCCTTATGGTGTTATGTTATTGGCAAAAAAGCACAATAAACCTTTGATCTGTATATCTGGTGGTGTGTCTACAGAGGTAGAAGAATTATATAAGGCTGGAATGGATGTAATATTAAGTGCAATGCAAGCTCCTATGAGTTTAAACAAGGCTATGGAATTTGCAGATGAAAATATTCAACAAACAACGGTATCCTTAATTAGAACACTTATAATAAAGTAAAGGTTAGCAATTAGTTAAAACCTACTTTAATTGGATATATTTAGTAAGGTCATATAAACTTGATTCACATGAAGAAAAATGAAAGTTGTATATGGTAATCTAATATGTGAATGGTCTTCGTTACTTTAAGACTAGAAGTATTTTAACGTACGATCATGCTTCCCTTGGTGCCATCTGTATATATTAGCAATATCTAACGATAATAAGTTATATTGGAGTCATAAAACAGGTAAATAATTTGTCATTCACTAGTAAAGTTCCTGTCATTGTTCGGTTAGGAGATGTCACTGCTCTGCGCTGGGGTAGGATAGTGGATAAAGCGCGCGTTTTTACAGCGTACTAGTTTGGGGAGGACAAATCACCTTCTGTTCTGGCGTAGATAAACTGATTGTTTATAGAGAAGAGTAGAATTGAGTTTAACCTAGAAAAAGGCTAGTTTAAAATGCTGGTGTATTAAAAACTATTACAAGAGCTGAAGCAAGTTCAAAGAAATAAGATGGATTCTTTTGAAGAAATATTTGAAGCGTTAGTTTTGGCTGTTGCAGATATATCAAAAGTGATTGTTAAGATAAATGAAGTCAATGATCAAACTGTCGCTACAAATTAGATTATAAATAAAAGAACAATGGATAACGATTTAGGCAGCCATTGTTCTTTTAAAGTTATTTGATTTGCTGCACCAATAAAATTAGTTAGTATATTAGAAACGGGATGATATAGTATCCAGTCCAATTATTGTAGGCGGTGAGAACCATCTAAATGCTAAACTAGATTGGACAGATGTACATGCTTATGTTGACATTTATTAATCAGGTAAACATATGCAACGTCCTTATATCCGAACATATTCCGCAATTATTCACGTTTCTTTATTATAACGCTTTCAATTCGCATCAAGCAACTATGAAATTTATCAGTTTACACCCTCTATAATCCCGATTGTATTTTTCGGAATTGATAAAGAGAATCTAGGACGGTATACTCTGCATTTCATATTCGCATAAATCATCGAGCATATTCGATTATACGCCGTTAAAATAGCCGGCTATGTTCCGCAACTTCTTACGCTTGGTCGTCATAAAAGTAGCGCGTATAGCTTGCGTTGCGATTCTATTAGTTCGCTACTGTCGTTTGATCTAAATATACGACGTACAGCCTCGACACTAACCCCTTGTTCTCCTATCCATGTTATCGCCTAGAAAGTATGTATTGACGATTTAAAGACAGTGTAGGGAGAATTTGACGGCTTGCCATATGTATTATTAATAATAGATTTATAGCTTAATAAATTAGTGGTTTCCTTTTGGGAATTGGCGTTTTATCCTTTGTCGGCGCTGGTTTTTCTTCATAGTTACACCCTATCATTCGATGATATAAAAGGTAATATTCGATAGATATTAGCGCCTGATCCTCCTTTGACTCTTCTTTTGGCAGATACTTCTCCCCGAAGTTTGAAACGAATAAATATGTTGTATCAAAGTTCGTTCTTAACTCCGTTATTAATTCCATAAGTAATCGCAATACCTAGTTAGATAAGGGAAAAATACGCGGCTTTCTATTCTTAGTTTTTGATCGGTTTAATATAATCGACCAACTTTTAAAATCTAAATTCTGCATCTCAAGATTGAATATTTCCGAAATTCTAATGCCGGTATCTAAAATTAAATACATTCCGACTAAGTCGCGAAATTGCGCGTATTCTCTTACATCCAGTGCATTTGATAGCCGTTCAATCTCTCGATTTGTTAAAGGTATGAATGTATCTTCATCGACCCTTAAAGATTTTATAATGCGCGTTGGATTATCGCTGATTATTTCCTCTTTATGCAACGTATTAAAGAACGCTAGCAAATTACATAACCTAATATTAATTGTTGTTGCCGATAAACCTAATTCGCCCTTTTTTTCATTAACATGAACATTCTGCTAATAATTAATATAATCGTGCACCATTCCGCTAGTTACTTCGTTGATAAACTCGATATTCAGATAACCATTCTTTAAATAATTCGAAATATATGCGATAATCATTTAAAGTTCGTTCGCGTAAATCTTCTGATTGTTTGTATGCGTACACGTATTTTAGCGATTCATCTAACGGTAAATTTATACTGTTATCGCTCATAATTCCGGATACATTGCGTGCTGAACGATTACGGATAACCTTTTTTCCTTTACGATTATTAGACAACAAAAAAGGGTTCCACAATATATAACGTTGGTGAAGATAATTCATCCGTTTTAGTTAACTAAAACGGATGATGGAAATTCGCTAAGGTTATTTTCTTTTTATAATAGAAAATAAGTGAATTTTCCTGTAGAATAAAAGTCGTCGAAAATTATACCTAGGAATAGGGAATGAGTGTCATTTTATTGAAAGAAAACTAACTCGTCTGAGTCCGTTTATCCATATTATTTAATACAGAAAAAACAACATTTTTTCTGTAAATCTTTTCAGTCATCTTTTATTGCAGAGACTGATTTCGTTCAAAAACCATAAAAATACCGCATCCAATACAGGGTATTTATCTTGTAAGATGCGGCAAGGAAAGATATATTCTTACAAAAAGTAATTACTTAAAATTCTTCATATACTGCTGGGTCTTGATCGTTTTGACGGCCATCTGAAAGTGTTAGAGAACTGATGGTATTCATTTCCGCTTCATCAAGTGAAAAATCAAAGATCGAAATATTTTCTAT
>Ga0079226_10003498_pt1 | contig 12043 bp, 11 predicted proteins | sample Poulit2014_FD_76345 | JGI IMG/M metagenome (GOLD analysis project Ga0079226, IMG submission 76345) | Agricultural soil microbial communities from Georgia to study Nitrogen management - Poultry litter 2014 | ecosystem: Environmental > Terrestrial > Soil > Agricultural land | place: USA: Georgia... | reverse complement strand
TGTGCTAAACTATTATTGTCCTTCATTGGACTTGCCTCCTTCTATGGCGAGATTTGGTGGTCGGGAAACCAACCTTATCTTACCATGAAGAGAGGCTTTTTTTACCCCACGCTAGAAGCTCTTAGGAACCCCCGGCATAGCCAGGGGATTTCTAAGACCATAATAAAAACCTGTCCCATCATGTTTTTGGGACAGGTATAATGTATACTCACAAATCAATACAATGTTAAATAATCCAAGTCGATATGCATCTTGAAAAAAATATTAGTTTTCACTTAATCAAACAAATATCTTCAAGCATTATAATTTCCCAAGTTCTGTTAGATTACTCCCCAATCTTTTGCTACTTCTTTGTTATGTTCTCCTATTTTTGGAGGAGGATTATATATTTCAAAATTAAAATCAGATAAATTAACAGGGAATCCCACATACTTTGTTTTTACATCATTAGGTAATTTCAAGTCTCCTAAAATATCCATTTCTTGAACATGAGGGTCATCTAATATTTCTTCAAAGTTATTTATTGGAGCACATGGAATGCCTTTTTTGTTGCACTCCCTTAACCAATAATCAGCAGATTTTTTAGATAAAACATCTTTCAAAATATCAGAAAGTATAATTTGGTTTTTTGCTCGCAATTCTTGGCTGATAAAACGCTTATCTTCATATAAATAAGGTAAATTTACCACCTCGGTAACCTTCTTCCAAAGCTTATTATTTCCAGCAGCTATAACAAAATGTTTATCTTTTCCATAAAATCCTTGATAAGGAGCGTTACGAGGATGGGCTGAACCTAAACGTTTTGGAGCTTCATTTGTTCCATAGTACTCGCTAGTTTGAAGGGCTGAAATACCTAACATACTTCCTAACATTGAACAATCTATGTATCCTCCCTTGCCATCAATTTCTCTTCTTCGTATTAATGTCATAATGCTATAGGCTCCATATAAACCAGCAGCGAAATCAGCAATAGGAACCCCACATTTTACAGGGTCTCTAGATTGTTCTCCTGTTACACTCATTATGCCGGATATAGCTTGTATAGTGACATCAAAAGCTCCTCTCTGAGCATAAGGACCTTTTTGTCCGTATCCCGAAATAGAACAATAAATTAGTTTAGAATTGTTCTTTTTCAGAGAAGCATAGTCTAATCCATATTTTTCAAGTGATTTTGGTCGATAATTTTCAATTATTATATCTGCTTTTTCGCATAATTTTTTGAGATAAATTAAATCGTCTCTATTTTTAAAGTCCAGAGCAACACTCCGCTTATTCCTGTTTAGTGAAGCAAAGTTCTCGCTAAATACATCTTTATTTTTTTTAGAAAGAGGAGGCCATTCTCGCATTCCGTCACCTACAGAGGGCCTTTCAATCTTAATAACATCGGCGCCTAGGTCTGCTAGCAGCATGCTAGCGAAAGGACCGGCAGCTATTTGTCCTATTTCAATAACTTTAATTCCGGAAAGAGGATGAGTTTTTGTCATTTTATATTCTCCTTAATTTAGTAAACTTTAAAAGATTTTCATGAAAAGATTTTTTTGATACAGATTCTTTAGTTAGGTTATAATCATTATTATTTTCTTCATTTAGATTTGTAAGATTTTTAATTGAATCAACGGAGTGTTTTGGTAATACCGATATCTCTCTGGCTATATTTAAAACAGTTTTAAAAAGAGATTTTGAATCGTCTTCAACACTATGGAGCAAACCGTATTTGGCAGCACTTTTACTATCTATTATTTTATTTGTCATTGTTATAAATCTTGCATTGGACTTTCCAACTTCATTTATTAAGCGATTAGTCCCTAAAATTAAGCCGAACTGAGGACCCGGAAATCTAAATTTAGTATTATGTTCACCTATACGGAGGTCACATGCTATAGCTAAGTCAGCTCCAGCCCCGTAAGCATACCCATTGACAACAGATAAAGTTATGCAATTTAATTTTTCAATTCTATTTAATGTATTAGCTAATTTAGAGAAAAAAGGAATAACTTCTTCACTAGATAAAGAACTAACAAAGTTTGTATTAATTCCTGTAGAGAATGCTTTTTCAATTTCACTTTTTATAATTAATACTTTTACATTAGGTTTTTTTTCAACTGTATGAATAATACATTGTAATTCTTCTAACATTTTGTGGTCTAAAGCATTTAAATATTTATGATTTTTTAATGTGAGAATTAAAATATCTTCACCTTCATATTCCTCATTTAATTTCAGAAAATTCAAATTATCACATCCTTTAATAACTTCATAGAATTATAGAGACAATACTTAGATTGTTTTTGTCTGTTTATTCTTTTTCATAGCGTTTGTTATAATTAGTGAAATAAATAATAAAAGAATTATAATAAGACCAATTGAGTAAGGACGTGTAAAGTAGATGGAATAACTTCCTTCAGACATAATCAATGACCTTCTAAAATTTTCTTCTATTATAGGACTTAACACGAAGCCTAGCACAAAAGCTGGAAATGAATAATCTACTTTCTTCAAAAAGTAAAATACTACTCCAGTGATTAAAGCAATCCATATATCAAGGTACATATCTTTTGATGCAAAAGCCCCCAGAATCGCAAGTATAAAAACAATGGGTATTAAAATAGGATTTGGTACCTTTAAGACTGAAGCAAAAACAGGTGTAAGTAATTTCCCGACAATAAATAGTGCAACCGTTGTGAAAAGAAAAGCAAGAAGAATAGAATGAACTAATTCGGTATCCTTGGAAAAAACCATTGGTCCTGGTTGAACTCCATGAATTATAAAAGCACCCATTATTACAGCCATAGATCCTGATCCAGGAATACCTAAAGCTAGTAAAGGAACTAAAGAAGAACCAACAACTGCGTTATTTGCTGATTCTGGTGCTGCTATTCCTTCAGGATTACCTTTTCCAAACTCCTCTGGTTTTTTCGATGCTCTTTTCGCACCATCATAAGCAAACCAACAAGCGGTGGCCGATCCAACACCTGGTAAAACTCCTATAATAGATCCTATAGCAGATCCTATACTTGTGGGTTTCAGAATACTTTTAAACTCTTTTAAAGTAATCTTTGCATTTAACTGATTTTTTCTTATATCATATTTTTTTTGCAAATCTTTTTGAATCATGTTGAAAATTTCAGTAACTGCGAATACTCCGACAAGTAAAGCCACGAAGCTAAGACCGTCTATTAGTTCAAAGTTACCAAAAGTATATCTTTGGGCTCCCGTAATCATATCCATTCCTACAGTTCCTGCCATTAATCCTAAAATAGCTGAAATTAATCCATTCACTAAATTTTTTGAACTTAATCCTGCAACGGCTATTAATCCTATTATTCCTACAAGAAAAAACTCAGGTGCAGAAATTTTAAGTGCTATTTTGGCTAATGGTATTGATAAGAAAATTAAGACTAAACCACCAACTAATCCACCAATTAAAGAAGATGTCAAAGAATATCCTAAGGCTTTTCCAGGAGAGTGTTTAGAAGATAATGGATGACCATCTAGGAGTGTTGCAACAGCGGCTGGGGTCCCAGGTATTCCTAGTATTATTGAAGCTATCGACCCCCCGTATTCAGCACCTTGATAAGCTGACAGCAGTAATATGACTGCTTCAATAGGAGTTAGTGCATAAGTAATAGGAAGCAAAAGTACAATTGCTATAGTTGCTCCAAGTCCAGGTAAAGATCCAATTAAAACACCCACAGCTACTCCAAAAAATATAATTAATATTAACGATAAACTAAATAAAGATGACCAGTCTACACTATTAAAGAAATCCATATTTTACTCCTTCCTTTACTTAAAATCTTGTAGATAGAAATACGTCAAAAAGAAAGTAGATAGTTAGTAATAATCCAATAATAATAGGAATATTTATATAGAAACGCTTCTTTATTGACACTTTTGCTTTTGAGCCAAATAAAAACATCAATATAAATATGTAAATAAAGGAAACAATATAAAAATAACCTACATAAATCCAAGTAAGAAAGTAAATGACTGTTAATATTATAGTAATAAGAACAAATGAGAACCCCGAAAAGTCAATTTTTGTTTTTTTATCCTTTTTAATCATTTGTTTAGCAATACCTATTATTGATAGTACTATTATTGCAGTAGATAAGAGTTTAGGAAATCCACCTGAACCGATACCTCCTTCAAAACTTCCCGAATCAAAGTTATTTGCTATCACATAATAAAAAACGGAAAATAAAATCATAACGATGTAAGATAAACTAATAGCTATATTCTTACTCATGTTTCCCCTCCTTTTTTATAGGATGTTGTATTATTAAATATGTTAAAAGTGATGTTACATACCTACTAACAAGCGCCACACTGTTAGTAGGTATGTAATACTAGTTTTCTATATCAAGTCCCTCTCCAATTACAGACTGAACCTCAATATTTTCTTCAACATATTCCTTAAAATCATCCAGTCCTCGATAATCCACTTCATAATTGAATTTATCTAATTCTTCTATAACCTCTTCATCCTCTAGCGCTTGTTTAATAGCATCATTGATAATATTCAATCGATCTTCTGGAACTCCTTTCGGTGCGAAAAATCCGACAAAGTTATCGATTCCTACATCATAAAGTTCGTTCATTGTTGGTACATCTGGAAAATACTCACTTCGCTTATTCCCAAAATTTAATAATGGGGTTGTTTCATCAGGATCGAGAGTTCCTGGGAAAGTAATAACGGCATCCGCGTTACCACCAATCATTGCAGCAGCTGATGCAGCCCCGCCCTCAAAAGGAATAATCGTGGTTTCGATATCCGCAGCATCTTCCAGAGTTTCCATTTGTATATGTTGTACATTACCTACGCCATTGTTTGCATACTGAAAATCGTTTGGATTTTCTTTTACATAATCTAACCATTCATCAAAATCTTGCCATGGTGAATCAGAACGAACAACTAACATTTGTGGTATTGTAACTGCACCAGTAATTGGATCAAAATCATCTAAATTATATGCTACGTCATTCAAAATAGGAACTGTAACAATACCTCCGGCAGTGGATTGTGTTATTGTATAACCATCAGGTTCAGATTGTGCTGCTTTTGTTATTCCTGTACTACTTGCTCCCCCCTCGACATTTATAATGTCGAATCTACCTTCGTTAGGTAAGTATTCACTAGCTGCATCAATGATTATTCTTGAAGTTGTATCAGAATTTCCGCCTGGCGGGTATGGGATTATAACTTCTATTGGCTTTTCTGGAAAATTATCATCATTATCTTCTTCGGAACCTTTATTGTTTTCCTTTTGCGTTCCTTCTGCTTGATTAGAACAACCAACTAATACAATTAATACAATTAAAGATAAAAATAATAAAATTTTTTTCATATTTTAACCTCTTTTCTTTAAAATTTTATTTCACTTTAAAACTTTTAAATCTTATAAATACCTTTTTATAATTAATTGTTGCTAGTGTTATAATAACTCCCGACGTTGTAAAAACCCCTACAAATCCAATCGTTGTAGCTAAAGTACCTAGTATGATGGGATAAAATGTTTGTGTTAAACGATTTATAGAAACTCTTATACCAAGTCCTTCTCCGGTCCTATTAGAGGGGAGTGAATTTATTGTTTTTGTAATAGTTAGTGGTTGCCCAATTCCGACACATATCCCTAACACAAATGATGCCGAAATAATCATAAACAAGTGATTGGAAAAAGCAATGATTACATACAAAACACCTGTTTTAACTAAGATGATATTCATAATAATATCTTGATACTTACTACTTAAAATGTAGGGTAGAAAAAGGCGTATCATAATACCTGCCCCTGCATTTATTGAAATAATTATACCTATTAAAGATGTAGAAAACCCTTTACTATTTGCAATTAAAGGAAAAAATGCGATATATATATCTTTTCTAAGTAATATCAATGAACTTACTAAAAAAGCTCTACGCAAACTTTCAATTTTTATTAATCCACTTAATTTATTAGTGGTTTTTGATTTAATACTCTCTTTTAGTTTTTGTGTTTTTAGAAGAAAAACAATCGGCATAAAGAAGAATAAGAGAACTCCAGAATAAAGAAATGAAGCAGAGTATTCCCAATAATCTGAAATATAACCGTTAACAGCTGGACCTAAAAAACTACCTAGGGCTATCCCTATACTGAAAAAAGTAATATATTTACTCATTTTTATTTTTTCTTTGAAATTACTAGCATAGGTTTGCATTGTTATCATAAAAAACACTTGAGAAGTACCTACAATTGTCTGTGATAAAAGTAGGCCTGTCATATTTTTCAGAAAGGATAATAAAGTTAATCCAACTATTGCTAAAATAAAACTTAAAAACAAGGGAGGTGAAGTCCCTATCTTATCAATAAACCTTCCTAAAAAGACAGATAAAAAGAAAGGTATAAAAGCATATGTTGCTATAATAAAACCTATAGTAGTATTATCCATACCTAAGCTTTTAGCAAAAAGGGGAACTATTGGCCTGGTTCCTGACACACTGAACATAAATCCCATAGAAATAATAAGAAAGAAGAAGTATTCCTTCTTAATTTTCTTTTTAGATAGGATCACCTTTCATCATACTCTCTTTTTAGAAATTCACTGCTTTTAAAAATTTCAATTCATATACATTCTTAACAACCTCTTCCATAGTCTTATCTGTTAATCTGTTCTGGCAGTTATTTTTGAATTTTTCTACTATGTTATCAAAACTAAGTTCACTTGAAGGCTCCCCTATAGATTTATCAGAATAATCTACCAAAACTTCATTATCTTTTTTGTAAATAGTTACTTCTGATTTTCTAATGGGAGGATATAATCCTTCAAAATCCTCGTCTTTATACACCTCTACCTTACTTTTTATGTCATTTATCAATTCCTTTTTAGAACGGTTAATATGGAAACTTTCGGGAGTAATGACTTCATCTATTATACTTACAGCTATAGCATATGGGATACTCATTTGTGCATCTATAAAATTAGTACAATTTTTTTGATTATGTTCAGCAGCTAAGTAATGAGTTCTAACTTCTATTCGCTTAATATCGGATGGATTTATTAAAGCTCTACTTTTTATCTTTTTTATTGCATTAATAGTCGAATCTAACTGCCTACAACAAGGATAAGTTTTTATATATGCATCAAATATCCCTAGTGGCTCGTCCCAAGATTTTTCATTCTCACTTTTATTAAATTTACGATTTGAAAAAACATCGAATAAACCAAAATTTCTTTCAAAAATATTCTCCGGTCCTAATATTTCATGTTTAGCTAACTCGGTAGCTGTAATACCATTAAATGCAGCTATCCCTGGATGTAAGCGCTTAATATCCGAACCACTATGCAAGAAGGCGAATGTACCGCTAGTAAAACTAAGAGCATTGCCTAAAGCGCCTATAATTTGTTCTTTATTAAGTTTTAGTAAAGAACTTACAACTCCTACAGCTCCAAATATACCCGCAACAGTTGTATTATGATATCCATGCTCTCTTGAATAAGGATGAATCATACTAGCTACTCTAATTATTACTTCATAACCTACTATAATAGCTCGAAAAATTTCTTCTGATGAGTTTTTGTTTTTTTCAGCCATAGCTAAAACTGTTGGAAACACAACACTCCCTATATGAACTGATCCTTGTGTGTATCCATCATCAAAATCTAACGCGTGGGCGCTGGTTCCATTTATAAACGCTGCGTTCTTATAATATATTGTTCTACTATTATGTCCTATTACAATAGAACCTTGTTCTTCTATACCTGTTTTTAAATAAGAAAATAACTTTTGACTCACGGGAGATTTCGAGCCTACAATGGTTACACTAAGAAAATCTAAAAAAAGTTTTCTAACTTGTGCCTTTAATTCACCCTCTATACCACTACTTTTTGTGGAAAAATTTTCTATAAAATCAGCGACTTTCAATGTTACATTTGTATCCATTACTTATCTCTCTTTCTTGTTTCATTTAAAATGTTGTTTATAATAGTTTCAGAAAAGCCAATATAATTAGCGGGATTAAGTAATTCTCTTAATTCTTTTTCACTTAACACATTACTAACCTTTTTATTTTTTAATAAAACGTCTTTAAGAGACACGTCTTTTTCAAAAGCAGTCATACTAGCTTCATATACTATTTCATGACTTTTTTGTTTTCCTATTTTCTCACCCAATGCCAACATAATTGGTTCTGATAAAATAAGTCCTTTAGTAATTTCTAGATTTTCTTTCATTATTGAATGATTAACATTTAAATTATCCAAGACATTGTATAATATTGTTAATGTACCTGAGGACATAATACAACTTTCTGGTATTACCTCCCACTCTACCAACCACGAGACTTTATCTCTTTCATGATCATTAATCATCCCATTAAGCATTAACTGTACGTTATTTTGAACAATTCTTGATAAAGATATTATATTCTCACTCATTGAGGGATTTCTTTTATGTGGCATTGTACTACTTCCTACTTTTCCTAATGAGAAAGGCTCTTCTAACTCTCCTATTTCTGTACGTTGTAACGTTGCTACTTCATTAGCTATTTTTCCAGCAGTACCAACTATCATTCCTAAAATAAATACAAATTCGGCCAGTGTATCCCTTGATGTATGCCATGTAATTTTAGGTACGTTTAAGTCAAGTTCTTTCATAAACTCCTTTTGCAGACTTAGTCCGCCCTTTTCAAATGATGCCAGTGTTCCTACAGCTCCTGCTAACTGACCAACAAAAAGGTCTTGTTTTATATGAATTAATCTATCAATATGTCTATTTATTTCTTCTAACCAAACGGCTGTTTTATATCCAAATGTAATAGGTAACGCTTGTTGACGATGTGTTCTTCCAGCCATTACAGTTTTTCGATGAGTACCTGTTATATCAATTAAAACTTCTTGTACTTTTCTTAACTCCTTCAAAATCATGTCATGCGCTTCTTTAATTTGTAATATGGTCACTGTATCAATTATATCTTGGGTAGTAGCTCCTAAATGAATATATTGACCATAATCATCCTTACATAAATTCTCCAATTGTTTAATAATGGGAACCAATGGATGTTTTGATGATTTAATGTCCCTTTCTAAAGACTCCATATCGATATTATCTACATAAGCTTTATTTGTAATTTCAGTGGCAACTTCTTTCGGGATAATATTTAATTTCGCTTGAGACCTTGCTAAAGCTGATTCTACATTTAAAACCTTTTGAATAAAATTTTCCTCATTAAATACCTTTCGCATTTCTTTAGTTCCGAATGAATCCTTAAATATTTTAAAATCTATCATATGTGATCCCATGATTAGTCTCCTCTTTTTTAATTAGGTACAGCCCATTCACTTATAAATGTGGTTATCTCTCCAGTTTTTTTGTTATAGCTATTTCTTTTAATTTGACCTATGTTACCTCCATAAATATGAAGTCCTACACACGGTATGTTTGAAGCACAAGAAACCTCATGTAAATCCTGATCAGAGGTGCAGCATATTGTTACACTTTGTGCATGATGCAGATAATCTTTTCCTCTCGTAATCTGTTTATTTTCTTTATTAGGGATATAACTAATTTCGTGTTCAGTTCCTTCAACAATTCCTATAACTCCCCATGTTCCATGATCATGGGGTGGTGTAGATTGATTTACATCCCAAACTGCAGATGCAATAGAGAAGCTATTGTCTGGAGATACATAGACTGGATACATAACATAGTGATCGGGGTTAGGTTGTTTAAGATTATCCGGCAAGATATTTTCATGTTTCAATAAAACTTTCAAACGTTCAGCAACTGCTTGTGTTATTATTTCTTCCGTTTCTCCTCCTTCAACTATTTTCTTCAAATCCTTAATAAATCTTTTCAATTCTGGATGATAGTCTTTATTTATTTGCATCTTAAATCTCCTTTCTATCTATTATATTTTCACTATTTCAATTACTTTTTAATATGTTTTCTTTCTTTATATGACTGGTTAAACTAATGTCTTCTGCTTCCAATTTTCTTTTAAACTTTAAAAATGAAATGTCTTTTTCAAAGGTATAAAAACTCATTTTTTTCTCCTTGGCATTTTCATAAGATAATTCACAGAATGTATTTGGTGGAGAGCAAATTAGTTCTACTCCTTGCTCATAAAACCAATTAACTACAACTCCTCTTCTTCCTTCACTTAAATGCAATGATGGGTTTTTAGCATCTTCTAAATTACCAGTATCACTATTGAAAACCCTTACATATTCTCCTTCCGTAAACGGTACTATCATTTCTTTCTCTTTATCCATCGTCATTCCTATTAGCACAATATCACTCCTTTGTATACTGAATATTTTGATTAATCATAATTATAGCAAAGTTTTTTGGTGTTGAATATTAACTCTTTCATGTATAATAATAGATATTGTCTATGTTATTTAGATATAATATATTACTTAAATATTTTAAAATTATATTATTGAAAGGGAAGAAAACATTGTTGAATATTAAACCATTCAAATACATCTATAACGTTGAGAAGTATGGAACTATTCGTGAAGCTGCTGATAAAATGTTTGTTACACAACCAACAATTAGTCAACAGATTAAAAAACTTGAAGAAACTTTAGGGTTTCCAATATTTGAAAAAAGAGGAAGGAAAATTCAGTTAACTTCTCAAGGAGAAGAATTATATCCTTTTATTCATGATTTAATTGTAAGTATAAATAAGCTTGAGCAAAATATAAGTAGTATTCAAAAAGATGAGAATAATAATATTTCATTAGGATTGGGACCCGTACTACCCCACGATCTTATTAAAAAGGTGCTGGTAAAATTTAACAAAGAGTATCCTGATAAATTTATTAGTATTATTGAAAGTGGGTCAATTGAGCTCTTAAATTTACTTAAAAATAAAGAGATTGATTTTGCAATAATTAATACCAATAATGATATAAGAGTTGATTTAAGTGAAAACAATATCGTTCATAACTCTTTATTTAATTCTAACTTTCTATTAATGACTTCTTCTAACCATATCCTAGCTAAAAAAGAAACTGTTTCTTTTAAAGATATCAAGAATGAGTCCCTTATGCTCTATAAAAATGGCATTGTTCAAAAGTCTTTGCTTCAGCTTTTAAATTCCGAAAATAAACAAAATATTTTTTTATCCTTTGTTGAATATACTTCTATTATAAACCTTGTTCGAGATAATATGGGGGTAAGTATTGTTCCTGCTTCATTAAAAAAGACCTTATCTAAAGAAGAAAAAAAAGGTATCTCATTTTTGAACTTTCATGATTTTGGAAAATCAATTGAAGTCAGTTACATTTATAAAGATAATGAAAAAAAAGCATCCGATGCTAAAGCCTTTCTTTTAGTTCTCGACTCCTATATAAAATAATTTAAAAACTATCATTAACTACTCTTTATAATATCGTGAGATAAATATGACAAACACTACAGACCTACACGAAGTAATTAACCTTCCTTACTTTTTTAGTACATAAAACATTTCGATAACAAATTATCAACAGTTGATTTTTCCAGACATATTTACAGTAATCTTTTTTTCATTTTTGGAATCCCTTATCTTTGTTTTTTAATATAACAATCGATAAGCTTCATTAGGTTTTAATCGTTCTATATCAAACTTTCTTTCTAATCCATGTCTCCTGAATTCCGTTTTGCTATCTTTTCAAATTAGAAAATCTGTATAAACAAACAACTTCATTCGATTTATAGTAAGTCTATTATTCATCTTAATCATTGATAATTTACTGTTTTTTTACTATCTAAAATACTGATATGACAATACAAAATATATTTGAATTTCCAAATATATTTTGTATTAATTTTAAAATAAAAAACAGGATGAAAAATGAATCAACTAAATGATAAGGTCTATTACCATCATGTTATAATGATTAACTTAATTTATCTATAACTTCTTTTAATTTTTTCCTCTCCTTCTTGTCTAAAGATTTTAACGGATGAATTGGGTCACCTACTTGATATCCTTTAATTTCTAATCCTGCTTTTATTACTGCTGACAACGTATATTGTTGAAAAAATTCATTAATTTCCCATAATTGTTTTTGT
>Ga0079226_10003497_pt1 | contig 12044 bp, 14 predicted proteins | sample Poulit2014_FD_76345 | JGI IMG/M metagenome (GOLD analysis project Ga0079226, IMG submission 76345) | Agricultural soil microbial communities from Georgia to study Nitrogen management - Poultry litter 2014 | ecosystem: Environmental > Terrestrial > Soil > Agricultural land | place: USA: Georgia... | reverse complement strand
TATATCTTTAATTGCAGTGGTATTGCTACAGTCAGGGAAAAGCGCCGGCCTCTCAGGTGCAATCAGTGGCGGTGCAGAGCAATTATTCGGTAAACAAAAAGCGCGTGGCATGGATCTTGTGCTCCACAGGGCGACAGTCATCCTGTCACTTTTGTTCTTCATGATCATGCTGCTGCTGACATATTTAGGCTGATGGATCCACCCCCTAGCAATAGGGGGTTTTTATTTTATAAGTGGGTAATTTGACGTACAATGAAATTAACGAAGTGAAAGTAGGGTATAACTATGAAGATACAATTGCCAAAACCGTTTTTCTTTGAGGAGGGAGAGAAAGCTGTGCTTTTGCTCCATGGATTTACAGGGAATTCATCGGATGTGAGGCAGCTCGGACGGTACCTCCAGAAACAGGGTATCACTTCCTATGCACCGCATTACGAAGGCCACGCCGAACCTCCTGAAAAGCTTCTCCAGTCGAGTCCCCATGTGTGGTGGTCCCAGGTGCTCGAGGCGTATGATTTCCTGAGGGAAAAGGGATATGAAAACATTTTCGTTGCGGGACTCTCCATCGGAGGTGTGTTCGCACTGCGTCTTGCGACTGAGCGGGAAGTGATGGGTGTAGCCACCATCTGCAGCCCGATGTATCTCAAGGACCGTGAGACGATGTATGAGGGTGTGCTCGAGTACGCGCGCGGCTTCAAAGAGATGGAAGGGAAGGCGGCGGACGTCGTGGACAAGGAAATGTCCCGCTTCGAGCCGACCGGCATGCTGGATGAAATACGTGACATGATCAGCCTGGTGGACGGGAAATTGGATGATGTGTTCGATCCGCTTTTCATCGCCCAGTCGGAAAAGGATGAAATGATCAACCCGGATTCGGCGAATATCATCTATGATGGGACATCGACTGACGAAAGTGAGAAGGAATTGAAGTGGTACCCCGAGTCGGGCCACGTATTGACGATAGATGTAGAGAAGAAGGAGTTATTCGAGGATCTGCATCACTTTATGAACCAGTTGGACTGGAATTGAAACAGGAGGCGAATCCATGGGTAACTACAGAGAACAGATAATGGGAATCATCCGGGCGGATGACTACAAGCCGATGACAATGGATGGTTTCCAAAAAGAGCTTTCTGCATATGAATCGGAGGATTTCAAGGAAATGGTGAAGGACATGGTTTCGCTTGAAGAATCCGGGGAAGTATTCAGGACGAAAAAAGATAAATATATGAAGACAAGTGAAACGAATCTTGTAAAAGGCAGGCTCTCGATGCACAAGAGGGGATTCGGGTTCCTCCGTCCCGAAGATGGGGAACTTGAGGATGTTTTCATCCCGCCGAACGCGATAAACGGTGCACTCGACGGCGACACGGTGCTCGTTGAAGTGCACAAATCAACACGCGCGGGTGACGAGAGCGACAAGCAGGAAGGAACAGTTTCGAGCATACTGACGCGCGGCATCACGCGTGTGGTCGGTGAGTACAAACCGAGCAGGAATTTCGGCTTCGTGGTGCCTGACTCCCAGAAGATCATCGATGACATCTTCATCCCGAAAAAGCAGAATCTGGGCGCAGTAGACGGCCACAAAGTGCTTGTGGAAATCACGAAATACCGTGAAGGCGAGGATAATCCGGAAGGCCATGTCATCCAGATCCTCGGCCACAAGAACGATCCCGGTGTGGATATACTGTCGATCATCTATCAGCACGGCATCGAAATCGACTTCCCCGAAGAGGTGCTGAAGGAAGCTGAAGAGGTGCCGGAGACGATAGAAACCGGAGAACTCGGGGGACGCACGGATCTGCGCGATGAATTCACCATCACCATCGACGGTGCGGATGCGAAGGACCTTGATGATGCCGTGGCTGTGAAGAAACTCGGCAACGGCAATCATGAGCTGACAGTCAGCATTGCTGACGTCAGCTATTATGTCAAAGAGGGGTCTGCACTCGATACGGAGGCCTATGACCGTGCGACGAGTGTCTATCTGGTGGACCGGGTCATACCGATGATCCCCCACCGTCTGTCGAACGGCATCTGCTCGCTGAATCCGCATGAAGACCGTCTGACGATGAGCTGCCGTATGGAGATTGACCGGAATGGGAAAGTGGTGAACCATGAAATTTTCCAGAGTGTCATCCACTCCGACCGCAGGATGACATATGATGCGGTCAATAAAATGCTCGTGGACGAAGACCAGGCATTGATCAGCATGTTCGAGGATGTATACCCGATGCTCCGGGAGGCCGAAGAACTTGCACAGATACTGAGGAACCGCAGGGAAGCCCGGGGCGCGATAGATTTCGACTTCAACGAGGCACAGGTGCTTGTCAATGAGGACGGCTCCACGGGTGATATCGTCCTCAGGACACGTTCGGTCGGCGAGAAGATGATCGAGGAGTTCATGCTCGCTGCCAACGAGACGGTCGCGGAGCACTTCCACTGGATGGAAGTGCCGTTCCTGTATCGTGTTCACGAAGATCCGAAAGAGGAGAAACTCAGACAGTTTTTCGAATTCATCACGAATTTCGGCATCGTCGTAAAAGGCAAGGGAAATGAAATCCATCCGAGGGCGCTCCAGGAAATCCTGGAAGAGGTGGAAGGACGTCCGGAGGAAATGGTCATCAGTACGCTGATGCTCCGCTCCATGCAGCAGGCGCGCTATGCAGAGGACAACCTGGGCCACTTCGGCCTGTCCGCTGAGTTCTATACACACTTCACATCACCGATCAGACGTTATCCCGATCTGATCGTCCACCGGCTGATCAGACAGTATCTGATCGAAGGCAGGACAGACAGGAAGACGATAGACAGGACAGCGGAATACCTGCCGGATGCAGCAGAACACACTTCCGACAGGGAACGCCGTGCCCAGGATGCGGAGCGTGACACGGATGATCTGAAGAAGGCGGAATATATGCTTGAGCATGTCGGAGAGACTTTCGAAGGTGTCATATCCGGTGTAATGAACTTCGGTATGTTCGTTGAACTGCCGAATACGATTGAAGGGCTGGTCCATGTGTCGAACCTGACAGATGACCATTACCAGTACCAGGAGAGGCACCTTGCACTCATCGGGGACCGGACAGGGAAAGTTTACCGTATCGGGGACCCGGTGGAAATCGAAGTGACGGATGTGAATCTTGCGGAAAAACTCATCGACTTCAAAGTGGTCGGCATGCCTGAGCGCACTCCGAGGGAAAAACGCAGTCGTCCTGTGGAAATCAAAGCCAAAACCAAACCTGAAGGTAAGGGGAAAGGTGCGAAAAAGGACGGCAGGAAGCACTCTGAAAAAGGGAAGGCCGATAAAAAGCCTTTCTACAAAGGTGCAAAACATGCGGCAAAAAAACGCAAGGGAAAGAAGTAATGGGCAATGAAAAAGACAAATGACAGACCGCTTGCTCAAAACAGGAAGGCAAGCCACGATTATACGATAGAAGAGACGATTGAAGCGGGGATTGAATTGAAAGGAACGGAAATCAAGTCGATCCGGCGCGGTTCTGCCAATCTGAAGGATGCCTATGCCCGTGTTTTCAAAGGAGAAATGTATGTGTACAACATGCACATCGCCCCTTACGAGGAAGGTAACCGCTACAATCATGATCCGCTCAGGACACGTAAGCTCCTCTTGAAAAGAAAACAGATTGACAAGCTTTTCGGCATTTCGAAGGAAACGGGCTATGCACTCATTCCACTGAAACTGTATATTAAGAACGGTTTCTGCAAAGTGCTGCTCGGTGTTGCAAAAGGTAAGAAAAAGTATGACAAGCGTGAAGATCTCAAGCAGAAACAGATGAAGCGCGATATCGACCGTGCCATGAAAGACCGCAACCGGTAGAGTCGGGATTGAATTTCGCCCTTGAATTTGTTATAATGGTTATCACGCCTTATAGAGAGGCGACCCTTTTAAATCCGGGGACGTTCCGGATTCGACAGGGGCTGTTTGGGCATTTTAAGCGTGCCGGAGGTTTCGTCTCCGTAAAAACGATACTCAGTTTATAATAACTGGCAAACAAAACAACTTCGCAGTAGCTGCGTAATAGCGCTCTGCATCATCCCTTGTCGTTTCCTGTGCGACCTGACTGGATGATTCAACCTTAGCAGGATACGCATCCGGTCTTCCGTCTGCAGACCGGGTGAAGAGATCAATCAGACTAGCATGGTATGTGGTTTGTCCATTACCGTCAGCCATGCGAATTTAAAATATGGACTACGCACGTAGAAAGAAATGTATCAAGGTCTCTGGACGCGGGTTCGACTCCCGCCGTCTCCATTAGATGATGCTTAACCCGAGTGGTTAGGCATTTTTATTTTCCGCTGTCTGTTAGATGGCCAGGATTCCGCCCATCGATACATATCTTTTTTCAAATCGCATTAAGCCGGAGGTAAGATCATGGAGAGTAACCTGAAACGTGCTCAAAAGGGTGCATACCTGAGCCTGTTCACATACATCATCCTTTCAGCTGTCAAATTCACAGCAGGTGTACAGTTCAATTCTGCTGCTCTGCGGGCGGATGCATTCAATAACATGACCGACATACTGGTATCTGTCGCCGTCCTGGTCGGTCTGAAGATTTCATTGAAACCCGCGGACAGGAACCATCCGTACGGGCATATGAAGTCGGAGAACATCTCGACGCTGCTCGTGTCTTTCATCATCATGTTCGTCGGTCTCCAGGTCATCATGGATAACTTTCCCAAACTGGCCGCAGGAGAGTATACCAAGCCGGATTCCCTGACACTGTGGATCAGCTTCATCAGCGGATTCATCATGCTGCTGGTCTACCTCTATAACAACAATCTCGCCAAAAAGACGAAGAGCAGTTCTCTCAAGTCTGCGGCGATCGACAACCTGTCCGACGGCATGGTCAGTATCGGCACGGGGATTGGTCTGATATTCACACAGATCGGCTATCCCATCGCCGATCCGATACTTGCACTCATACTGGGGGCATTGATCGTCTGGACTGGCTTCAAAATATGCAAGGATGCGATTTTTACACTGAGTGACGGTTTCCATGAGGAGGATCTCGAATTCTACATCAACGATGTCATGAAGATCGACGGCGTGAAAGGGGTCTCCTCGGTCAAAGGGAGATACCACGGGGACAGCGTATTCCTCGATGTCACAATCTTCGTTGACAGGACCATCACGCTGGATGAAGCGCATGACATATGTGACAAGGTAGAAAGATCTCTCGCCGACGAAGGCGTCTACTCTTCCTATGTCCATCCGGAACCGTATGAGGAAGACTAAAAGGGGCTGGGACAAAACGATTCCCGTCATAAATAAGCCGGACGTTAGATTTCCACGGGAATAGCATCTGCGTGAGACTACAGGCTAACGCGATGCCCCAGAAAAGCTAACGTCCGGCTTTTAAAGTATAATCGATTATTTTTATATATCTTCAGGACTTATGTCCCAGCCTCTTTTCAATATCTACATCTTTTCAATGTATTCCTTTATGGCAACTGCCTGGTTATGCATCTTATCTTTGGCACCGTAGAGCAGTGTTACGTTGTGACCGTCACTTTCCGCTTTTATCTCCCTGAGCAGGTCTTTATGCTCATCGAGCTCCTTGAAATATTTCTTCCTGAATTCGTCCCATCTGTCGGCGTCATGATTGAACCATTTGCGCAGGTCCGATGAAGGGGACAGTTCTTTGTACCATTCGTCGTGGCCCAGATCCTCCTTTTTCATCCCCCGCGGCCAGACGCCGTCAACAAGATATCTTTTGCCATCCTGCTGCGACACTTCATCATATACTCTTTTTAGTTTAAGCATATCATTCACCTCTCTATATTTATGCCCTATAATGAGATAAAAAAACAGCCGAAACAGTGTACAACTATACTGATTCTATTGAAATCTATGCCTGCATTCTATAGTGTATATAAATAAACGGAACATACGGAGGCGCTGAGGATGAATATTAAGGATGTAACAATCGGTGAAGGACAGCCAAAAGTTGTAATTTCCTTTACAGGACACACCCCTGAGGAGATACGGGCGGAAATCGCAGAAGCGAAGTCGAACAGAGATAAATTTGACATCGTGGAAATCAGGAGCGACTCTTTTGATGCGATGAACCATGAAGACCATTTCTCACTAGTTGATCATATTTCCCGGGAAATGGGGGATTACCCGATCATCTATACTTACCGTACAAACGGTGAGGGCGGGAACGGCACAAAATCTGCCGCAGAGTACCAGTCCCTCCTCTCCCATGCAATCGATCACTCCGAAATCGATATTGTGGATATAGAATTTTTCATGTATGAGGAGATAGTGGACCAGCTGGTTGCCCGAGCGAAAGAGAAAGGGGTCGCTGTACTGTTAAGTCAGCATGATTTCCAGGATACGCCCCACTTCGAGGACATGATGGCAACGTATAAAAATATGTACGAACGCGGCGGAGACATACTGAAGCTTGCATACCAGCCGGGGGACGGCCGGGATGTACTGAGCGTGCTGAGTGCGGTGCATGATGCGCGCAGGAAATTCAACTGTCAGGTCGTCGGAATTGCCATGGGCGAGGCCGGCAAGATCACACGTGTTGCCGGCGGGGTATTCGGCTCGTGCCTGACGTACGGGCATCTCGTGAGCAAGGCAGCTCCGGGCCAGATACACGCCGGGGTATTGAAAGAATACCTCAATATATTCGAAGAAGACAGATAATGATAAAATCCCGCCCCTTCTAAGGGCGGGATTTTATCATTATCTGGATCTGAATCAGGCGTTCTCTTTGAGAAATTCCGTGACGGACTCCGGTGTTTTGGCATTGGCTGAATGCAGATGCGCGAGTTTTTCGCCGTTCTGGAAAATGAGCAGGCTCGGAATGCCCATCACTTCATTTTCCTCTGCTGCTAAAGGGACATCATCACGGTTCAGTTCATACCAGTCAATGTGATTGTATTCTTCCATGATCGGATCGATGAACATGTTCATCGCTGTACAGTCCGGGCACCAGCCGGCGAAGAATTTGACGATGATTTTATCATCGTTCTCAGTCTTTGCTTTAAAATCCTCATATTTTGTGATTGGTTCCATTGCCATATCGGATAACTCCTTTTTCATTTCATAATCAAACACATTCTATCATCTTTCATTGATTATATAAAATTACCGGCTTGTATTTCTGTATTTGCATTACAAGTACATATAAAGGTATATTATAAGTAAGACAGAATCTGGAGGATATTTGATGATTACACTTTACGAATACCCTAAATGTACGACATGCCGCAAAGGTCGCAAGTTTCTGGAGGAGAATGATGTCGATTTCCAGGCACATGACATGGTAAAGATGCCTCCTTCAAAAGAGAAGCTCAAAGAAATCATTTCAAAGTCGGACAATGATATCGACGATTTCTTCAATAAGCGGGGTAAAAAGTTCAAGGAGCTGGAACTGAAGGATCGCCTGCCTTCCATGTCGGATGATGAAAAGGTCGATATACTCTCAGGCGATGGCATGCTTATCAGAAGACCCCTTGCCTACGACGGTGAACAGGTGCTTCTCGGTTTCAGGGAGGACGTCTGGCAAAAGGCTTTCACCGGTTAGATTTACCTTGCTTAAATAGTGTGAACTGTGAGATTATATAGTTGTAAAGTCAAAGGAGGTTATTATCGTGTCAACACCAAAAGATTTGAAGTACTCAGAAGATCATGAATGGGTGAAACAGGAAGACGGCAAAATCAGACTTGGAATCACTGAATTTGCGCAGTCCGAACTCGGCGACATCGTTTTTGTCGAATTGCCTGCCGAAGGGGATGAAATTACTAAAGGTGAGTCATTCGGAAGCGTGGAATCCGTCAAGACGGTCTCTGAGCTTTATGCACCTTTGAGCGGTACAGTAGTGGAAGTGAACGAAGAGCTCGAAGACAGCCCCGAGCTTGTCAACGAATCTCCGTACGAAGGCGCCTGGATGGTTGTCATCGAGGTGTCGGACGAATCACAATTGGATAGCCTTATGGATGCAGACGCATACGATGAAATGGTGGATGCATAAACTGATGAACTCTGGACACTGTCTGGAGTTTTTTTGAAAATACGATACCAAGGGTGATAAAAATGTATTTTTCCGATAAAGTGCTCATAGTTGAAGGCAAGACTGATAAGCGACGAATCGAAGAAGTATTGATTGAACCTGTACAGATCATTTGCACCCATGGTACGATGGGAGTCTCGAAATTGGACGAGATTCTCGACCAGCTCAATGGTTCCGACATCTATATCCTGTCCGACGCGGATAAGGAAGGACGGAAAATCAGGAAATGGTTTAAAAAACACCTCAGTGAAAGCACACACATCTATATCGATCCGAAATTCGGTGAAGTCGGCCGCTGTCCGAGGGATTATCTGGCAAATCTGCTGATGAGACACGAATTTTACGTGGATACCGGCCTCATTATGAAAGGTAAGTTTGGTAATGATGAAAGAAGAGATAAGCTCCCTGGATATTACCAGTCATATCCAGTCTGAAGATAAATTCATACTGTACTGCTACGCACCCATCTGTGCGAACTGTACAATTGCAGAGCGCATGCTCGGCATCGTCTCGGAGATGAAGGGTTTTGAATATACTTCAATCAACCTGAATTTCCACAAGGATCTGATTGAGATGTATGAAATCAGATCTGCTCCGGCCCTGCTGCTTTTCGAGCATGGGGAACTGGTCCGGGAAGTCTATGCCTTCCGGTCCGTCACCTACCTCACAGAAGTGATGGAGGAATTTATGGTTGACCGATAGGTTTTAAAATGATACGATTGATGACAATCTAATAAGGTAATACTCTTATCAAGAGTGGTGGAGGGATAGTGCCCTTGGAAGCCACGGCAACCGTCTTTGATGACAAGGTGCCAATTCACTGGTCACAAGATCACAGATGAGAGGCCTGTAGCGAATACCCGGCCTGCTCCTAAATGAGCGGGCCTTTATTTTTTACGAAGTCAGGATGATACGCAGATGATTGATATAAGGAATGTAACGAAAATATTCAAGACAAAAAGCGCTGATATCCAGGCTGTGGATGACGTCAGTATGAATGTCAACCAGGGTGAGATCTTCGGGGTCATCGGCTATTCCGGTGCGGGAAAATCAACACTCATCAGACTTTTCAACGGTCTTGAAATGCCGTCATCAGGTGATGTCGTCATCGGTGCGGACGTCATCAGCAGCATGTCGAAGCCGGCCTTGCGCAAAAAACGCCAGAAAGTCTCCATGATATTCCAGCACTTCAATCTGCTCTGGTCCCGGACAGTTGCGGAAAATATCAGCTTCCCGCTGGAAATTGCTGGTGTGCCGAAAAAGGAGCGGCAGAAAAAGGTGAAGGAACTGGTGGAACTGGTCGGACTTTCGGGCCGCGAGGACAACTATCCGAGCCAGCTTTCCGGCGGGCAGAAACAGCGTGTCGGCATCGCCCGCGCCCTGTCCAATGAGCCGAAGGTGCTTCTCTGTGATGAAGCGACAAGTGCCCTGGATCCGGAAACGACAGATGAAGTGCTCGATCTGCTGGTGAAGATACGTGATGAAATGAACCTCACGATAGTGCTCATCACCCATGAAATGCATGTCATCCGCAAAATATGCGACCGTGCTGCAGTGATGGAGAACGGTCGGATCGTTGAGACGGGGCCCGTATTGAAACTGTTCCAGAATCCGGAGCACAGTGTGACGAAACGCTTCGTCAAAGATGATATCAATGATGAGGAAACCGCCCTTTCCTTCGATGAAGTGCGGGAACTGTTCCCGACATCGAAGATCCTGAAATTCGGTTTTGTCGGTTCACAGTCGAAAGCACCGATCGTATCACAGGTCGTCAAGAAATACGACCTGGATCTGAACATACTGTCGGGCAACATCAAACGGACGAACAACGAGTCATACGGCCACCTGTTTGTCGCAATCGATGTGGATGACGAGACACTTCAAAAACTGGAAGCAGAACTTTCCGACCACGACGTTACTGTGGAGGTGGAAGACCAATGAATGAACTGATCAAGGAATTCACGACCATGTTCTCCTTTGAAAATGTAAGATGGGATGCGGTCTGGGAGGCGACATATGAGACGATCTATATGACTGCCATCGCCACAGCATTCACTTTCATATTCGGTATCGTGCTCGGCATCATCCTGTTCCTGGCTTCAAAAAGTGAAGTTAAAGCGAGCAGGCCGATATACGGGATCACGGCATTCCTGGTAAACCTGTTCAGGGCGATCCCGTTCATCATACTGATCATCCTCCTGATCCCGTTCACGAAGGTGATGATGGGGACCATCATGGGGCCGAACGGGGCGATACCGGCACTTATCATCGGGTCTGCGCCGTTCTACGCCAGACTGGTGGAAATCGGACTCAAGGAAATCGACAAGGGCGTCATCGAGGCAGCGGAATCCATGGGGGCAGATACATGGACCATCATCTGGAAAGTGCTCCTTCCGGAATCCATGCCGGCACTCATCTCCGGAATAACCGTCACGGCCATCATGCTCGTCGGTTCAACCGCCATCGCCGGCGTCATCGGAGCAGGCGGGCTCGGCAACCTTGCATATATGGTCGGCTTCACAAGGAATCAGAGCGATGTCACACTGGTTGCAACAATAGTAATACTGGTTATCGTCTTTATCATACAGATTGCGGGGGATTTCTTCTCCAAAACTGTGGATAAACGCTGACCTCCATATAAAAAAACAATTGAGGAAGAGGGTTTTGTCTTATGAAAAAGTTCTTATTGCTACTTACCATGTCAGTATTTGCAGCTGTACTTGCCGCCTGCGGAGGCGGCTCAGAAGGTGAAGAGGGCGGTGAAACTGCCGAGAATGAAGAGGGCGACGGCACCATCTCCATCGCGGCATCACCGTCACCACATGCTGAAATCCTAGAAGAAGCGGCAACCATCCTTGAAGAGGAAGGCATTGAGCTCGACATCTCAATCGTCAATGACTATACGACACCGAACCGACTCCTTGCAGATGAAGAAGTAGACGCAAACTTCTTCCAGCATACACCATATCTGAACACTGAATCGGAGTCCCACGGCTATGAACTTGCCAGTGCAGGAAATGTCCATATAGAGCCGATGGCCGTCTACTCTCAGGACTATGATTCACTTGAGGATATTCCAGACGGATCGACCATCCTCGTATCCAACAATCCGGCAGAAGAGGGCCGTTTCCTGTCATTCTTCGTCAACGCCGGCCTGATTGAAATCGAGGAGGGCGTCAATATAGAAGATGCGACATTCGATGATATTACAGAAAATCCGAAGAACTTCGAATTCAACAATGAAACCGCACCGGAAATGCTCGTCCAGATGTATCAGAACAATGAAGCACCGGCAGTCATCATCAACTCCAACTTCGCACTCGACGGCGGACTGAATCCACAGGAAGATTCAATTGCACTGGAGGACAGTGAATCGCCTTACGCCAACCTGGTCGCTGTACGTGAAGGGGATGAGGACCGCGACGACATCAAGAAACTGATGGAAGTGCTTCAGGGCGATCAAATCAGGCAGTTCATAGAAGAGAACTATGATGGAGCCGTCATCCCGGCGGAATAAAGTATCATAGGTTCCGGCCGCAGGGATTTTTCCATTAATAAAACGATGATTTCACATGATTCTTTCATATGAAATCATCGTTTTTTATATTAAGGATGCATATACATGTTAAAAGTGTAAAATTGCCCCAAAAATTTGAGCTGCTGGATGATATTCCCCGATATCAGAATTTCTGTATAAAATCACAGAAAACGAATTTTTTGTGGTTTGAAACTTTGCATGATTATATCAGTGGAATCTTACAATGAATCCTATCTTTAAAGTAAATAACCATGTTATATGTGAAATTAATATAAATAGAATAATGTCATTATATTTCTTACGGATTGAAATGAATTACTTTTTTTAACAGTGGTATATTCAATTTTCATCAATATTGACGCGGATTTTTGAAAAAATATTTGACGTAATTTTGACAATATCCTCATATATGTGTATCTTAAGGTTTATAATTTTTAATTAAATAACTTTCATAGAG
>Ga0079226_10003496_pt1 | contig 12045 bp, 8 predicted proteins | sample Poulit2014_FD_76345 | JGI IMG/M metagenome (GOLD analysis project Ga0079226, IMG submission 76345) | Agricultural soil microbial communities from Georgia to study Nitrogen management - Poultry litter 2014 | ecosystem: Environmental > Terrestrial > Soil > Agricultural land | place: USA: Georgia... | reverse complement strand
CACGGCGAAGATCGCCGTCGGGGGCTCGGGCAGCTGCAGCAGCTTCTCGGCGCCGCTCTGCCCGTCCTCGTAGGAGAAGCTGCCGTGCTCGATCAGTTCGCGCTCCCAGCGGATCCCTGCCTGCCCCAGGGCCGAGTGGTAGCCCTGGACCCTCTGTCGGGCGGGAACCGAGTCCTCGGGGCCGGCGAGCACGCCGATGCGGCGATGCCCCAGGTCCACCAGATGCTGGACCGCCGAGCTGCCGCCCTCCCAGTTGGTGGCGGAGATGCTGACGATCCCGTTCACATCGGGGTCGATCGAGACCGGGTCGATCGCGATCAGCGGCAGGGACAGGTCCCTGCTCCACTTGGCGTGCTGCGATCCGATCGGGGTGGTCACCAGCACCACGCCCTCCACGCCACGGGCGGCGGCATCGACCATCCACGCGCGGGACAGCCCCGAGGGGGTCTGGTCCCCGGAGATCACCATCAGGTCCACATCGGCACGGTGTGCTGCCTGCTCGGCACCTTCGAGCACCTGCAGGGAATAGGGGCTGGTGAGGGTGTCGAAGTGGATGAGTGCGGAGCGGCGGCGGTCGATGTCGCGGCGCTTGGGCTGATAGCCCAGATCACGGGCGGCCTGGGCCACGGTCTGGCGGGTGGATTCGCGCACGTCGGCGCGCCCGTTCATCACCTTGGAGGCGGTGGCCAGGGACACCCCGGCTTTCTCGGCCACGCTCTTCAACGTGACGCGACCTCCTCGCGGATCGCTCTCGGCCATGACCTCACCTCTCCCCGGCACCGATGCGGATCTGCGTTTGGTGCACGTCGCTGAACTCCCGTCCCGTGAACCGGCCTTGACCGGCACCATCGAGATCTCTAGCCTAAACCACGGCGCAACTTTCAGTGCAGTTTCATGTCATTTTCTGCGTCGTGGGCCCGCCACCGTGGGCCGGCCCGAAGCCGACCATGGAGGTCACCCGCATGGCTCTGTTCGACATGCCCCTGGAGACGCTGCGCGACTACCGTCCGCAGCTGTCCGAACCCGCCGATCTGGATGCCTTCTGGGAGGAGACGCTCTCCCGCGCCCGAGAGACCTCTCCACCCGTGATCGGCCTGGAACCCATCGACAACGGCCTGGCCCTGATCGACACGTGGGACGTCACCTTCGCCGGCCACGACGGCACCGAGGTGCGCGGCTGGTACAACCGTCCGGCAGGAGCCGAGGCCGAGCTGCCGGTGGTGGTGGAGTACCTGGGGTACGGCGGCGGGCGCGGCGAACCGCTCGAGCGCCTGGCCTGGGCCGCCGCCGGGTACGGGCACCTGCTGATGGACTCGCGCGGACAGGGCTCCAGCTGGGGCGCCGGCGGCCACACCGTCGATCCGGCCGGATCCGGCCCAGCTGCCCCTGGCGTGATGACCCGCGGCCTGCAGTCCCCGCACACCGCCTACCTCACCCGGCTGCTGACCGACGCGGCCCGCGCCGTGGACACCGCCCGGACCCTGCCGGGCGCCGACGGTCGCGTGGTGGTGACCGGCAACAGCCAGGGCGGCGGCCTGGCGATCGGCGCGGCGGGCCTGGTGCCCGACGTCGACGGTCTGATCACCAACGTCCCGTTCCTGGCCCATATGCGCCGCGCGGTCGACATCACCGATGCCGAGCCGTACCAGGAGATCGTGCGCTACCTGTCGGTCCATCGCGGACTGGAGGAGCAGGCCTTCACCACCCTGTCCTACGTCGACGCGATGCACCTGGGACGCCGGGCGACGGCGCCGGCGCTGTTCTCGGTGGCTCTGCGCGATGTCACCTGCCCGCCCTCGACGGTCTTCGCCGCCTACACCCACTACGGTGGCGCGACCGACGCCGCCCCGGAGCGGGAGATCATCGTCTACCCCTTCAACAACCATGAGGGCGGCGGGCCGGCCCAGCAGCGCCGCCAGCTCGAATGGCTGAGAGAACTCCTGTGACCACAGCTTGTGGCCACCCGGCCCGTCCCGGCCGTCGCCCAGCCCCGTCCCCCGCCTTCTCCTGCAGTCACCGTCGCTCGCCCCTGATCTGGAGCTTTTCGTGAAGACACCCTCCTCGACCGATCTCGCCTGGCTCGGCGAGCACGCTGCCGCCCACCTGCCAGCACAGGTGCGTCTGCGGGCCGACGGGCCCCTGACCGGCACCATCGGGTCCGAGATCGACCGCTTGCGCTCGCTCGCCCCAGGGGTGCCCGGCTCGCTCACCCTGTTGGACCTGCCCCAGGCGCGAGCCTCCACCCTCGATGACGCGCCGTTCGAGGAGCTGGCCGCGGCCGGCGAGGAGGCGTACGCGCTGCGCAGTCGCGGCGACGGCAGCGACAGGGGTGATGACAGTGCCGGCGACGCCAGCAGTGCCCGTCTTGAGGTGATCGGCGGAGGGGCCCGCGGCTTGCTGTACGGGTTCTACGCCGTGGTGCTGGGGCTGGCACCCGCCCCCTCGGGGGCCTGGACCATCCACTCCCCCGGGAACTCGATCCGGATGCTCGACCACTGGGACAACATGATCGTCCATCCCGCGATGGGACAGGTCGAGCGGGGCTATGCGGGCGGCTCCCTGTTCTACGAGGACGGGGAGCTGCGCGAGGATCTCACCCGCGTCGAGCACTACTCCCGGCTGCTGGCCTCGGTCGGCATCAACCGGGTCGCGATCAACAACGTCAACGTCCATGCCCGCGAAGCGACTTTGCTGACCGAGCGACTGGGCTCGGTCGTGCGCCTGGCCGAGATCTTCCGCGCCCAGGGCATCGCCGTGTTCCTCTCGGTCTCCTTCGCGTCTCCCATCACGCTGGGGGGCCTGGCCACCTCAGATCCCCTCGACGAGGGCGTGCAGGCCTGGTGGCGCCGTGTGGCCGATGCCGTCTATGCGGCGATCCCCGACTTCGGCGGCTTCGTTGTCAAGGCCGACTCGGAGGGCCAGCCCGGGCCCTTCGCCTACGGCCGCGACCACGCCGACGGGGCGAACCTTCTGGCCCGTGCCCTGGCTCCGCACGGCGGGGAAGTGTTCTGGCGCGCCTTCGTCTACGACCACCGTCAGGACTGGCGCGACCGGTCCACTGACCGCGCCCGTGCCGCCTATGATCATTTCGCACCACTGGACAGGCGCTTCGACGACAACGTGATCGTGCAGGTCAAGCACGGCCCGTTGGACTTTCAGACCCGTGAGGCCGTCTCCCCCGTGATCGGTGCGATGCCCACCACCCGCCTCGCGGTCGAGCTGCAGGTCACCCAGGAGTACACGGGCCAACAGAAGCACGTCTGCTATCTCGCGCCGTGGTGGAGCGAGAACCTGCGCTTCCCCTCCGGGGAGGACGACGCGCCGACGATGGCGCAGATCGCCGCCGGATCGGCCGAGCGCCCCGGCGGGATGGTAGCGGTCTCCAATGTCGGCGATGACGAGTTCTGGACCGGCCACCCCCTGGCCCAGTCGAACCTGTTCGCCCTCGGCCGCCTGGCCTGGGACTGGACTGCTGATGCCGACTCGATCCTGGACGAGTGGATCAGTGCCACCTTCGGCGTCGACCAGGCCGTCCGCTCGACCCTTCGCGAGCTGCTGGCCGAGTCCTGGCTGCTGTACGAGAGCTACACCGCGCCACTGGGCGTGGGATTCATGGTGCGGCCCGGCCATCACTACGGACCCGATGTCGACGGCTACGAGTACACGCCCTGGGGGACCTATCACTTCGCCGACCGTGACGGCATCGGTGTGGACCGCACCGTCGCCACCGGCACCGGGTACGCGGGGCTGTATCCCGAGCCCTGGGCCTCGGTGTACGAGTCCGTCGACACCTGCCCGGACGAGCTGCTGCTGTTCTTCCACCACGTGCCGTACACGCAACGACTCCACTCCGGGAAGACCGTCATCCAGCACATCTACGACTCCCGCGCCGATGGGTACGAGCGGGTGCTCCAGCTGCGACCGCGCTGGCAGCAGCTGGCCGGCCTGGTTCCCGGTCCGCTGCACGAGCGGGTGACCACTCTGCTGATCGAGCAGGAGCGCTCCGCAGGCGAGTGGCGCGACCAGCTGCGCACCTACTTCCACCGCGCCTCTGGGATCGCCGACGAGACCGGCCGGCCGATCTACTGACCGAAGACCGGCCTCTGGGATCCGAGGTCGGTCTTCAGGGCCCCTGCGGGTCCGCGCGCCTTCGGGCCTGCGGACCGAGCGCCTATTCCTCGGGATCGGAGACGAACTGCCCGCGGATCCGAGAGATCACAGGCCGCTCGGAGTGGTACATCGTCAAGGTGAGCAGCGACGCCGTGAACAGGAAGGCGTAGTCGCCGACGAGCACACTGATGCCCGCCATCAGCACCCACAGCGACAGCATCGACAGGGTCCGCAGCGGCATCGTGAGCAGGGTGAACACCGAGAGTCTGAGCACGTCGACGAAGCGGAAGCTGAACGTGGAGAGGATCGAGAGGGCACGGGTCATCACCATAACGACCATCACCGCGAAGGCGACGAAGGCGACGTTCAGGAAACTGGTTCCGGCTGCTTCCCCGTAGGTGATGTTGGTGGCCAGCACGGTCAGGACCACCACTCCGGGCACGCCGATCTTCAGGCTGTCGAGCACGTTGAGTCGGTAGCCGCGCAGGAATCGCGACAGGGGCACCGGGTCGAAGTCCTGGGCACGGGCCCGCCATGCCCAGAAGGCAGCGGCGACAGCGGGCAGCACGAACAGCAGCGACGCCGTGTACAGCGGGATGTTGCTCGCGTCCTGCGCCAGCAGCATCCAGACCATCGCCGTCGGCAGCGAGGCCAGCACCAGCAACACGTCGATCACCACGAGCCAGCAGATCGCTTCCGTGGCCTTGGTGAGGGTTCCGCGATCATCCCGAGTCCGGTGACCTGCGGGCATGTCTACTCCTGGGGATAGGGCCGGCGCGTGGGCGGGGCTGGCCGCTGCGCGATGCAGCGACGGGCCCCGCGACCGCGACAGGTCAGGCGTTGTTGTCCTGGAAGCGCTGGTGGGCACCATTGACCAGGTCGATGTAGGCGGTCATGTTCTGCCCCTCGAGCTCAGTGACGTAGTCATCCCATTCCGAGAGGTCCCGCTGGCCCGTGATGAATGCGAGCGTGTTCTGGCTGACGTAATCGGTCAGTGCCGTCTGGAACAGACCGGCCTGCTCCTGCTCATCCTCGTTCATCGGCGCAGGAGGCGGCGGCGGCAGCAGCTCCTTGTCCGCCATGCGCTCCTGCCATTCGATCTCCTCCTCGGGGATCAGAGTCCGCACGATCTCATCGGAGGAGCCGTGCTCGAGCAGGAAGACGCCGTTCATCATCCCGTAGTCGACGCGCAGATTGTCGGACGCGTCGCCGTTCAGTCCCAGCCAGTCGACATTGTCCGCGAGGACGCGCTCACCGGAGTCGTCGCGGGTGAAGGTCTCTCCCTCGACACCCCACTTTCCGAACTCGAGCCCTTCGTCGGAGTAGTAGTTCCAGTCGATCCACTGCATGATCGCCACGAAGGTGTCCTTCTCGGCGATAGCGGAGGAGAGCATGACTCCGCTCTGGATGCGGGACCCTCCGAAGGTGTCCCCACCGGGGCCGGAAGGCTGGCGGATCTTGTTCAGCTGATAGTTTCCCTCGCCGAGAGTGGTGTCCAGCGTGGTCCGCGAGACTTCGATCTCCTGGAAGTTCGTCGTGATCGCATAGGAGCTCTCCTGGCCCAGCTTCTGGTGGGCCGGGTCGTCCTCCTGAGTGAAGGACTCGGGATCCATCAGGCCATCGGCGACCAGGCCCGCGAAGTACTCCACCAACTGACGGTAGCCGTCGGTGGCGCCGGGGAACACGAACTCGCGGGCGTCCTCGTCCCAGAGGCTGGCCCCCAGGCCCCAGCCGGCGGTGGTGCCGAAGGCCGGCGCGGCGACCTGCAGCAGCGCCTGGCCCTCCCAGCGATCGGAGAACACGTAGGAGCCGCCCTTGGCCTCCTTGATCGCCTCGAGCGCGGACCGGAACTCGTCCCAGGTGGCCGGCTCCTCGATGCCGAGCTCCTCGAGGACATCGGTGCGCATCGCCACGGTGTAGTCAGGGCGGGCCGACTCGAGCAGCCCCGGAAGCAGATAGAACTTGCCATCCTCCTGGCGCAGGGACTCCAGCTCGTCCTCCAGCCCCCAGTCGGCGATCTTCTGGTTGAAGTTGGGCATCAGGTCGAGGTAGTCGCTGACCGCGAGGATCGCCCCCGAGGACACGTACTGGGACTCCTGCCCCGGGTAGGTGACCGGGATGACCGACGGCGCATCGCCCGCGCCGACCAGCAGGCTCCGACGCTGGTCGTAATCGCTGAGCGGGGCGGTGGTCATCGCGAAGGTGACGTTGTTGCGCTCCTCCATGGTCGTGAGCAACAGCCAGTCCTCGACCAAGGGGTACTCGGGATGGTCGCGATAGAGCATGTCGATCTCGAGCGGCTCGGACGCGACGAACGTCATGCCCGCCTCGTAGTCGTCCATGGCTGCGACCCGCTTGTCGTCGAGCTCGACAGGTTCACCGCCTCCGTCTCCGCCGGAGTCGCCCCAGTCGTCGTCTCCGCCGCCGCAGGCTGCCAGCCCGCTGGCGACCAGTCCGGCTGCGAGTCCGCCGACGAGGGTGCGTCGCTTGATAGCCATGATGTAGGCCTTTCTGGAGGGGGCCCGAGGACCCGGTCGATGGCGGCCGGCAGTGGCCGCTCCGAATGCGGCCGGCGTGGGCCGCGCACGTCAACGACCGCCGTCGGCCGCATCCGTGGGTAGAGGTGGATCAGCCCTTCACCGAACCGAGCATCACGCCCGAGACGAAGTAGCGCTGAAGGAAGGGATAGAGGCAGATGATGGGCAGGACGGTGAGCACGATCGTCACCGCCTGGATATTGGCGGCGACCTGGGCCAGCCCGTCGCCGCCCGCGCCTCCGCTGACCGATGACGCATTGGTGGCGCCGGCGATGAGGTTGCGCAGGTAGACCGTGACCGGGTACAGGTCAGCGCGGTCCATGTACAGGAACGCCTGGAACCAGGAGTTCCAGAAGGACACGGCGTAGAACAGGATCATGGTGGCGATGACCGCCTTGCTCAACGGCAGCACGATCCGCAGGAAGATCCCGTAGGTGGTCAAGCCGTCCACGGACGCGGACTCCTCGAGCTCCTCGGGGAGGTTCTCGAAGAAGGCCTTCATCACCAGCAGATTGAAGATGCTGATCGCGTTCGGGACCACGATGGCCCAGATCGAGTTGGTCATTCCCAGGGTGTTGATCAGGATGTAGTTCGGGATCAGCCCACCGTTGAAGAACATGGTGAACACGGCCATACCGATGAAGACGGGCCGCCACTTCAGCCGTTTCTTCGCCAAGGCGTAGGAATAGGTCGTGGTCAGGACCATGGCGATCGCCGTGCCCACCACCGTGTAGATGACGGTGTTGCGGTAGTTGGTCCAGAACATCTGGTCGTTCATGACGACCTGGTAGGTGTCCAGGTTGAATCCGCGGGGGATCAGGTTCACCTGTCCGGAGATGATGTATCCCTCGGAGCTGAGGGACTGCGCGATGACGTTGATGAACGGGTACAGGGTCACCAGCATGATCCCGATCAGGATCAGCGTGTTGACCACCCGGAACACCCGGTAGCTGCGGCTGTCCTTGATCGCTCGGGGGCGGGATCGCTTCGCGGTCGGCGCGGTCGGCACGGTCGGCGCGGATGTGGTCACCACAGGCTCGTCCCTACTACTCGTTTGGAGATCGCGTTCGCGGACAGGACCAGGGTCAGTCCGATGATCGACTCGAACAGGCCGATCGCCGTCGCGTAGCTGAAGTTGCTGGACTCGATGCCGATCCGGTAGAGGTACGTGGCGATCACGTCGGCCGTCGGATACGTGAGCGGGTTGTAGAGGAGCAGGACCTTCTCGAATCCGACCGACAGGAACGTGCCGATGTTCAGCACCAGCAGCGTGATCATCGTCGGACGGATCCCGACCAGCGTGACGTGCCAGGTCTGCTGCAGACGGTTCGCGCCGTCGATGCGGGACGCCTCGTAGAGCTGATCGTCGATCGTGGTCAGCGCGGCGAGGTACAGGATCGTGCCCCACCCGACGGTCTGCCAGACCTCGGAGCTGATGTAGATGGTGCGGAACCAGGAGGCGTCCTGCATGAAGTTGACCGGGTCGGCCCCCACCACGTCCAGGATCTGATTGATCGTTCCCTGCACCGAGAAGATCTGGAACACCAGACCGGCCACGATCACGATGGACATGAAGTGCGGCAGGTACGAGACCGTCTGCACCAGCCGCTTGAACCAGCGGATCCGGACCTCATTCAGCAGCAGGGCCAGGACGATGGGCATCGGAAAGCAGATGAGCAGCGACAACGTGCCCAGGATGACGGTGTTCTGGAAGACGTCCCAGAACTTGGCGTCGTTGACGAACATCTCGACGTAGCGCAGGCCCACCCATTCCTCACCGAAGATGCTCCCTCCCGGCCGGAAGCGGCGGAAGGCGATCACATTCCCCGCCATCGGGAGGTAGCGGAAGATCAGCAGGAACACGATCGGCAGCAGCAGGAAGGTGTACAGCCGCCAGTCCTTCCTCAGGACCCGACGCCAGGTGTTCTTCTTGGCCGCCGGTCGGCCGGCCGCCGGCGGGGCCGATGTGGCCGGGCGGCCGGGGATCACATCGGCCGACGGAGTGCCATCGGCGCCGAGCGACCCCTGGTCCACGGTCATGCGGGGCGTACCGGATGCAACCGCATCGATACCTCACCTCTTCTCACATCACTGCATTGTGATAACAGCACGAAATTTTGCGAATCCATATCGGCAGTTTTTACCGTACAAGCGCTTGCAGCAGGGCGTCAAGGCTGGAGATTTCAGGCAGGCGGAGCATAGGAGGGCGTCACAGGCGCACTAGCCGACAGCTCCTCTGGCGCACCATCATCGCAGGCCACGGGTCTGTCGCACCCGTCCGGTCGCCACACTCGCGTCCGGAAGGCCCTGCCCTTTGTCGCCTCCCTGGCTCGACGGCAACATCCCGAGCTGGTAACGAAAGTTTTATGTCGGAATGTCCCAATCGGGCTCTCCGTGGACCAGGGCGATCGATCCGTAGATCGACCGCCCTGGTCCACGTCGCTGAGTTCTGGGTTCTGGGTTCTGGGTTCTGGGTTCTGGGTCGGAGGGTTCAGCCCTTGACGGAGCCGAGTATGATCCCCGAGACGAAGTACCGCTGGACGAACGGGTACACGCACAGGATCGGGATCAGGATGAGGATCATCGTCACGGACTGGATGTTCGCGTTGATGGCGCTCGTGGTCGACCCGGACGCCGCAGCGCCTTCGGCCGCGGCTGTCGACGCCCCCGCGATCAGGTTCCTCAGGAACAGGGTCACCGGGAACAGTTCGTTGCGATCCAGATAGAGGAACGCGGCGAACCAGTCGTTCCAGTACTGCACCGAGTAGAACAGCACCATCGTGGCGATCACCGCCTTCGACAGCGGCAGCACGACCCGGAAGAAGATCCCGAACCAGGTCAGGCCATCGATCTGCGCGGCTTCCTCGAGCTCCGTGGGGAGGTTCTCGAAGAAGGCCTTCATGACCAGCAGGTTGAAGACCGACAGCGCCGGCGGGAGGATCACCGCCCACATCGTGTTCTTCATCCCCAGCGAGGAGATGAGCACGTAGTTCGGCACGATGCCGCCGTTGAAGAACATCGTGAACACGGCGATGCCGATCAGGAGGCCGCGCCCGCGCAGATGCTTCTTCGAGAGCACGAACGCGTAGGTGGTGGTGAGCACCATGGCGATCGTCGTGCCGAGCACCGTGTACAGCACCGTGTTGCCGTAGCTGCGCCAGAAGGCGTCGTTCTGGGCGACTGCCCGGTAGGTGTCGAGATTGAAGTCGACGGGCAGGATGCTCACCTTGCCCGCGTTGATGGCCCCGGCCGAGCTGAACGACTGCGCGAGCAGCATGACGAAGGGGTAGAGCATGATCGCGCACAGGATCAGCAGGGCGACCGTGTTGGCCACTGTGAAGACACGGTAGGAGGTGGAGTCCCGGATCGCCGTCCGCCCAGGGGCCACCGGCTCCGGGCGCTTGGCCTCCGACTGCATCGCTTCGATCACCATAGGCTCGTCCCCACCAATCGTCGTGAGATGAAGTTCGCGGTCATGACCATCGCGAAGCCGATGATCGCCTGGAACAGACCGATGGCCGCGGCATAGCTGAGGTTGTTCGACACCAGACCCACCCGGTAGAGGTAGGTGGAGATGACGTCACCGGTCGAGTAGGTCATCGGGTTGTACAGCAGCAGGACCTTCTCGAACCCGACGTTGAGGAACATCCCGATGTTCAGGATCAGCAGCGTGACCATCGTCGGCCGGATGCCCGGCAGCGTCACGTGCCAGGTCTGCTGCCAGCGGTTGGCGCCGTCGATGCGGGACGCCTCGTAGAGCTGCCCGTCCACGGCGGTCAGCGCCGCCAGGTACAGGATCGTTCCCCAGCCGACGGTCTGCCACGCCTCGGAGGCCACGTAGATGAAGCGGAACCACTCCGGTCTCTGCAGGAACGAGACGCTGTCACCGCCGAACGCCTCGATCACCTGGTTGACCGTGCCCTGCAGCGACAGCAGCTGATAGACCATGCCGACCACGATCACCACCGACAGGAAGTGCGGCAGGTAGCTGATCGACTGCACGATCCGCTTGAAGTGGCGACGCCGGATCTCGTTGAGCATGAGGGCCAGGATGATCGGCAGCGGGAAGCAGACCGCCAGGGTCATCGTCCCGATGATCAGCGTGTTCGTGAAGACGTTCCAGAACGCGGGGTCCCGGATGAACATCTCCACGTAGAGCGTGCCCACCCATTCCTCGCCGAAGATGCTGCCACCGGGACGGAACCTCCGGAAGGCGATCGCATTGCCCAGCATGGGCACGTAGCGGAAGATCGCCAGGAAGATCAGCGGCAGCACGGCGAAGGTGTACAGCGGCCAGTCCCGCTTGATCGCGCGCTTCCAGCCACCCGGTCGGCGCTTGGGCGCCGCGGGCTTGTGCTCCGGGTCCGGTGGTGCCACCTCCCGGATCTGCGTCATGGTCATGTCGCGGTCTCTCCGATCGACTCCTCGAGGCCTGTCACCCGTTCGCTTCCACGAAACGGTCCCGGGCGCCGTTGATCAGCTCCAGGTAGCGGGGCAGGCCGGCGGCGTCGAGCTCGGAGAGGAAGGAATCCCAGTCCTCCATGTCGCGGTCACCCATGATGAACTGCAGCGTCGCGGTGTCGACCGCGTCCTTGAGCGGGGTGGACAGCAGGGAGGCCTGCTCGAGCTCGGTCTCGTCCAGCGGCGCCGGCGGGATCGGGTCGCGAGGGGTGCGCGCGGTGAGCACGTCCTCGATGTACTGGACGAACTCGGGCGTGCTGTAGGACTCCTTCAGCGCCCGTGACTCGGTGGCCTCGGCCGGGAAGGTCGCGAACCCGAGGTCGATCTTGATGTCCGTGCCGGCACCGGTGTTGATGTCGAAGTCGTCCAGCGAGAAGCCGTCCTTCAGCTCGATGGTGCCGTCGTCGGCCTTGACGTAGGTCTCGCCCTCGATTCCCCAGCGCATCATGTCGCGCGCGTCGGGGTTGAAGTAGAGCCAGTCGACGAACTGCAGCGTGGCCAGGAAGTTCTCGGACTGGGTGATCTGCGAGTTGAGCATGAAGCCGTGCCAGAAGTTGCGGGGCTCGATGCTCTCCCCCGCCGGCCCGGCGGGCGGCGGGATCAGCGTGATCTCGTAGTTCCCCTGCCCGGCGGTCTCGTTCAGCGCCTGCGCGAACTCGATGGCGGTCCCGGAGGAGCCGGAGGCCGCGAAGCACAGGTCCTGGGCGAACTTCTCGCTGACGTCCGCGGCGCCCGTGCCATCGTTCGATTCCGTGAGGGACTCTCGGTCCAGCAGTCCCTCCTCCACCAAGGAGCGGAAGTACTCGACCAGGGCCTTGTACTCGTCGGTCGCAGCGGCGTAGATCAGCTCGTCGCCCTCGCCGTCGATGGTGCCGCCGCCGAAGCCCCATCCGGCGATGGTGCCGAAGCCGTGCGCGGCGTAGTTCAGCATCGATTG
>Ga0079226_10003494_pt1 | contig 12047 bp, 7 predicted proteins | sample Poulit2014_FD_76345 | JGI IMG/M metagenome (GOLD analysis project Ga0079226, IMG submission 76345) | Agricultural soil microbial communities from Georgia to study Nitrogen management - Poultry litter 2014 | ecosystem: Environmental > Terrestrial > Soil > Agricultural land | place: USA: Georgia... | reverse complement strand
CTCCGATGAATGGAATTTTTTAATGTAGGGACGAATGCCTTTAAAGAGCGCTTCAACCTTCGCTAAATCCTCATCCTTGGTGGAGTTTGGATCGAGCCCTAAATACATTAACGCAAGCGGCATCACCTCCGTTGGCGTATCTAACACATAGATTCCGCAACTGGCGAGCGCTTTGGCATTTTTTGGATCAAAGAGCAGTGATAATGAGTCGGTATCCGCATTGGGAAGGCGCTCAGTCACCTCTTTGACGTTGTAGGCAAAGCCCGTTGAATTCCACATGTAGGCGACCGAATAATCCGATACGCCGGGAAGCGCTTCGAGTCGTTCGTTCACAAATGGGGCAATATTATCGCGATTTTCAAGCTTGTTAAAATCGATTTTTTCGAGTTTTCCCGCTTGAATCAGGTAGCTTACGGTAAAGGATGAGGGCACCACGATATCGTATTGACTGCCCCCTGCGAGCGTTTTCGCGAGAAGCATTTCATTACTATCGAAGGTGTCGTAAATCACTTTGATGCCGGTTTTTTGAGTAAAATCCTCAAGCACTTCCGGCTTCATGTAATCACTCCAGTTATAGACGCGCACCACCTTATCTTTCGCATAGGCAATGGGAAGCGCGATCGCACCAACGAGGAGCGATGTGATGACCACCTCTTTAAGAGGAAATGGGGATTGTGCTTTGTGTAAAAAGTTAAGTCGCTTCATATCGGTATTCCTCCACCAAAAAAAGCGCTCTCACTCGTACTTTTCGGAAGGGAAATCCTTATCATTAGCCCGATAACATCTGACAAACTCAAGCTTTATCGCTAAAATTTAAGCGCGAAAAGGCGAAAGTTTGGTGCTAATGTGTTCTACGAAAAATAACCGAGAGTTCGATTGTTATATGAACATCCACTTCTTTGACATCATTGCAATATCAAGCGCCTTAACTGCCGGCATATTCGTTGTTATCGTGAAGTGAATAGAGAGTGTAACGTCGCACGATCAGCGTTTTATACGTTACAAGCGCGAGTATACGCCCATATTTTCAAAATGCTCATTTAAAAAATTTATCGCTAAAACGAGCACAAAAAAAGCGAGCTTTGCATCCCCGCTAAGGTGGATTAATGCTCGCTTTCTTACTTTTTTCCGTTTTTTCGTTTAAATGAATCGGCGTAACGTTTTATGGGATCTCGCTTTTAAACCTAATGCCCGCCCCGTAAAATCGCCTCATCTTCAGGGGTGAGCGGTTCGCCGAGTTGAAGCTTTTGTAAGACCCGTTTCATTGGCGATTCTTGTTTTGCTAACTGCGCTAACAGATCTTGAAGCTCAAGCAATTGCTCCTCTCGCGTCTCAAGCATCATCTCGCTCACACTTAAGTTTTTAAGCCAATCGATCCAGCTCTCCTCCTCAAAATGAAAGAGAAGCTGCGCCGCATTTTTAATCGTCGGATAATCTTGCAGCGTACTCATAATGTAGTAGAGCCTACGGTGATCCCGATCATCACTTTCAAGCAGAAATTGAAAAGTGCCGATCTCATTCATTAAGCTCGGATCATTTAATAAAAGCACCACAATCCGGTCGGTAATGCTTAAATTTTGATGAAGATCGATATATCTGCGCTGCTGCAGCGTTCGCCCTTTGCGCACATGTCTTTCAAGGAGTGACTCAGAAACTTCTGTTGTTTTAGCGAGCTCTTCACGCAACAGATCTCGAAGGGGAATATCGCGCATTCGATTGATTTTTTCTGCCGCCGCTTCGAGTATTGCTGCCCGCCCCTCAAGGGTTTTAGTGTCAAAATTCTCTTTAAGCGATTCAAAGAGGTATTTAGAAAGTGAAACCGAGGACTCAATCGCCGCTTTAAACGCCTCCGTACCACGCTCTTTAACAAAGGAATCCGGGTCTTCTCCCTCGCGTAAAAAGAGAAATGAGAGCTCTTTCCCCGCCGGAATCACCCCGAGCGATTCTTCTAGCGCTTTACTTGCCGCCGCACGCCCCGCCCGATCCCCATCGAAACAGAAAACCAGATGCGAGGTGTAACGAAGCAGCATCTCAATTTGCCGTGCCGCGATCGCGGTTCCAAGCGTTGCCACCGCATTGCCAATGCCATATTGCGCAAGCATCACCACATCCATATAGCCTTCCACCACGATAATTTCATCATAATGGCGAGTATATTTGCGTAGCTCATAGAGCCCGTAAACTTCCGAGCCTTTATGAAATACTGGCGTTTCTGGTGAGTTGAGGTATTTAGGCGAATCTTCATCGCTTAACACCCGGCCACCAAACCCGATGGTATCGCCACGACGATTGCGAATGGGGAACATAATGCGATTACGGAAACGATCGTAGCTATTGCGCTGCGATTCGCTTAACAGCCCCGCCTCCATCAGCATCGACTCTTTCACGCCCTCTTTTTTGAGCGCATCGAGCAGATTACTCCAGCCACTTGGCGCAAATCCAAGCCCGAAGCGTTTTGCAATCTCGCCACTGATATCCCGTTTTTTAAGATAGGAAATGGCGTGATCTTTTTCGCTACTGCTGCGTAACTGCGCTTGATAAAATTGGCTGGCTCGCGCTAAGACATCAACTAGCGTCTCTTGCTTTTCAGCCTTTTGCGGATCGTAATTTGCGCCCCGCTCATAGGGCACATCCATCCCTTCATGGCTTGCAAGCACTTCCACCGCTTCCTTAAATTCAAGCTGCTCATACTCCATTAAGAAGTTGATCACCGTCCCTTTTGCGCCGCACCCAAAACAGTGATACGCCTGACGAGATTCATTGACAAAAAAGGAAGGGGTTTTCTCTTCATGAAATGGGCAACACGCGGTGTAATTCTTCCCTTTTTTCTTTAAAGGAACGCGCATATTAATGACCGCAACGATGTCCGCTCGTGCGACCAAATTTTGGATAAAATCCCGTGGAATAAATCCTCGTTTTTCCATTAACTGCCAATCCTTATTATCTTTAATTAACGATAAGTAGTTAATAAAAGGGGCGCTTAGAATGCCTAAATGCCCCTGCGTTTTTGTATTACTTCAAAAGTCTTTTAGAAGGTCTTTTAAAATTAAGCGAGTGCTTAACCAAGACGGCTGCGAACGATTTTATTCGCTTCACCCATATCGGCTTTCCCGTGAAGTTTAGGACGAAGTGCGGTCATCACTTTCCCCATATCCTTCATTTCAGACGCGCCGGTTTCCGCCAATACTTCGTCAATAATGGCAAGCACCTCCTCATCGCTTAATTGCTCAGGAAGATAGGGTGCTAAAAAACCAAGCTCGGCCTCTTCAACGTCCACAAGATCTTGACGGTCGGCCTTTTTAAATTGATCAATCGACTCACGGCGCTGCGCTACCATACGATTTAAAATCGTAATGAAATCGTCCTCAGAGAGTTCGCCATGTTTATCAATTTCCATCGATTGAATTTCAGCTAGAACTGAGCGAATCGCGGTGACCTTGGCACGATTTTTCTCACGCATCGCGGTCTTCATATCGTCTTTTAATTGATCTTTTAAGTTCATGTCTGTTTCCTTTTTTATGATGAAAAAAGCCCAAACCAGATGGCTTTGGGCTTATTGATTTTGATTATGTGCCATGCACTATTCTACTCTTTTTTTACAACTTTTTCCTGTAGAAGTTATGCAAGCCGACTTTTCATTCTGAATGTCGATTAAAAAAGACGTGTAACTTCATCAAGATCGAGCGCAACGCCATTAATGGTAAACACCGTGCCATCGTAATCGATCACAACGCTAAAGATCTCTTTCGCCGCATCATACAGTTTGTAATCTTGCGGGAGCATCATCGCCATAAACATATAGCCCATGGTGATGCCCTCGTCGATCTCTTTACGCGCGGCTACTGGGTCTTTATTCTCAAAGTCCTCATCAAAGAGCGTTTGCGCGGTGAATACTTGATCAACGATATAGGCTTTTGGCACTGAAATCTCAATGTGCATGCTGTTGACGGCTTCCAATAATGCGCCAAAATCCGTCATATCATCAAGCGCAACGACGGCGTAGTTCTCATTGAGATCCATCACCCCTTTCATTGACGCACTGTTGCCATTTTCAAGCGTTGACACCATCGAGAAATCGCTGACAAACTTTTCGCTCATCATACGTTTCACCAGTTCAGCCACTTCAAGACGAAGCGTTTCACTCACCTCACCAAAGAGCTCCTCTTCAATCCCCGCACGGAGGCTTGTGCCTAAAAATGCATAATAAGCTTGGAGCTCATCGACATTCATGCCCGTTGTGGTTTGTGCTACGCTAAATTTACCAAACGAGCCTTTTTTACCATTATAATTGAGCACAAAATCAGAGACGTGACCGCTATACTCCACCACGCCTTCGCCAGCCTCTTTTTTGATCGTCATGGTGCTATCCACCACGGGAAGCTGTAGGTGTGTGCGCTCAATCTCTTCGCTAAACCAAGATTCTTCCTCGGTTAAAACAACCACATTATTGAGCGTACTTTCAAAGGTGTAATCGAGCGTTTCAGCATTAAAATCTGAACTCAGCGCTAGACTCTCGACACTAAAATCAACAAAATCGGGCGATTCTTGGATATTAACACCGCTATTTTTCGTTACGCGGAAGCCTAAATTCACCCCGTTCCAGTTGTGCAGACTGGTTTTTAATTCACTATAGGGCTTGCTATAGGTGACATTGCGCTCAAGGCTTAATTCACCAAAACGAAGCAGCGCGACCGGAATCGTATCGAACTCACCATCGGTGCGATTTTCATAATTTTTTGCAGTGATCGTATGATTCACATCTTTAAAATAGTGCGTTGCCCCAAAGTGATTCTTACTTGGCGTTAACATGCCCGTCACGCTGTGTGGCGGTAACAGATCCACCTCGCCAATGAGCCCACCATCTTGATGCACTTCTGCAATAAAATCCGCTTGCGCATCAAAATTAATTAACCCTGCGGCATCGGCAAACGTCACGTGCCCCGCTTCGCGGTTTTTAAAAATGATGGTATTTCCTGCATCGTCGACCACAAACGGAACGCTTGATGAGAGCGCATATTCCGCCCCCTCTTCTGTTTCAAGAAAATGGGTATAGCCGTGCGCCACATCAAAAAAGTTATCGAGCACTGAAATCCCGGAGGTTTTCACCGCAAGATAATCCTCTTTAAGGGTGGCTTTATTGGCCTCTGTTAATGACGCGGTTGGCCCACTCTCCGAGGCGGAGAAGATATTCCCCATCACCACGGTAATCGCAATAAATAGTGCGGAATATCCGAAAATTTTCTTACCCATAATCTACCCTTTTTATGATTTTTTAAATCCCGTTTGAGATCAGCTTTTAGAACTTAAAGTCGTGTTGAAAACGCTTTTTCAACTGATTCATTTGTTTAAATACGTGCCCTTACTATATACAAAATCGGGATTTTTTGCTGTAAAAATTGAGCCATTTAATTGATTATTGACGATTAAATGCGCGCATTAATTGCTCTGTCGTAATCGTTTCATTTCCGATACGCCATCGGTGATCATCGTAATGCCACATCAAACTCACCTCATCGGCGCTCCAATTCATATAGCGCGCAAGCTCGGGCTCAGTGAGCATAAAAGTCATCATTGCCGCCTCTATTAAGTTTTGCGTCACGGCTTCCCATGAGGCAAGCATTTCATCCTCTTCAAAGAGCCGCAATAGCTGATCTTTCTGCGCCTCTAAATAGAGAACGGGAAGGACAATTTCGATCGTCGCTTCATCGATATAACGATCCCACCACATCGAAAACGATTCCTCTTTAAGTAGAAGCTCAAACCCCGCAGGATCGGCTAAGCGCTCGGTCAACTCTTCACTGACGTTCACCATAAAGTCCACGGTGAACATCGCATGATTGATTACCCGATTCTCAAAATGGAAATTGATCTGCGTATCTCCCTGCACAAGCTCACTGAGCGGCTTTAAAAAGGGCATCGGCAATAACGACTCAAGGGAAAAGCTCGTAAAAATATCGGGGCGTTGCCAAGTTGTTTTGACCCACTCCTTTAGTGCTTTTGTAGTCGGTTCCAATGCGACGCTGTGCATGTTTTCAACCTGAAGCCCAAGCTCAATCACCCCTAAATTGACATTAAGATGCGGCTTTTTCGCAAGGGAAAGGTAGAGATCATCCACCGATAGATGGGCACTTAGATAAAAAGGCTCATCGTCACTCTCTTCAGCATCAAGGCCCGATAAAATATGGCTAAATTCAATGTTTTTCTGCCGATCTTTAATTAAAAGAGAATCAACCATCAGCGATGAGCGATATTGTTGCGTCTCATAATCGAAAAATGCCTCGCCGAGCAATTGATTGACCGTAACCCGCTTTTCATTTTTCTGATCTTGATTGAGCACCCATGTAAGCGTATTCCAACCCGCCGCGCCATGACGTAGGCGAAGCTCGGTAAACTCAGGGGTAAATTTAAAAAGACGCTCTAAACGAAACCCTTCGAGCGATAGCGAACCAAGCGATTGATCATGATAATGCAGCGCCATCTCACTTTTTTGTGGCTGAACAACCTCATGCTCCCACTCAAAAAACTCTTTACGCACAATCTCACGATTTTTTAACCCTTCCACAAGGGGAATTGTATCTCGCGTTTGATCGGTACAGACAAGGGAAAAGGTGAGCGCGCCCTCACTTTCTGTTTCACTTCGCGCATGGCGATACGCCTCCACATTAACGCGATTACTCCGCGAGGCTTCAAGGCAATGGCACATGCCTAGAAATGGAAAATAGAGTGAAGATTTTAATTGGTAATCGAGATAAAAATGCGGTTTATCGGCGGATTCAGTCAAACTTGGGGCAATCATCACCTCATCACTTCCCATAAAGGGCGAGAAATTTTTCGCCTCAATGGCGTAGAGCATGCGGTGCATCTCCTCCTCAAACAGCCCGCGATTATCCGGCCGCGAAATCTCTGCCACCGCCATGGGGATCAATCCAAGCAGACTAAAAACCAAGAGAGCGCACGATATCAGGGGGCGCTTAGGCATTGTATTCTCCTTTTGAGTGAGGTGTGCAGACATATGATATCTCTTCGCGTTAATAAGGTTTATGCGGATTCCATCGCTTTATAGGCATCGATTAGCGTGCTAAAAGAGGCGCCCTCTAAATGAATATGCTCACTGACATAACGGCGGAAAATACGGCTCCGCGGAACGCCATGGAAAAGCCCGAGCATATGGCGCGCGATATGATTAAGTCGCCCGTCTTTTTCAAGGTGACGATTGATATAATCCTCCATCGCCAGCAAAACCTCAAATCGGCTTAAGATCTCATGATCATCGGCAAAAATCTCACGATCCACCGACGCCATCATATAAGGATCATGATAGACCGCACGGCCAAGCATCACCCCATCAACATGATTAAGGTGCACTTTAGACGCATCTAAATCGGGAATTCCACCATTAATCGCAATTGTAAGTTCGGGATATTTTTCTTTCATCGCATAGACGCGCTCATAATTTAACGGCGGAATATCGCGATTTTCCTTCGGCGACAATCCCGAAAGCCACGCTTTACGTGCATGCAAAATAAATGTTGTGCAACCGGCCGCTGAAATCGTTTGGATAAATCGATCGAGAAACTCAAAGGATTCCTCATCATCAATGCCGATCCGCGCTTTAATGGTTACCGGCACCGAAACGGCATCCGCCATGGCACTATAACAGTCGGCGACAAGCTCAGGCTCAGTCATTAAACAGGCCCCGAAACGCCCTTTTTGCACGCGATCTGACGGACAGCCACAGTTAAGATTAATTTCGCTATAGCCATACCCTTCCCCGATTTTCGCCGATTCTTTGAGATCTTTAGGGTCTGAGCCACCCAATTGGAGCGCCACCGGGCCTTCCTCTTCAAAATAGAGATGGCGATCTCGATCCCCGTGAATAATCGCGCCGGTCGTGACCATTTCAGAATAGAGGAGCGCGTGTTTACTCATCACCCGATAAAAATAACGACAATGACGATCGGTCCAATCGAGCATCGGCGCAACGCTAAATTTCGGATAGGGGTGAGTCACAGAATAAGTAGTATGGGGACGTGTTTCGGTCATGGCATCCATGCAAAAAGCTAATTATTAATGGGCAATAAAAAATATCCCCTCGTCGGAGGGGATACTATTATTTCACAAGCTGATTCCGATATTCAAATCGGGGCGAGATTTAATCTCAATCCGCTCGCACTGTTTTTAGTTAACGATTCGTTAACGGTCCGAATTAATCCGTTTCAAGGAAGCTTCTTAAACTCTCAGAACGGTTTGGATGACGAAGTTTGCGTAATGCTTTCGCTTCAATCTGACGAATCCGCTCACGGGTTACGTCAAACTGTTTACCAACCTCTTCAAGAGTATGGTCTGTATTCATATCAATACCAAAACGCATTCTTAAGACTTTCGCTTCACGAGCCGTTAAGGTTGAAAGCACATCACGCGTTGCCGCATTTAAGCCCTCATCCGTTGCAGAATCAATTGGCGAAACCGCGTAAACGTCTTCAATAAAGTCGCCTAAGCTTGAGTCTTCATCATCGCCGACAGGGGTTTCCATTGACACCGGTTCGCGAGCAATTTTAAGTACTTTACGAACGCGATCTTCAGGTTCACCCATCTCTTTTGCGATCTCTTCTGGCGTTGGATCACGGCCGAGTTCTTGCAATAACTGACGTGAAATACGATTCAGTTTATTGATCGTTTCGATCATGTGAACTGGAATACGGATCGTCCGCGCTTGGTCAGCAATGGAGCGGGTAATCGCTTGGCGAATCCACCAGGTTGCGTAGGTTGAGAATTTATAACCCCGGCGATATTCAAACTTATCCACCGCTTTCATCAGACCAATGTTTCCTTCTTGGATTAGGTCTAAGAATTGTAGGCCGCGGTTGGTATATTTTTTCGCAATCGAAATTACAAGACGTAAGTTCGCTTCGATCATTTCACGTTTTGCACGGCGTGCTTTCGCTTCACCGATCGAGATTTGACGGTTGATCTCTTTAATCTCATAGATGGTGAGATCAGTCTCTTCTTCGATCTGTTTTAAGCGCTCTTGATAGTCGTAAATACGATCTTTATGCTCTAATAACCCCTCAACATATTTCGCCTTGCGTTTGAAAAGATCCTCTTCAAACACGGCTTTATCGGCTTCATGACGCGGGAATACTTTTAAGAATTCGCGACGTGGCATCTTTGCAAGATTCACACAGATATGCATGATGCGACGCTCTTTCGGGCGAATGCGCTCAATACAATCATGAAGCAGTGCATACATCTCTTCTTGAATTTTTGGGGAAAGCTGAAATTCTAGGAATTGATCACGAAGTTCACCGCGTAACGCACCGATCTCTTTTAACTTATCTTCATTGCCTTTTAATTTGGCGATTTTGTCAACGGTCTTTTTAAGTTCTTTGACTTTTTCTGCAAAAAGTTCTGGATCGGGGCCATCGCCATTATCGACCACTTCCACCTCTTCATCATCTTTTTCCTCATCTTCTAAAAAGAAGCTAGGATCGATAAATCCGGTAGCAATATCGGTTAAGCGACCTTCGTTTTTAACGGTCTCTTCATAGGTATTAATTAAGTGATAAGACGCTGGCAAATAGAGGGCTAACGAGCTTAACGCTTCACGCAGACCGTCTTCGATTCGGATGGCAATCGCTTTCTCTTCTTCACGCGTTAAGAGGTCTACTGTCCCCATTTCACGCATGTACATACGGACCGGGTCCGTGGTGCGTCCAATCTCTTCGTTATCGATGTTTGCGAGCACTTCAGCCGCTTCTTCTACCGCATCGTCGTCGGAATCTACCGACTCACTCAGCATTAAGGTATCTTCGTCTGGTGTCTCTTCATGAACGGGAATTCCCATATCGGCGATCATGCCAATAATGTTTTCGACCTGTTCAGGATCAACAATCTCTTTAGGGAGATGGTCATTCACCTCAGCATAGGTCAGGTAACCTTGGTCCTTACCATGTGCGATCAATTTCTTGATCTGCTCCTGCTGCTTTTTAATATTTGGCTGATTACTCATAATTATCGAATGGCACCCTCAATCTTAAAGAATCAAATGAAAATATCTCAAACCATCAATTATAGCATAGTTTGTCTGCTTTTTCTTTTTTCAGCGTGAAAAGGCCTTCAAGATAGTACATTTCCGTACTACCCGAAAGCCTCTGTGTAGAATAACGTGATTTTTAAAATTACGCAATGAGCTCGTCGTAGATATCCTCTTCATCACGCAGAATCACTTTGAGTCGTTTAAGAGCATTAATCTGGATCTTACGGACTTTGTCCCGGGAGATTCCAAGCGCTTCGGCGGTTTGATCGAGCGTGTGCTTATCGTAGCCGTGAATGCCAAAACGCATCTCAATGACGCTACGCGCGATATCTTCAAGCTGCGAGAGCCCTTCAGAGAGTGCGCCGTATAAATTCACCTCAGCCATCTGATTGAGCGACTGTTCAACGCTTCGATCCGATTCCAAAAAGTCGTGAAACGAACCGCTATCATCGGTAATTTCCGCATCCAAAGAAAGCGTAGATTCATTGACTTTCATCAGGTTAACTACATCTTCTTCCGATTTATTGAGCGCCTCGGCCACCTCTTCAAGAGTTGCCTCACGATTGAGTTTGGCGCTTAATTCATGCTTGGTTTTAAGTTGAGAGTTGATCTCTTTATTAATATGAATCGGCAGACGAATGGTACGGCCAGTATTCATAATCGCACGCTCAATGTAGTGACGAATCCACCACACCGCGTAGGTCGAAAAGCGATACCCTTTTTCAGGTTCAAATTTACCGATCGCATGGATTAACCCAAAATTTCCCTCTGAAATCAGATCAAGGAAATCAAGACCGCGTCCTTCATAGTTACGCGCCACGTTAATCACCAGGCGAAGATTGCTCTCAATCATTGTGTCGATCGCAACTTGCTCCCCTTTTTTCGCGCGGATGGTCATCTCCAACTCCTCTTCAGGGGTTAGAAGATCGTATTCGCCAATCTCCGCAAAATAAGTCGATAAGATATTTTCTCGATTCTCGTAAGGGTTTTTAGTTGTCGATAAAATTTCTTCAAACTCATTCTCCTCAGAGAGGATCTTTTCTTCCGAAACGTCCCCTTTAAGGCTAATTTTACGAACATTAACACTGTGATTTGAGTATGATTTTTTCATCGCTTTATCCTTATAAATCAATAAAGTGTAACCACTCAATCTAATCTGATCGGATTACTCCGCTTCGCTATAAAAACTAAATAATTGATTTATCAGATTAAGTGTTGAGTCATACTATAAACGTAAATGACTCACACATTAAATTAAAATTAATTAATAGTTCATTTTAAAACATTTATAAGACTAAAGTAATGTAAATTACAATAAAGTCAAGCGACTAGAGGTTAAAAATCTCTTTTAAACTATTGATTGCACGGACTAATCGGACCTTTGGCGCCGCAAAATTTAATCGAACGCAACTACCGCTTGTACCAAATGGTCGACCATCGCTCAAGGCGACGTTATGTTCGAGTAAAATCTCATAAGCGTTATCTTTCAATTTAGTATCGGAAAAATCAAGCCACATCAAAAACGTCGATTCTGGGATCGTGTAACGCACCCCCGGCATATTTTTCAGTTCTTCTACTATGTAATCGCGATTCGCTTTGAGATATTTACGCACTTCAACGAGCCATTCATCACCATAATCAAAAGCAAGCTCCATCCCTTTCATGCCGTAAATATTGGGATTTGGCACCATGCCTTGCATCGCTTTTAAGTACTCATTGCGAAGCGCTTCATTTTCGATAATGGCAAATCCGCCCGAAAGGCCGGCAACGTTAAAGGTTTTACTCGGCGCAAAAAGAGTAATGGTATGCTCGCGCGAGGCATCGCTTGTCAGCGCATAAGGATAGTGACGCTGCCCCTCTAAGGTAAGCTCGGCGTGAATCTCATCGGAAACCACCACAAGATCATTTTTAACCGCCACACGCTCGATCGCATGACACTCTTCACCGGTAAAGATATGCCCCACCGGATTGTGCGGCTGACACAGCATTAAAAGCTCGGTATTGTCATCGG
>Ga0079226_10003493_pt1 | contig 12048 bp, 11 predicted proteins | sample Poulit2014_FD_76345 | JGI IMG/M metagenome (GOLD analysis project Ga0079226, IMG submission 76345) | Agricultural soil microbial communities from Georgia to study Nitrogen management - Poultry litter 2014 | ecosystem: Environmental > Terrestrial > Soil > Agricultural land | place: USA: Georgia... | reverse complement strand
TTGAACTTTAACTTAAAAAATGGTATTTTGATAAGGGATTATATTTTAAAATAAGAATGGGGGAAAATCAGTGAAAAAGAATCTATGGCTATCGCTTTTGATGATGGTTGTCCTGTCTTTGTTTCTAGCAGCCTGCGGAGGCGGAAGCGATGACGGGGCCCAAGACACTGGTGATGATGCTGGCGAAACAACAGATGAAGGCACAGAGTCCGAAAGCGGAGACAAACCCGAATTCTTGAGCTTCTTGACTGGCGGTACAAGCGGTACATACTATCCGCTAGGCGGAGCAATCGCTACAATCATTTCGGATGAAACAGGTATTCAAACGGATGCATTGTCTTCAAACGCTTCTGCCGATAATATGATTGCGCTTAAAGATGGAGAAGCAGAGCTTGCGTTTTCACAAACAGACGTTGCTGCATATGCATTTGAAGGAATCAATGCGTTTGATGGGGAGCCAATCGACAATGTGCTTGCGTTAGGTTCGCTTTACCCGGAGACAATCCAAATTGTCACAACTGAAAATTCAGGCATCGAATCTGTTGAAGATTTAGCCGGCAAAAAGGTTTCAGTAGGCGCGCCAGGATCTGGTACGTATGTCAACGCAGAACAAATTCTGGAAGTCCACGACATGACGATGGATGATATCGATGCGCAGAATTTGGACTTTGGCGAATCTGCTGGCGGAATTAAAGATGGAAACATCGACGCTGCATTTATCACTGCAGGAACTCCGACTGGCGCTGTTGAAGAATTGCAAGCGACAGCTGATGTTTATGTGGTACCGATTGAGGAAGATAAAGCGAATGAGCTGATTGAGAAGTATCCATACTACGCTCTCGATACGATTCCAGAAGGCACGTATGGCTTGTCTGAGGACATCAATACGGTTGCGGTTCTTGCTATGATTGTTGTTAAAGATGATCTTTCTGAGGATGCAGTATACGACATTACAAAAGCAATCTATGAGAATGCTGAAGATATCGCCCATGCTAAAGCAGAATTCATTTCGCTTGATAATGCACTGGAAGGAATCGGATTCGATTTGCATCCAGGCGCTAAAAAATATTTCGAAGAAGCAGGACTAGATGTCGAATAATATGTTATATTTTTTTAAAAGACCGGTGGTCAAAACTGCCGGTTTTTTTAATATTATATAAGTGTGGGCAGTAGTGCTATGAGAATAAGGAAATTAGTGGCCTCAATTGTTTTGGCCTTTGTCGTTTGCCTTTCTGCAATCGTTTTAATGACTGTTCCTGCCAAGCCGGCATTAATTTTCTACGAAAGAAATACGGATTCCATTTCAGCTTATTTGCCGATAGAAGCGGGCCAAACATTTCAAATCATTTTCACTCATTCTATTCATTTGACAGATGTTATTGAAAAATATGAAGTGACCAAAGAACATCAGATCAAACAATATGAGTTTGTTTTTGAAGAATTTGGGATTGGTATGCCTTCCAATGCCGTGGGCAATGAAGAATTCGTTTACGAAAATGGTAAATACCATATTAAAAATATGGAAAATTACTTTCACGCCATGAAAGTCCGAAACGGAAAAACAGTTTCAGAACATCGCCTCGTTTGGGAAAATGGCAATGGCGAAGAACAAATGATTTATTTCAATCAATATTTCGTACCGGGAGAATGGTTTACACTGAAAGTTGAAAAACTATCATTATTCCAAAGTTGGAAAGAGGTGAAGATTCGTGAGTGAATCGAATGAAAACAAAAAGAACAAAGAACAGGTAGAAGAATTGACAGAGGAGCAACAGGAAGAACTATTGAAAAAATTTGACGCAGAGTCAAATACCCGCAGACTGACTGGTGTGGCTGCCGGGATTGTTTTCGCTTTATTGATTGCTTTTTCCTTATTCCAACTGTATACGGGAGCGTTTGGGCAGTATACCGCATACATTCAACGGACTGTCCACTTAGGTTTTGCTTTGACGTTAATATTTTTCTTATTCCCTGCTAGAAAGTCGACTGTCAGAAATAGCGTGCCTTGGTATGATATGATTTTAATTTTATTATCTATTATTGTTTGTGCGTATTGGCCGCTATACTACGAAACGCTCGTACAGCATATCGGGACGATTTCGACGACACAAATGATCATTGGCGGATTAGCGATATTGCTAGTTTTAGAGGCTGCAAGAAGAGCGGTGGGACTGCCGATTACCATTATTGCAGCGGCTTTTCTGCTTTATGCTTATTTCGGGCCATATATGCCTGGAATGTTTGCGCATCGCGGTCTGACGCTGGCGCAATTAATCGATACGATGTTCTTTACAACGGAAGGGATTTTTAGGAACGCCGTTGCAAGTTTCGTCTACGTATATCTTTTTATTCTTGCTGTTCGGAGCTTTCCTGGTCCAAACAGGCGTCGGAAATTATTTCAATGACTTGGCAATCACGATTGCAGGTAAAAGAACTGGCGGGCCAGCAAAGGTAGCGATTTTTTCCAGTGCGCTTCAAGGGACGATTTCCGGAAGCTCTGTGGCAAACACCGTCACGACCGGATCTTATACGATTCCGATGATGAAACGTTTAGGGTATCACCGTAATTTTGCGGGTGCGGTCGAGGCGGCTGCATCGACAGGCGGACAAATCATGCCGCCGATTATGGGTGCCGCGGCCTTTTTGATGATCGAATTTGCTGGAGAAAGCTATTGGAATATCGCAAAAGCAGCTTTAATTCCGGCGATTCTGTATTTTGCAGGAATTTGGATTATGACTCACCTTGAGGCAAAACGGTTAGGCTTGCTTGGTCTTCCGGCAGAGCAAATACCGAAAGCGAAAGTTGTCTTGAAAAAAATTCATTTATTGTTGCCGATTCTTGTTATTGTTGTCTTGCTATTTCAAGGGTTCAGTATTGAAAGAACAGCGCTATACGGCATATTATCGACGATTATCGTCAGTTTGTTTTTGAAAGAGACGCGAATCAATTTTGCTAAATTCATAGAGGCGCTCACTTCTGGCGCTCGCACTGCGTTAGGTGTTGCCGCCGCGACAGCTTGTGCGGGGATTATCGTTGGAGTGGTGACAAAGACGGGTCTAGGATTGAAGATGGGGAACAGCTTGGTCAGCATCGCGGGCACACTCGCTACAAACGTGCAGATGCAACTCATTTTGACGTTGATATTCACGATGATCACATCGCTCATTCTCGGGATGGGATCGCCGACGACTGCAAACTATATTATTACATCAACGATTGCGCTTCCGGCAATTCTGGCTTTGAATGATATGTTGCCTGTAGCGATTCCGGTGCTTGCGGCTCATATGTTTGTATTTTATTTCGGCATTGTAGCGGATATAACGCCACCGGTTGCGCTTGCGGCATTTGCTGCAACAGGCATATCAAGAGGAAGTCCGATCAGAACGGGTGTGAACGCAGCAAAACTTGCAATTGCAGCTTTTATCATACCGTATATGTTTGTTCTGCAACCAGAGCTATTGATGATTGACACGACCTTTATGGAAGTGCTATTGATTTTAGCTACAGCGATTGCAGGAATGATTGCAATTGGAGCTGGAATGATTGGATATTGGTATACGAAATTGAACTGGGTTTATCGAATTATTTCCCTCATTGGCGGTCTCATGCTAATGTATCCGGGATTGTATACTGATATTGGCGGTGTTGCTATTTTTGCATTTATGCTCATTACACAGTATTTTAGCAACCGGAACCAGACAGGCGGTCCAGCAGAGCAAGCGACCACGTGAAGATTGAAAAAAGAGAGCATGCAACGCTCTCTTTTTTATTGGAAATATCATCTTTTCGGATCGAAGGCATCTCGGAGACCGTCTCCAATAAAATTGATAGCTAATACTGTAACCAATATGCTCAATCCAGGTGGAATCCAAGCTTCTGGGTGGTTGCGTAAAATCCGAATGTTTTGTGCTTCGGTAAGCATATTTCCCCATGTAGGCGTCGGTTGCGGTATTCCCATTCCGACAAAACTAAGCGCTGATTCAGCGATAATCATCGTTGCCATCAATAATGTAGCGTTTACAATGATAGGCCCAACTGCATTAGGCAAGAAATGTTTCCGAATAATTTGGAAGTCGGTCGCCCCAATTGCTTTTGCCCCTTGAATAAACTCTTGTTCTCTTAAACTTAAAAATGAACCACGGATAATTCGGGTTAATGTCGGCCATGTAGTGAGAGCGATAATGGTGATAAAAATGCCGATTGTCACTCTTTCGACGATTGATATAATCGTCAAAGCGAGAACGATAAACGGCAACGCCAGCACGAGATCTGCTGCTCGCATGATGATTCCGTCGATGATTCCGCCATAGTATCCGCTCAAAGAACCAAGCACTACCCCAATCACTACGGTAAAGAGCATGGCTGCCAGCCCAATCGAAAGCGAAACCCTTGACCCGTAGACGAGCCTTGCGAAATTGTCGCGTCCAGATGAATCAGTTCCCAAATAATGCTCTTTGCTAGGTGATTGTTCTATTTTTATCATATCCGTTTTAGTCGGGTCATGTTCTGCAAAAAACGGTGCAAAAATGGCAACTAAAATGACTAAAATCAAAATGATGAGTCCTAAAACTGCCAATTTATTTTTAAAGAAACGACGAACCGACAATTGGAAAGGACTTCGATGCCTATTGTCCTTCACCACTTTATAATCCTCTGCTTCAATTGGGGGTCCTATTTCATCTGTACGCCTGTCACCTGACTGCATTTTGCATCACCGCCTCAATCATAACGAATCCTCGGATCTACAACGCTATAGAAGATATCAGCCAGCAAGTTGCCGATTAAAATGGCTAAGCCCAATAAGAGCGAGATGGCCATAACGACAGGGTAATCCCGGTTGATGACAGAGCTGATGAATAATGTGCCTAGTCCAGGAAAATTAAACACTTGCTCCGTAATGATTGCGCCCCCGAGCAGCGTTCCGAATTCAAAACCCATTAATGTAATGATGGGGATAAGCGCATTCCTCAACGTGTGTTTATAAAGCACATTTCGTTCACTCATCCCTTTTGCTCTTGCCGTCCGAACATAATCGCTATCAAGAACGTCCATCATTTCTGAACGCATATACCGCATATACATCGCAGTGCTAGCTAGCCCAAGTGTGATACCGGGCAAAATGAGGTGGTGTATCCGGCTCATAAATGCGGACATTCCTTCCATCCCTGGGCCTGCGATGGAACCTTGAGAAGGAAACCAGCCTAATTTAATGGCAAATATATAAATAGCTACAAGACCGAAGAAAAAATTAGGTATGGCAAGCCCCAAAAATCCGAAAGTCGTTGCCGTATAATCCAGTGGAGAATACGGTTTTCGAGCTGAATAGATGCCGATCGGAATCGAAACAATGAGCGTCAAAAATAACGCAAATGTACCTAGCCGAACGGTGTTTCCAAAACGTTCGACAATCAAGCTTTGAACGGAACGTCCATTGTACGTGATTGACTCTCCAAACTCTCCCCGTGAAAACCTGCCTATCCAATCGATATATTGCATGTGTACAGGTTTATTCAATCCAAGTTCTTCTCTTTGTTGTTCAAATATTTCAGGATCGATATTAGGGTCTAGCATTTTTCCTGTAAATGGGTCGCCGGGAGCGGCTTTTGCTAGTGCAAACACAACAATGGATAATGCAAACAGCATTGGGATAAATACAAGGATTCGTCTAATAATGTATTGATACAAGTCAAGTACCTCCTTTATGAAGGAGGAGAGTATGCTGACTTTAGCATACTCTCAACACTCTTTTATTGTTAAACCTTACTGATTATCCAACCACCATAAATGAGGATTTCTTTTAATCATCGAATAAGGGCTCGGATCTATGTTTTGCATATCCGAATTATGGACCCAAATTTTGTTTTGCGCAAAAAGGAGCAATGCTGGCAAATCGTCCGAGTAGACGTGAGTCCATTCGGAATATTTCTCTGCACGGTAATCTTGCTCAAATGCTTCGGGTGCCCGAATAGCATCTTGCAGAAGTTGTTCCGACTCTTCGTTATTCCAGCGGGAGTAGTTGTAGGCATCTTTTATGCCCCAAAGTCCGAGCGGGTCAGGGTCTCCGCTCGCGAGACTCCAGCCAATCATATACATATCCCAATCGGTATCGTCTTTTTCCAGCTCATCCTGATAGACGGACATCTCTTTCGGCTGGCGCAAGTCGACCTTGATTCCAACTTCCTCCAAATACTCCTGAATAATCGGCGCAGCTCGTTCACGCAGTTGGTTTCCAGCAGGGTAGTTCAAATTCAATTCCCATTCGTTTCCATCTGGGTCTGTGCGGAATCCATCGTCACCCATTTCATATCCAGCTTCGTCCAACATTTCGTTCGCTTTGTCGGGATCATACTCATAAGTGACAGCTGCATCTTCGTCATATGCCCAGAACTGGACAGCTATTGGCGAATTGATAATCGTTCCGTGCCCTTGCAACAGTCCCTCTCCTGGTCCTTCCCCAATCAAAGCTTGGCGGTCGATTGCATAGGCAATCGCCTGACGGACTTCTTTTGGAATGTTTTCGTTCGGCACCCAGTTATCCGGTTCGATTGCTCCATCTTCAACATCTTCTGTCGTCCGGTGGTTATGTTTAAATCCTAAGATTTGGTATCCAAAGTCCGGCTGCTCGATAATATCGACATTGTCGTATGCTTCAACTGTTTCATAATCCGCAGGCGAGATGCCTTCCGGGTCAGCGATGAAATCAATTTCTCCTGTTTCCAGCAAACTGATCATGACGGACTGCTCGACGATTTTCCATACGATGCTATCCAAGTACGGCTCGCCTTCCCAGTAGTCCTCAAACTTTTCCAATACGTATTGCTCGCGTTCGACCCATTCCGTGAATTTGAATGGTCCAGATCCAATCACTTTTCCGGGTTGAGTGGATTCTTCTGCATCCGGCATATCTTTGACTGGAATATCTTCAAAGACATGTTTCGGAATAATATAAAAGTTCGCTAAGTATTCTGGCGTTACGTTCGGCTCTTCCCAACGGAAGACTACGGTATAGTCGTCTTCGGCAACTACGCCTTCGAATTCATCTGTCTCCCCTGAGTTATACGCATCGTATCCTTTTAATTGATCTGCATAATAACTCCGGATTCCTCCAGCAGATACATAATCAGGGTCGGCCATCGACTGGTACGTAAAGACGACATCATCTGCAGTCAACTCTTCTCCGTCATGCCATTTAACGCCCTCTTCCAAATATACTGTCAATTCTGTTTGGTCTTCATTCAATTCCCAGTCTTTTGCGATTTTTGGTTCAAATTCCAATTCATTGTTTTGCGTAAAGAGCTGGCTGTGCGTAAAACTTAAAATATTATCTTCATACGCTTCCTCATAAAAAAGCGGGTTGAATTGCCCAGCTGGCGCTGTATGCATCGCGCCGGTCACCGTTCCGCCCGACTGCGGTTCCCCGGCAGGCTCTTTTGTTTCTGCTTCGGTTTCATCAGTCTCTTCCGTGGCTTCCGTGTCATCGGCTTCCGCATCTTGGGAGGCATCTTCATCTGCCCCGCCTCCACAAGCAGCTAGCATAAATAAGGTAAATAGCAATGCTAACAACGCGACTGAATGTTTACGTTTGATCACTAAAAAATCCTCCTCTTTTAAAGTTTGCCTAGAAAATGAGATTTCGAATGTATCTCTTTCTATCACCCCCTCCAATGTTTCTTTATCCGCTCCGCTACATGCCCTGTGTTTTTTATGTATGCAAGTGACATGCGACATAGTGTTGCGGCTCTATCTCGATCAAATCTGGCCGTTCGCTGACGCAACGATCGAAAGCAAAGGGACATCTTGTACGAAAAGTGCAACCGGTAGGTGGGTCAGCTGGATTTGGTAAATCGCCTTTCAAGATAATTTTCTCTCTCTCTTTCTTTTTGTCATCAAGATCAATCACAGGCACCGCTGAAAGAAGCGCTTGCGTATATGGATGCAATGGGTTATTATAAATCGTTTCTTTTGAAGCCAGTTCGGCGAATCTGCCTAAATACATGACAGCGACACGATCGCTAATATGCTTGATGACGCTTAAATCATGGGCGATGAATAAATAGGTCAAACCTAAGTCTTCTTGCAAGTCTTTCATCAAGTTAAGCACTTGCGACTGAATGGAGACATCGAGTGCGGAAACGGGTTCGTCGCAAATGACGAATTTCGGCTCGATAATAAGGGCCCGCGCAATGCTGATTCGCTGTCTTTGCCCACCTGAAAATTCATGTGGGTATTTCAGCCTGTCGCTTGCTCTGAGGCCGACTTTCTCCAGCATTTCTATCACGCGTTTGCGCCTTTCTTCTTTGGGTAAATTTTGTTGGATTGCTAAAGGTTCTTCTATCAATTTCTCAACACTCATCTTGGAATTGAGAGAAGCGAAAGGGTCTTGGAAAATGATTTGCATATCTTTTCTGAATGGTCGTACGTCCCGATTGCTCATCGTGGAAATATCGACGCTGTTGAAGATGATTTGTCCTTCTGTCGGATCTAAAAGACGAAGCAGGACGCGGCCTAAAGTTGATTTGCCCGAACCTGATTCACCTACGACACCCAACGTTTCCCCCTCATAGACTTGAAAAGAAATATCGTCGACGGCTTTCAAATGGCCAATAGTCCGTTTCAGGATGCCGCCTTTGATGGGGAAATATTTTTTAATGTTTTTTGCATGCAAAAGTATCGGCTTTTCTTCCTCTTTCGAGATTGCAGCCATGTTTTGATTCGTCATTTGCCTTTCGCCTCCTCTTCATATAAGTGACAGCGCACCTCATGTTCCGGTGCAATTTTCCTCAATTCGGGGGTGGCGCTTATGCATTTTTCCATGACATATGGACAACGATCTGAAAACCGGCATCCTTTCGGAAACTCGAATGCTGGAGGGACGATTCCTTTGATGGTGCCCAGACGATCTGTCTCTATATCCATATTCGGGATAGAAGACAATAATCCTTCTGTATATGGATGCTTTGTCAACTTGAGCAATTCTTTCGTCGGGGCGTGTTCCACAATTTGTCCGCCATACATCACCATCACACGGTCCGCGTATTCATAGACGACGCCAAGGTCATGGGTGATAAGCAAAAGGCCCATGCCAAGCTTGCTTTTAAGATCTTCCAAGAGCTCGAGAATTTGCGCTTGAATCGTCACATCGAGTGCTGTAGTAGGCTCATCGGCGATCAGAAGCTTTGGCTCGCACGAAATAGCCATAGCGATCATGACTCGTTGGCGCATCCCGCCGGACAGCTGGTGCGGATATTCATGGATGATTTCGTCGGCTCGCGGGATTCCGACCATGCCCAACAACTCGATTGCTTTTTTGCGAGCAGCCTGTTTGGACATTTTTTTATGTTTTCGCAAAACTTCTGTAATCTGATTTCCGATTGTAAAGACTGGATTTAACGCGGTCATCGGTTCTTGGAAAATCATCGCGATGTCATTGCCGCGAATGGAAGTGATTTCTCGGTCCTTAAGCGCCAATAAATCTTCCTCGTCCAATGTGATGGAGCCATCGACTATTTTCCCGGGTTCCCGAACTAATCGCATGACTGAAAGGCCGGTCATGCTTTTTCCGCTTCCGGATTCGCCGACTAAAGCAACTGTTTCTCCTGGATAAATGCGGAAAGAAACATCGTCCACCGCTTTTGCGATTTTATCATCTTCGAGGTAAAAATACGTTTTCAAGTTATCGACTTGCAGAACAGGCTGATTCGTCAAGAAATCATCTCCAATCTCAGTCTAATTAAAAAATTCCGAAAATAAATTTTGTTTAAGTCCCGGCGATAAAATGCTATACTGATTCTGTGCTGCTTGCGTTCGAATGGTGTCTAGCGGAACAGGAAAGGACAGATGATGAAAGAAGGTCGTAGGTGTAAAAATTCTATAAATTAACGAACTATTAAACAATATGTATAAGTTTACGAGATTTAAAAAGGAAAAGTGGCGCATATCTTCCATTTAAGTCACCAATTTCCATGTTACAGACATATTACAATAAAGAAAATCTTTGTCAAGAGCCTTCTGTTAAAGCGATAAAGCGTTTTCATAGAGAAGTCTTCATTTAAAGATGTTTATCAAGTTATTAAATCTTTAATTTTTTTTGGCAAAAGCACTTTATCGTTATATTGCTTTATTTTATTGAAGAACGAATGATCAGGGGGGGACCGATTCATGTTCAATGCGGTAGTCATCAGTGTGCTAGTGATGGTAGTTTTAAGTTTGCTTCGAATCAATGTTTTATTTGCGCTCATCATTGCCGCCTTGACAGCGGGCTTGTTGTCGGGTATGGATTTGGTGGAGGCTGTCTCGACGATGATTTCAGGGATGGGAGGACAATCGGAAACAGCGCTTAGTTATATTTTATTAGGGATCTTTGCAGTGATGATAGGACTTTCCGGAATTACATCCGTGCTAGTCAATAAAATGCTCGACCTTTTTAGCGGGAGAAAGTTATTTCTCGTTTTTTCAATAGCAATCATCGCATGCTTTTCGCAAAACGTTGTGCCGGTTCATATTGCATTCATTCCAATCTTAATTCCGCCGCTTCTCGTATTATTCGATAAATTGAAGTTGGACCGAAGAGCAGTCGCTACCGCTCTGACGTTTGGTTTGAAGTTTCCGTATATCACAATTCCGGTAGGATTCGGGCTCATTTTCCAAGGAATCATCCAGGAAGAAATGACGAAGAATGGGATTGCAATTTCGTTGAAAGAAGTCACCACAGCGATGTTATTTCCAGGTGCGGCGATGATTGCAGGATTATTTATTGCACTTCTGATCACCTATCGGAAAGACCGTGTTTCAAAAACGGTGAAAGAAATAAAAGTGCAAGATGTAGATATGGCAGAAAGCATTACGGAACAAAGAGATGCCAGTTGGAATATAGCGCATAGCTTCACTGTCATAGCAATTGTAGTCGCCCTCGTTTTGCAAATTGTGACAGAATCCTTAGTTTTGGGAGCATTGTCAGGAATTATCGTCATGTTTGTTTTCCGCGTAGTCAAAATGTATGAGGGCGACCGAGTTGTCAATGAAGGAATCGGCATGATGGGGATGATTGCGTTCGTTATGCTTGTCGCATCAGGATATGCGCATGTTTTGACGGAAACAGGAGCAGTCGAAGAACTCGTGGAAAAAACATTGGCATTTACGGGAAATTCTCATTTTGTCATCGCATTATTCTTATTGATTGTCGGTTTGTTGATCACGATGGGAATTGGCACTTCATTTGGCACGATTCCGATTTTGGCAGCGTTGTACGTTCCGGTGATGATGGCTGTAGGCATGTCTCCGCTGGCGAGCGCTGCGTTGATTGGCACAGCTGCCGCATTAGGGGACGCAGGTTCTCCGGCTTCAGACTCGACCTTAGGACCGACTGCGGGGCTGAACGCGGATGGCAGGCATCATCATATTTGGGACACATGCGTACCGACATTTTTGCACTATAATATTCCGTTGTTTATTTTTGGTTTGATTGCATCGATGGTGCTGTAAATGGCGAGAAATCACCCTTTCTTCACATGACGTGGGGAAGGGTGATTTTCAAGTTAAATCAGACTGGTTATTTGTGGTATAATTCGGATATACTCTCATAACGTTGGGAGGATTTATTATGAAAGTGATTCGTTTAGATTCATTGCAAAAGGCAATGAATAAAAATAGGTCACAAAGAAATAAAGAAATGGAAGACATGTTATTAGAAGTTAAACAAATGAATCTAAAAAAGAAGAGTAAGACCAAAAGATCCAACTGAAATGAAAATTTTAGCACGGTTTAAACAGTGATAGGTGATGATATGAATCATGATGTTATCTCCTTAAAATTAAATGACAAAAACGGTAAAAATTGTAATTTCCATCATCAAAACATCTCACAAATTTAAAGGGCTTTAGATTCATCACTATCGCTATCAAGTTAAATGGCGCTAATCATACCCGTCAGACTGGGACGCCGATTGTGACTTATGAATGGTGATTGAATATTTGTTTTTAAAAAACAAAAAAGGCAGCTTTTGATGCGCTATTTCAAAAGCTGCCTAAAGTTATGCCTCAAGGATAAGT
>Ga0079226_10003492_pt1 | contig 12049 bp, 3 predicted proteins | sample Poulit2014_FD_76345 | JGI IMG/M metagenome (GOLD analysis project Ga0079226, IMG submission 76345) | Agricultural soil microbial communities from Georgia to study Nitrogen management - Poultry litter 2014 | ecosystem: Environmental > Terrestrial > Soil > Agricultural land | place: USA: Georgia... | reverse complement strand
CCTACGGAAAATACAGGGGCAATGTCTGCTGCTCGCCAGGATTGGACGATGGGTCTGTACCAATCATTGTTATATGGACTACCTCCCCAGGAGTTATTGACAATGTCTGGTGCCATTTCTGGATTTGGTACTCCGTCTTTATCTGTTGGAGCTAGTACCCATTGATCGGCAGCAATAATATCAGAATCATAGGCCGTATCTAAATAGAAGGCTCGAGCGGCAATCCACTTTGCTCCCGGGGCAACTCCGATTTCTGAAATGCCTTCTTCAGCAGAACCTACCATGGTTCCCATCGTATGGGTTCCGTGCCCGTCAGAGTCCAGTGGGATATTTCTTCCACCGGCAGGGTCAAACCAGTTGTATTCATGATCTAAGTTATCTGGATCCTCCGGGTTATACCCTCGATACTTGTCTCTTAATGCAGGGTGGTCACCGTCAACCCCACTATCTATATTGGCTACGACGACTCCTTCACCCGTAATGCCCTTCTCCCAAACTGCTGGGGCATCAATACGGTCGAGGTGCCATTCAACATCTTCACTGAGGGACTTTTCTGCAATTTTATTTGAAAGTTCCTCCGTATTAATAGGTTCTAGGGTTTTTACTTCATCTAATAGAACACTTTTTACTTCTGGTCGACTGGCTAATTCCTCAGCGACCTCCTTGGTTGCTGTAAGGGCAAAACCATTTACGATAAAGTATTCTGTGTATTCTTCTACAGAACCCTGATCCTTGGACTCGTCTAGAAATTGCTTAATGGATTTTTGAGACTCTTTTGCTGTCTCTTGCAATTGATTGACGAGATTATTTCGGATCTGATTCTTGAATTTTTTAGGGTTGTCCTCTTGTAAACTTACTTCTTGTTCCAGTTGTATACGTAATTTCTCTGAATCTACTTGTTCTTCTAGGATAACTAGTAATTTAACAAACTCATTTTCCTCGAATTCCTTCGTTACTTTATCATCTAGGATGACAACTCGCTTCGAAGGCTCTTCTGCAAAGGCAGTAATGGGTGTTAGAATATTACTTAATAAAAGAAATACTGCCAGACAAATAAATAATTTATTTCTTTTCAAATTAATCCTCCTCAAGTTTTTAAAAAATGAAGTCCTAAGTATATGAATAGGTAGATAAAAATGTGGTAGGGACAACCAACTCCTCTGTTCTATGATATTTGTTCTAATGATGATTCCAACTCCCTTTTAGGAGCAGGTGTAATGGTTAACTATCAATGACAAATATATTACACCTTTTTTAAATTGTCAATCGCTTCTGATAGCTTTGAAAATATGTGAAAGTCCTTTTATTTACGTTTTTCAATATATTGGATTTGGAAGTGACTTATTGTGCGTACCCTTCGGATGTATTTTCAAGGGTTAATGTCTTCCTCAGGTCATTTCTTACTAGTTTGGAGAAGACTATTATAGGAGTTTACACTCATTTTGATGAGTTACTGGAAACTCCATAAAAAAACTCCCAGTCCATTAAGGGACTGAGAGTTTTCGGTACTTTTATTCTTGTAAGGTTTTTTCTAATTCTGCTTCTAGTTCTTCACTGATTGCAAGACTTCCACCGAATAATGTAAGTCTCTTTAACTGGTTTTCTGTAATATATTTAGCTGTCACATCTGCTAGACTGTTGCGAACAAGTAAAATTGAGCTATTATTCTTCGCTGCAAGTACAGCTCCTGTTAGGGAGTCGGCAAAGTCATTCCCTGTCGCCACGTACAGATGATCTGATTCTACCTTAAAATGTTCTTGAACGGCGATATTCGTCTCTATTCGATTGCTTCCATTGATCCTCTTTGGATTTGGAAGTTCTGCTAGAACTTTGTCTTCAATTGCAAGACTTCCACCGATAACGATTGTTTCCTTGACCTCTAATTCTTCTAAAGCATTAGCTGTCGGTTCAGATAACTTATCTGGATGGGTCAATAAAATTGGTTGACCGTTCATGGCTGCATGGGATGCGACGGATAGTGCGTCAGGGAAATCCCAACCGCTCACAACAATTGCCTGATCTATCCCCTCTGGTGCAAGACGTTTCGCAATTTCTACGGCAGTGTCTGTTCTAGACTTACCGTATAATCGTTCAACCTCTAAACCTTTCCCTTCTAGAGCATCTACTACTTCATCGGTAATCGCTAGGGAACCGCCTAGGACGATAACGTTTTTAGCTTCAAGTCGCTCGATCTCTTCCAGAGTCTCCTCGGGTAAAGTCTTAGTTCTCGTGAGTAGGATTGGCGCGTCAAGTTCATAGGCGAGCGGTACTCCAGCTAGGGCATCAGCATAGTCATCGTTTCGTGCGAGAATGACGGTGTCTGACTTTGTCCAGCCTGCTTTACTTATTTCCGACGCTGTGCCAAAGCGTGAGTCTCCTTTAATCCGATCGATTTGGTCTTGAAGAATTGTAACGGATCCTTTTGCCGTTTTTGTTGCTGTGAGTCCGTCTTTATTAGTGACGGTGACTTGGATGGTTACTTCTTCAAGTTTAATATTTTCTGGTACTTTCCATAGGCCCTCGTACTTTCCTGCTTCTACTTCGGTCATGTTGCTTTCTGTTTCGGATGTGAGTCCATGGGGGAGCTGGATGTTAAAATTAGCTTTTCCGCCCTCTACGTTACTCTCTAATGTTATTGGTAGCTCGTCTCCTGGTAGAACTGTTATATCTTCATTTGGTGTTACTTGATATATTTCTGGTTTTTCAACGGGTGTTGGTGGTGTGTCATCGTCTTCGTCTGATTGAATGAATAATTTACCCTTGGCTTTCTTTGTATGAAGCTTATTATCTTGGTCAATTATTCTTACTTCAATAACGGCTCCGTCAACGTTTAATCCTTCACCAACAGTCCACTTCCCCTGATAGACTCCTTGATCAGTTTCTGTCATGGGAATCTCAGTTTCATTCCCATCACTTTGTAACAAGGGTAATTGGATGGTAAAACTGGCTTCTCCTTCTGTGATAAAACTTTCAAAAGAGACATTAACTTCGTCACCAGTTGTTACATATAAATCTTCTGCGGGTAAGACCTTATGAATTATATCTTGTTCTGCAGATGAGTGAATGGTTACTGTTTTTTCTGTAACATTACCTGCTAAATCCCTAGCGATTACAGTAATGACATTTTCACCCTTTGATAAAGCTACTGTTTTACTGTAACTATTGTTTTCTACTTCGACAGGTTCACCATCTACGGTTACTTCATCTAAATGTTTGTCAGACACAGTTCCTGTAACGGTTACGAAATCCTCTTCAATTAACTGTCCATCTGTAGGATTATCAATTGTAAGTTCTGGAGCAATCGTATCTAAAGTTACAATCACTGGTTCTGAGGAAAAGTCTTTATCTTCAAAGCTTGTTAAAGCGGATAAAGTATTTTCTCCCTCATTTAAACTGACTTCTGCCTCAAATACTCCCTCTTCCGTTGATTGAGTTGTAGCCACTTCTTCATCATTATGATAAATATCTATGTTTGTTTCTGGATTTGCGTTTCCTTGGATAGTTATCGTTTCTTCCTTAGTGATTAAACCATTGGACGGGTTGGTAATTACCGGTCTTTCAAATAAATAATCGACGGTTGCTCGGATCATCATGTTACTATTTTCATCTTCGGCGAGCTTACTCCAGCCACCACCAACGTATTCATAACTTCTATTCGCTAGTGTTCCATCTTCATCCATTGCAAGTCCTGGTGAGTTATTTCCATCCTTGGTCTGCATATAAACCATGTAGAAATCACCATCAACGATAATATTCTCACTCCTTAAATCTACAACTGTCCATTCATCCTTATCACGAATTGCTTCTGCCTCGATTGGACCTGCTAATTTGTTTCCTGGTAATCCGCCGGAACCCTTAGCATCCCAAACCTCTACGGCAAATTCCGTACCTCCAGGAGCTGGGAAGCTTTGATCCCAAAACTTAAAGATACCTTCTGTAACGAGAGCAGATCTTTCATAGTCCTTTAAGGACATCTTAACTGCCCAACCATTTCCTTCGTTATAGAATGCCTTAGCATTTTCCGCTGTTCCATCATCATAGTAAATTTCATCGTTACCATGGGAATAGAAAGCTTCTAATTCTATATCCAGACTTTGATCTTCAGAAAGGTTAACTAAGCTTTCCTTCTCATAATATCCATTAGCAATAACCTTAAGGGTGTATTCACCTTCGTAAGCTATAAGAGAAAACTGACCATCTTCATCGGTTTTAACCGGCTGAACATTTGCATCTTCGACTAGTAAAACAGTTGCATGATCTAGTGCTTCGCCTGTTTCTACATCTACAACTCTTCCGCTTAATGTATATTCATTTTTCTCCTCTAAGATAAAGTTCACTTCGATTTCATCATTATCAACAATCCTTGTTACCGTCTCTTCCGCCCGGTAACCATAAGCCTCAGCCCTTAAGGTAAATTCTCCGGACTCATGTAAAAAGTTATACTCTCCTGTACGGGCATCCGTTGCAACAGTTCGCCCAGTTTCTAAGACAGAAAGCTTGGCCCCTAAAGGTATTAATTTAGGATTTAATTGTTCATGTAAATCCTTTCTTTCCTCAAACTGCTGATTAATCGATTGTAATGGACTATCATCATGATCAGAAAGGGATACTCGATCTATATACCAACCTGCTTGTGTAAGGGATCCCTCTCCCTTAATCTGAAAACCAATTAACAGGTCAGAACCACTATAATCAGATAAATCTATAGCAGTTTTAATCCAGCCTCCTGAGCTTCGATCAAAACTTTCAAGAGTCGTCCAATCTTCACCATCAGTGGAAATAACAATATTTCCTAAGTCTATCTCGCCTCCACCTATACGGAAATTATACCAGTGCTCAAGATGTAGGAATACATCACCTTCTGGTAAACTCACTGGTGGCATAACTAATGTAGCATCGGTACGTGCCGTGTAGTTTCCACTTAAATTCGTTGCATAAACATTTTCACCTGTAGCTGCTTTGTTCGGTCCTGAAGTAGGGATACCAATTTCCCAGTCGTCACTTTCCCCAAAGGAATACCAACCACTTGGGATACTTGTGAAATCTTCGTAATATCCAACGGTTATCGCTTCTTTTACTTGGACTTCATATAGGTCACTCTCGACTTGGTTATTTCCATAGTCGTTAACGATCCACTTATAATCAATCGCTTCACCTGTAATATGTTCCGCAATTATTTTAGCTACAAAGGTCCCTTTCTTTTCATCTCCAGAAATCTGTTTTGCTGATACGGTCTTCCAGTCGTTGTCAGCATTTTTATAAGTAAGCTCGACCTCGGCAATCTTTATATCATCTTCTACATCGATATAAAGCTCTGCATCTAAGCCTTTATACACTTCGCTTGGGGCGGAATGTGTAAAGCTTGGCTCCTCGTCATCAAGATCCTCATAAATAGATTTATCGGAGATACCAACATCGTCAATATACCAACCATCCTTCGTGATTCTGAAATCTGAATAGGCATTGAATCCAATGTGGACCTCTTCTCCAGCATATTTACTTAAATCAATCTCAACAGGAGTCCATTCCTTTGATTCATTTACAAAACGTTCAAGTTCTGTCCAATTTTCCCCATCTTGTGAGATCATAAGACGTCCATAATTATAATCTGTACCATAAAGAGAGGTAAAGTCATGCCAACTGTAAAATTGTAAGAAGGTTTTTCCCTCTGGAATAAAAATTGGTGGCATTTGTAATGTAGCGTCCATGTCATTATCATAGGGACCACTTAAATTCGTTGCATAGACATTTTCACCTGAATAGGCTGAGTTAGGGCCAGAGCTTGGTACCCCTCGTTCCCAACTATCATTTTCTCCATAGGAATTCCATCCGGAGGGCTCTGTTTCAAAGTCTTCAAAATAACCGACAGTTAATCTTTCCTTTACGCTTACATCATATAATTCCGTAGTTATTTCATTGTTCCCATGATCGTTTACTGTCCAGTAGTAATATAATGTTCCCGGCTTTAAGTCATCACCTGGAATTGTGACGGCATAGTCACCATTTATATAGTCACCGGAAATCCGTTGTGCATCTATTGTTTTTTCCTTGCCATCATTTATTTTATAGGTCAGAGAAACTGATGTAATGCTTACATTATCTGAAGCCCTTAAAATAAATTCCTGTCTTACGCCTTCAAACAATTCCTTTGGCTTTTCATGTTCATAGGAAGGGGCCTCGTTATCCTCAACATTTGAAACTACCTTTCCCGTAACTCTGCCCGATCCTTCAATAATAGAAGCAACTGCATTGTAGGCATCAACTAAACCATTTCCATATGCATTGTTTGGAGTATCAGGATATTCTGCATCCGTTAATGGGATAGCTGTATTTTTCAATATCTCTTTAATATCCTCTACCTGCAAACTACTATCTGCCTGTTTTAATAAGGCCACAACTCCTGCAAGGGCAGGGCTAGCCATGGAGGTTCCATTATTCAGATTATAATTACCTCCCGGGACACTTGAACGAATTGAAGCTCCTGGGGCAGCAATGTCTGGTTTAATCTCCCCGTAGGGTGATGGTCCTCTTAATGAAAAACTTGCAATTTGATTATCACTGTCCGTTGCTCCTACCGCAAAGGATTCTGGATAATTTGATGGATTGGATACGGATCCAGGTCCTCCAGGATTCGTAGCACTTACATTACCCGCAGCAAAGGCTGGGAATATTTCTGCATCAACCCAGCGCTGGACGATTTCTCGATACCAGTCATCCCGGCCGTAACCTGAACTCCATGAGTTATTTACAACGTCAGGAGCTAGATCGACTCGACCACCCGGTGCCATAATCCATTCTGCACCACCGATTAAATTAGCATCGTTGGATTGACCAAAGGAGTTAAACACCTTAACTGCAATCCACTCTGCGCCTGGGGCAACACCGATTTTATTTGATCCATTCTCTTCACTTCCGACAATTGTACCCATTACGTGAGTTCCATGCCCGTTACCATCATTTGGTTCCGGATTACCTTCAGCAGGATCGTACCAACTATATGTATGATCTACCTCATCACTATCTTTATTATAACCACGATATTTATGCTTTAATGCTGGATGGGTCCAATCTACTCCAGAGTCCATGTTGGCTACTACAATTCCCGTTCCATCAAAACCTAAATTCCAAACATCAGGGGCACCTATTCTTTCAACGTTCCATTCTATATCCTGGTCCTCTGATTGAACTTCCTTTGATTGAACCGTTTGTAGCTCTGGTAACTCATAAACCTTATTAAGGACTATTTCCTTAACTTCGGGATAGGCTGAAATTTGTTTGGCTACTTCCTCAGTCGCCGTTAAAGCAATTCCATTAATTATAAAGAAAGATTGTAAATCTGTAACATTACCTAATTTTTCTTGTTCATTTAAGTATGTTAAAACATTTTCCTGGGATTTAATGGCCGTTGATTTTAACTCAGATATAACAGCCGACCTTTGCTTTAATTCAGTTTCATAGGATGAAAGATTTCCCTTCTTTGCTTGTGTCTTAACATTTTCAATTACTGATTGCGTTTCTGCTTCTTCTTTAAACTTAATAATGAATGAAGCTTGTTTATTTGTTGAAAATTCCTCTTCCAATTCCGCTTCAATCTTTTCCTTTGTATTTACTTCAAAGGAATGTTCCTTCTGATTTACACTTGCTGCAGATACTGATGATAAAACAGGTGTAAACATAGAAAAGATCATAAGAAAAGATGCTAGCAAACTAATCAAACGTAAATTCTTTCGATGTTTCTTCAATTTGTTCCCTCCATATCATATTCTCTTTTTCTTTGTATTGTATATTTCATAGTTAGTAGAATAATAAACTTTATACAATACTGACCAGACTGATATTACACTCATTATCAAAGATTGTCAAGAATTATCCTAGGGTAAAGATTCAGAAAAATCAAGTTGAAAGGAAGAACTTGTCTTATTATTATTCTTCCCTTTTTGTGGGTGTGTCTAGTATAGCTTGGCGCTCCTTTGTTCATAAAAGAATTCTGTAAGTTCGGGAGATTCCATGACTTCGACCATTTGCTTGAAGTCGGTGGCGAGCTTATAGGTGTGTAGGTCTTCGCGGGGGATCCAGAAGACCTCGCCTTCCTCTGAGGAGGTGAGGGTGCCTTTGTAATTGTTTGTTTTATACAGAAGGACTACGTATCTTGCATTAGTGTCGGTAGTTTGGAATTGTTTAATTCCACATAGTTCTGGGCTTGTAATGGTAAGACCGGTTTCTTCGTAGACTTCCCTTTGGACTGATTTGACGAAGGATTCTGCTTGGTTTACGTGTCCACCTGGGAAGGTGATTCCTGGCCAGTTTTTACTTTTTCGGTCTTGGACGAGGATATTTCCTTTCTTATCATAGATCATGCACATGTTTGTAAAGATTGCCTGTTCTTCTCTGCTCATTGAATTTTCCACCTTTTCTTTCTTATATGTTGTTTTTATTTTATAGATGTATGTTTAATTTGTCTAATACTATATAAATTTTATCCTTGTACTAGCTTTATTTTTCGCCATTAATGTGGAGGGGTTTCTTAATTCTAGTAGGTATAATTAGTTTTTATCTTTCTTTACCATTTCTTAACGCACACTTGCTAAGATTTTATCTAGTACATTTCAAGGAGGTAATTTTGATTAAAAACAGTAGTCATTCAGTCAGTAGTAGCAGGCTAGGTAAAAGGATAATTTCTCGAAACTATGTGCTTATTATTTTTAGCTTAGTTCTTGCTTTTAGTCCCTTTAGTAGTTTAGGTGGTGTTATTTTCGCTCAGACGAAGGAGGCTGATGTGAAAAATCAGTTATTAGAGGAGGTTGATGATCAAGAGAATCATAGTAAGATTGAGACCCAAGTGTCTGAGGACGATTTTAGTGTTATTCCGATAGGAAATGGTGAGGGCGCTTTGATGGGATATAGTGGAAGCGAAACATCCCTAATTATTCCTGAGGTTATCCAGGGATTGACGATTGTATCGGTCGGTCAGGGGGCACTCAAGGAACTTGGACTAGTTTTCATTGAATTTCCTGATACAATCACAGGTTTTGGCGCTTCCGCCTTGGAAGATAACGACTTAACTTATGTTGCAATTCCTGAGAATGTGACAGTGATTCATGATCGGGCCTTTGCTAATAACAATATCGATTCCGTTCAAATTCACTCACTCAATATCGATATTGCTGATGCAGCCTTTGATGATAACAAGTCTAGACCAGAATATCTGACCATGCAGGCCTACTATGCTTCCAATGTTAGGGATTATGCTGTTTCAAAAGGTTTTTCCTATAGAAACTTTGAAACTGTTGTTATGGATTATATTCCTGCTGAGGATCTTATCGTTCCCTTTGGTACAGTAGCTGAGGATCTAGCTTTACCCTCTAAGGTGGAGGTTGAGGTCTTATATCGAGATCAGATTGAGACAAGGGAGTTAGAAGTTAACTGGGATTTAGATAACTACAACCGTTTAGCTCCTGGTGATTACACAATTGAAGGTGAGTTAGAGTTAACGAATTTTATTAATCCCCATGACGTGACTCCTTATGTAAAGGTTACGGTTGAGGATATTCCTCAGGATAGTGATTATGTCGTAGAGGAGAATGACCTTGGTGGATTAACAATTATAAAGTATCGAGGAAATGATGTTGACCTTGTGATTCCTGAAGTGTTATATGGAAAAACGGTGAATATCATTGGGGAAAATGCCTTTTATGAAGCTGGCTTAAGATCGGTTGAGTTGCCTGATACACTTGAGGAAATTCATTACAGGGCTTTTATGGGGAATCTTTTATCAGAAATTGTATTTCCCGATTCACTCAAACGATTAGACAATCTAAGCTTTGCAGATAATCATATCTCTGAGGTTTTTATTCCTGAAAATACAAGTCAAATTATGGGTGGAATATTCCCTTTTAATCCATTAGAAACAATTTCTGTTCATTCAGATAACCCTGTATATGAGGATGATGATGGTTTATCCTTATACGAGGTTGATGGTGACGATCTTATTGTCTATCAGGGAACAGAATCAGGGGTATTTCCTGAGGGGGTAACCCTTCTTGAATTCGCATCTTATGCCGCTTTAGGTATCAAAGGAGACCTCTACATTCCTGATACTGTACAAACAATTGAGATGGCAGCACTTGCAAGTGGTAATTCAATGTTTTATAAGAATGAATTAGATTATGTCGAAATTCCCGGTAGTGTTGAATGGATTGAGGAAATTGCTTTTAAGCATAGTAGTATTAAAGAAGTCAAACTCCATGAAGGAATAAAAGGAATTGGTGAGGCAGCTTTCAGTTTCAATCAATTACGAGAGATCGAATTACCAAGAACTGTATTAGAAATTGATGGAGGGGCTTTTTATAGCAACTATATAGAATATGCTTTAATTAGAAATAAGAACATTTCACTTAAACCTGATGTCTTCGAACAAAATCAGCTTCATCCAGAAAATTTATTAATTCGTGGTTATGTTGAATCGGATGTGCCAGCCTTTGCTCAGCAATACAATTATAATTTCAAACCCTATGGTGCAGTGATTGTGGATGAAAATGATCCACACCGCTTTTATCCAGAGGAAATGGTTGAAATTTATAATGAAGAATGGGATCTAGAAGGTGTATTATATGTTCCTGATTTCATTGATCATCCGAAGGAGCCAGCTAATTCTCATATTACCGTAAGTTCTGTTGACCCTATTGTTGCTACGGGCTTAGAAGTTGCAGGTGCTGTGTTCGATTTCGAATTTACTACAATTGACGACGCTGGTACTGTAGGTGATTTCGATCTTGAGGGTGACCACACATTATCCTTACTAGTAAATGACGACGCACCGGAAGAAATATCGATGTATCATGAGGAAGGTCATGATGAATGGTCTGATGTTGGCGGTGATCGGGAAGGTAACTTTATTACCGCTGTTATCGATGACTTCTCTGTATATGGTGTCTTTGCTATAGAAGAGGAGGATCCAGAGGAGCCTGAAGAGCCCGAAGATCCAACTGATCCGGAAGAGCCTGAGGACCCGGAAGATCCAACTGATCCGGAAGAGCCCGAGGACCCGGAAGATCCGACTGATCCAGAAGAGCCTGAGGATCCAGAAGATCCAACTGATCCTGAAGAACCCGAAGACCCGGAAGATCCGACTGATCCGGAAGAGCCTGAGGACCCAGAAGATCCGACCGATCCAGAAGAGCCTGAGGACCCGGAAGATCCAACTGACCCTGAAGAACCTGAGGACCCGGAAGATCCAACTGATCCGGAAGAGCCCAAGGACCCGGAAGATCCGACTGATCCAGAAGAGCCTGAGGACCCAGAAGATCCAATTGATCCTGAAGATCTTGAAGACCCAGAAGTTCCGACCGATCCGGAAGAGCCCAAGGACCAAGAAGATCCGATTGATCCAGAAGATAGCGAAGATGATGGTGAAGTGTTACCAAAGACTGCAACCAATATGTTTAATTTCTTGCTTATTGGTGGGGTGTTAGTTGGATTAGGGACTATAATATTTATCGTTCGTCGTAGGAATTCCGTTATATAAAGCTAGGAAATGTTAGGTGTTATCATTTATACACTCCCTTTAAAGTAGTTACTAAAAAAGCTACTTTAAAGGGAGTATTTTTATAGAATATGATAGCCTTTTAAAATACACAAAGGATTTTCAGTATTCCCTTAAGCAAACAAGAAATATAGAGTGGGTAATAACAAAGCTATTCTTAAACATATAACAGAAGCTGCTTTTGATTGTTTCCTTACTCTCTTGTCCTTTTCATGGAGGCTTTCAATAAAAATAGGAATAAAATACAGACCACATATAATTAATAAAGATGTAAGGATGGCTACCCATGCATCTGTTGGCATATAAGATTCCTCCTTGCCCTAATTTTTAAAGGTAAGTCTCCTTTTGCCCTCTGAAATTATAGTAAAACTTTTTTAAATCACATATTCAACAGAGAGAAACTTAAAATAATAAATCGTTACATAAACCAAGAACATTCTATCCTAAACCCTAACAGGATAACGACAGTATAGCGAACTCCCTTAGTCGTGTAGCTTCTCTTATATT
>Ga0079226_10003491_pt1 | contig 12050 bp, 12 predicted proteins | sample Poulit2014_FD_76345 | JGI IMG/M metagenome (GOLD analysis project Ga0079226, IMG submission 76345) | Agricultural soil microbial communities from Georgia to study Nitrogen management - Poultry litter 2014 | ecosystem: Environmental > Terrestrial > Soil > Agricultural land | place: USA: Georgia... | reverse complement strand
GATAATGAAACTAAATTGACCAGATTTAATATTCGCCTGAATTTGAATTGAACGATTTTGAGCACATCTTTTACAGCCTTCAATTGCGTTATCAATCAGGTTGGACAGTAAAACGGTTAAATCTATTGCATCTATTGTTAGACCGGACAAATCGTTCACTTCAAAATGGACATCAATATTTTGTCTAATTGCTTCAGATGCCTTAGAATTAAATAATGTATTCAAAACAGCATGATGACAATTGACAAGGAATATACGTTCGCTTTGCTGTTTCAAAATTGAGTCCAGATAACTTTCAGCTGAAGCAAATTGTTGGTCATCAAGAAGCTGTTTTAGCATATCAAGGTGTGCTCTAAAATCATGAATTTGTTTGCGTTGCGCAGAATATAAATTGTAAGCGTCTTCTATATTTCTTCTTTGCATTTGCAATTGTTGATTCAATGCCAGCAATTTTTCTCTACTCTGTTCTTCTTTCTTTACTTGATCTAACAGATAAAGAATTGCTATATTCGCTATAAAAATCGTCCAACAACATACAATAATCGCTCCTTCACTAAGTCCTTGTCTGCTAGTAATGCGAAGTAGTATGAGCAACATAAAAAAAGAAGCTGATGGAAACAGTAAATAAAGGATAATTTTTATCGAGTTACTTTTTATGTTAGCTTTTAATTTTCCCTTAATTTGAACCGTTCTATTGAGTATCAATATAAATACAACTTGCAAAAAATAGTAAATTGCAGAGGAAATCACAAATGGAGTTACTTCTTTCTGGCGAAAAACCGGTATACTAACGCCACAGATACTCGCTGATATATATAAGCTTATAAATGATAGCAGATATGTCAAAAGATATTCTAAGATAAGAAGAAATAATATCTGTCCTAAAGATATATTTGCATACAATATTCGGCCAAACAGAATTCCACATAATAGTACCAATATCATTTTTAACATCGTACTATAATCCAACACCTTCATATTCAAAAGAACAACTATGTAAAGCAACAAAGTATAGGCAGCAGCTGTGAGATAATATTTAAGGCCAACAAACCGACGTGATGCAAAAGCATCTAAAAATGTTAAGACGCAAGCCGCATCAATAACTGTGTAAAGAGCACTCAGCAAATACTCCATTTATTTTCTGCCTCCCATTTTAAATATTGCTGTTTCAAATCAGAATATCTTCTTTCACTAGAAGGAATTTGAATTCCTCCTTTTATAATAAGCTTTTTACATTGGAAAATCTCAATATATTTCATATTGACCAGATAACTTTTGTGAACTCGTAAAAAGCCAAAAATTTCAAACCGCTGCTCCAATTCCGTCATGCTTCCATAGAATTGATACATAGAGCATCGGTCATTTATGAGATGCATCACTACCAATCTTCCTTGAGACTCCATATAAAGAATATTTGAAATCGGTATATCTATACGTTCTCCATTAACTTGGATCGTAATAACACGTCTACGTTTTGTCATTTCTTCAACGGCCAAATCAAAATAGAAAGTTAATTTTTCTGAGATTTGATTTTTCATCAAGTATCGAAATGCGCCAACCTCATAGCCCTCAGGTGCATATTGAATAAAATTCGTAACAAAAATGATGATTGTATTTGCCTGAAAATCATGCAGTTTTCTAGCTAGCGAAATCCCGCTCATTTCTGGCATATCAATGTCCAAGAAGGCAATATCAAAGCTTTCTAATATATCTACCTGCTGCGGATTTGTGCTTTTAACAAGAGAAGGCACATTACCTTTTTCTTGACAATGTTCTCTTATCAAATCAGAGATTTTCTGAACTGTGTCGTAATTGTCATCACAAACCAGAATTTTCATGTTACTACCTTTCAACTCCATCCGAGCTAGTCCAACTTTTTGCCTTAACATAACGGCTCCTTCCCAATTTGTCAATAGTTTATCAAAGAATTTCGATATAATAGAAGTTTTGATATATAATACTTCGATTATATAGAAATTGCAAATAGTACACTACATTATGAGAGGAGTGTACTATTGTGGAGCATTATTTGGGACAAAAGTTAAAACAATTGAGGCAAAGCCGAGGTTGGTCACAAGAAGATCTAGCCAAAAAATTAAATAGAGGCGCATCAACTATCAGTGGTTATGAAACTGACGCGCATGCCATACCATCAAATGTATTAATTAGCATAGCTGAAATATTTGGTGTATCCCTAAATGAACTGGTTAATCTTAACGAGCCTGATGCTGTTTCCCTTAAAGATCTCACCCCATTCCAAGTAGAAACTCTAGTTGCACTTCGCAACGAATTTTTATCACCAACAAATCAAAGCAGTAATCTTTCTGCACAACAAATGAAGATTTTACATGATATCATCAAATTGTTTTCCCAGTCTTCCTAAATTTAGGTCTCAATTAAATCACAAAGCTGGTTAGGCATTTAAAACCAAAAATTTAAGACCTGCTCGCAGAGAGGCGAGCAGGTCTTTTTCTTTATTCATTACAATTTTTTCTTTGTTTATTACAATTTTGTGGAAATTTCTACAAAATTCATTCATACTAACACAAAACATATCGTACACTCCGTCACTCTCCTTTCACTCTTTTCAAATCTTTTTATCAGAGGGCAAGTCAACATGAAGATTGCCAAGCGATTCTTTCTTCTTTCTTTATTGACCCTTATGGTGGTTATGCAATCCTTGATTGCTGCCGCCAGTCCTGATAACTCCTCTCATATCGAGCAGAAAGCGGTTGTTTTTGTTCTGGATGCTAGTAATAGTATGAACAAAAATGACCCCGATCGTCTTGCAATCGACAGCATTGCCCAGCTCATATATAGTTTACCATCGAACTACATGGTCGGCTTTGTTGCCTATCATACTGATGTTATAGCTTCCGTAGGAATGGTTGACTGCGCCCATCGGGATTCCATTATGGAAGCAGCCACTTCGGTCGTTTATAGAGGTTATACCAATGCTGGGGCCGGCTTAACTCAAGCAATCACTCTTTTAGATACCGTGTCTGCTGATTGCAAGTCTATCGTTATGTTATCTGATGGCGAGATTATCATGGGGACAGAGGATGCGACTACTGTTTCTGCCTCTCAATTCGCCAATGCGGTAGCCGATGCCAAAACTCAAAATATCCCTATTCATGTAATTGGCCTTGGTGCAGATATGGAAAATGTGGAAAACACGATTTTTTCTGCCTCTACAGAAACTAAGGGGAGCAGTCATCATGCCCCACAAGCCACCGAGATCCAACAAGCTATCAATTCCCTCCTCACTGAACAACTTCAGATCAAACAGACAACAGCTGCTATTGTGGATATCGGTTCTAGCAGCGTAGAGGAGATCAACATTTCTCTTCCAAGCAGTTATGCTTCCAAGGTTCGAATTATGTTTATCAGTAACAGTCCCATTCATAACATGAATGCCGACTTCAACGCTGAAGATGTTCATCAGGTTTCTGGTGAACATTATACACTGTTGGAATTGACCCGGCCTTCCACCAATTCTGTACACACTACCTTCCAAGGTATTGCTGGCAGTCAAGTCAGGGTAAACGTTATCACAGAATATTCCATAACTGCTCATACAAATGTTACATATACCGATACTCCTACAGCAGATTCATCCGCTATAAATCGTACCGCCAATATTGAACTTACTTTCTATGATTCTTCTAATCCTGAGCAGCAGGTTCTTACAGATTCAGTTTTTGATAATTATTCTGTTACCGGAACTATTGGTGATGTTCCGTGGAGCTCCTCCTTGCACTCCGGCAAGATCGGCTTACACACCCCCGTTCTTAACGAACAAACAATGGATATTTCCATTGACTTTAGCAATCTACAAACCAACATTCTGCTTGCTCAACCTCTTTCCGTTTCAGTGGATGCTGCTCCAGTTCCCGTTCAGGAACAAGATAACCGTCCTGTAATAGTCGCTGTTGGTGTTTTTGTTTTATTTGTAGGATTGGTAATTAAATATTGGTTTTCTTCCAAAAGGCATCAAGCCCCTTCCTCTGTTTCCAACAAAGAAACGCCAACGGTTACTCCTATTGAAAGCAAATACTCTTACACTGGAAGATTAAATCTCTATATTACTAGAACCAAATCTGGATATGACATTCCCCCGCTTACTTATAATTTGTTCCGTATTCCCCGTGGTAAAGTTTTATCTTTGCAGGAGATTTTAGACGGATGCAATGTTACAGAACTTTTGGAAGGCGCAAATAAAATTTATTTCCGGCCTGGTTCCAATCGTTGCCTAATACTCTCCAATGAATCGGATTGTACTGTTATCCAAAATCGAGAAATTCTCATGAAGGGACGTAGTTATTCTATAGGTCTCGACACAAAACTGGATATCACATTTGAAGATGAGTTCAGTGAAATGGTAATACAATATCGAGATGTAAAGCCCAGTGAAGCAAAAATGTATGCGGGCGTCTAACCCCCAACATTTTATTTAAAAGAAACGGTCGATAAGGAGTTGATTCAATTGCCCATGGTTATCAAGCAAACAAACCGCACGATTTTGTTCGAGGAGATCAACCCGGAAAAGTTAGATCTTCTGACTATGATTGGCGATGTCAAAGGGATCGACAGTCTAAGTGACGATAAGATCAAGGAGATCAATCAGTATCTGGAATGTCGCAGCTTTGATGAGTTTCAAGCCAAATTTGCGCCGTGCATCTATTCTTTCTTTGATGCAAACAGCCAGCAGGTCCGATATGTATTGAAAAAACCTGAACATATCCCTGAAAATATGCTGACTGTCATTCCATTGAATCAGCAGAACGATTTTCTTAAAATGCTTTTTACCCTTATGGACTCCCGGCGGGCGCAGGGCGTTCTGAACGTTGACTTTGGTTTCGAGAATTTGCTGGATATGATCTCGCCTAAAAAGGTAATGGATGATATCCGCCAGGTACGTAAAGAAATCCGCTACAATTACAGCAAATATGAAGCACTGGAAGACGGCGACCCTGCCAAACTTGATGTCGGCGATAAGCTGAACGAATTATTTGAACAGGCCAGTGATAACTATAACAACGTTATGGCCATGCTGCCCTTGGCTATTGAGGACATCAAAGCTCGCCTTATGCTGGGTGATGGTGAAAAGAAATCCAGTAACAGCCAGATTGCTCTTGGTATGCTGACCATGGGTGATGATGGCGAGCTGAAAGTTTTGGAAGCGCCAAAGCAGGAATCCACTGCCCTGGCTGTTGTGGATGACAATATTAACAAGGGCCTTGTGGCAGCACTGGAAGAAGATTATCAGGCAGTAAATGAATCTCCGTCTGATTATGTACAGTCCCTGGTCGTTCGCACCTTCTGTCCTCTGCCTTCTACCTATCAAACAGTTGTTGATGTAGAAAAAGAGGTCGCCAATTACAACTCCTATCTTCAGTTCTACAAAGATGCTAAAGACCAGTTTATCAAGGTTGTCAAACCTTTGGTAGAAAAGCTTCTCGGCGTTAAGATGTTTTTTGACCAGTACAAATGCAAAACAAAAGGTATGGTCCCCACTTTGTTGGTCACAAATATTCGTCCCGAGATGCTGGCCAAGAGCAGCAGCCTTCCTTCCCTTCACGCTTATCTCAATACGGTCAATAGTAAAAACAACTTTGAAAATACCATATGGTACGCAATTTTCCCCAACGTTTCAATCAGCTTGCAGATCAATTCCAAACTTCGCAGGGAACGTTTTGCAGGCAACGTCCATAAAGCAAACCCGGACGTCAATAGTCTTGAAACCCTCTCTACTATTCTGGATGTCATGAAAGACTACCGTATTGAAACCTTCTTCTCGTTTGAAACGCGGGAAGAAACCACATTCAGTACTGTTGCAGCTGAGGGCGTTCAGAAATTCATTGATCGTTGCGAGCCTCTGGTCGGGCATCCTTATAGCGAGTTTGCCATCCCCTGTTTGCCTAATTTTACTGTTATCCCGAAAAACAAGTCGGGGGTCACACTCGACACCCTGATGGAAGTCTCGGAAGACAAGACAACTGCACAGCTTTCTGAAGCAAAAGAAGACATTATGCGTCTTTGGATTGAGGGCGTTTATATCGGTGCAGCATATATTGCTGCCGGTTTCCGCGCTGCTTGCCAGTGTCCTGAATATCTGCGCGATCATTACCGTCGTCTGAAAGTTGATTCTGAACTGCCCGGCGTTCGCTATGATGTCGAAGCTGGCGATCATTCCCTGCTCACCAGAACCACCATGCCTAAAGAAATCACAGGATTCACAACTTCCATTAAGGATGAGATCAACCGCAAGAACTTTGGCTGGATCTTTGCTTCGGAGAACGCCATTCTGGATGGCTTTGCTGTAAAATACATTATGGTCTATAAGGCACGGAATTTGCTGTATGACCCCGATCATTCGACCTATGAATCAGCCTATACGACACAGGTTACCACCTACATTGAACGCATCTTGCACCATGCCACCAGTGATTTCAAGCAGGACAATATTGTGCAGTTCTTCTCGAATAATCCCAAGAGTCAGAAAAGTCTCTGGCTTGCGAAGAAGGATTATGTAAACGCGGTACCGGAAGAAGGCGATAGTCTTGACTACGCTATTGACGAAACCTCGGGAATTTGTGATCTCACTATTTCCTTCAATGGTAACGCCAGAAATCTCGAAGTCATGATCAATCGTCGTTCTTCTAAATAAATCTGAAATCGAGGTTTTAAGTTATGGGTTTCAGACTGGAAATTGATGGGGCCGGTCCCGTCAAGCTAACAGAACGTGCAATCACCAAAGTTGAATTCGGCAGTGAAATCCCGCAAGATTCCAATGCTCGTGCAACCGATAACGGTGCAGCTTTGAAAATCTGGGGCAAGCTCCTGTTCTCTCTGGGCGGCGAAGAACAGGATTCTACCCTGAACTTGGCGAAATGGAGCTTAGTTCCCAGTGAATCTGCTGATAGTTATCGCACTGTCAAAGTTGATGTTGTTTCTGCTTCCCAGATCGTCCGTCAGGTTACGCTTCCGAATGCCTTTGTTATGGAGTATTCGGAGGAACTGGATGATGAAACGGGTGTAGGGCAGTTCTATCTGCACGTAAAGCAGAAGAAAGACCAGACCGATAAAGTGACCATCGACGGCGAGTTCAGCGCATAATGCAGGAAGGAGTGTATCGGTATGTCTTTGAAAGTAACCATCGAGGGCCAGGGTTCTTTTGAGATCGCAAAGGAATGTGTTCGCAAGGTAATCTATAAAACCGACATTCCTCTGGACTCCAACGCCCGCACCAAAGATGTTGGCAGCACCTTGGAAATCTCCGGCAAAATCCTCACTGCTACCGACGGTGATCCGTTCGATTCGACCCGGCAGATGGGCTTGTGGTCTATGGTTCCTGCAGAAGATTCCAACTGTTACCGTAAAGTGACCGTGGAGATTATTCAGGCTGGCATCGTAGAGCGGAAATACTATTTCCCCAACGCTTTTGTCGTCAACTACAACGAGGATTTTGGCGATACCGACGGCGTTGGTACCTTTAAGCTGACTATCAAGCAGAAGAAGGATAAACTGTCCAATATCACCATCGAAGGCGGCTATGCGGCAACCGCCTAACCCAATATAATGGCATGACGCGGCATTCCGCGTAAGGTGGGGGCGCGTCCGACTATGGTTGGGCGCGCCCTCTTCTCTTTCTATCGTTTTTACATCTATTTCAGGTCAGGAGTCTGTATGGCAAAAGATTTATACAGTATTTTGGGCGTCTCACGCGACGCCGATGAAAATGTTTTGAAAAAGGCTTACCGCAGCCTGGCGAAAAAATACCATCCAGATCTTCACCCAGATGATGCAGAAGCAGAAGCAAAATTCAAAGAAATCAATGAAGCTTTTGCTATCTTGAGCGATCCTGAGAAGCGTCGCAAATATGATCAAGAACAGCAGCAAAAAACGAACACACAACAACATGCAGCATCATCTGGAAGAGGCTTCGGCAAAACTGCCAAACCGAAAACCGGGACCGTGGATTTTTCGCAAATGCAAAGCAGCTTTGCTCAATTTTTTGGATTCGATCCTGCTACCGGCCAAGTTGTAAACGAAGAAAAACTCCGTGGACAAAACGGTCAGAAAAGCAATCCGCTGGATACAACCGATTTGTTCAATCGTTTTATGGGATTCAAATAGGCCATTGGGGGTAAACCATGAGAAAGAAGCAAATCATTGACTTTCTGCTTGCATTCTGCGGCGGGACAGTTGCGTTGATTGGATATTTCTACTTAGAAGGCGTTTACCGGACTTTTACTATCTCTGCTGGCATTCTTCTGGTCATTGTTTTTCTGATCCTCATGCTCATGGATATCCCCCATGATGTTCCATCGCCTTCCGACATGGCAGCAGATGAGAAATCATTTTCCGGAAAACCAGTAGAGATTGCCCTCCTCAATGAGGAAAATCAGCCATTGGCAACTTGGACACTTTACGGCAAAACCGGCCTGGTCATTGGCCGCGATGTAGGCGAAAATCAGGTAAACATTAATCTTACCCATTCTACTTATGCAAGTACAGTAGATGTTGAACACGCTGTTTTAAACTATGCTGGACAAAATTGGTATGTGGAAGATCTAAATTCAAAAAACGGGGTCAGTGTACAAAAACAGGACGAACGTAAATATCGCCTTGCTCCCGGCCACCCATGTAAGCTTTCGTCAGGAGATATTCTTTATATTGGCCTGGTCCGTTTATTGGTACGTTGAAATTATAAAAAGGAGAATTCAACATGGTAGAATCCAATCTGATTCATTGTCCCAACGGACACGTGTTCAGTAAAAAGCGGTATGGGACCGTATGTCCCTATTGCAATATTGAAACCGCCACAAAAGAAAAGCGCGAGACGCAGCGCACTGAGGTGGAAATCGAAGAAGAGCTCTTTCGAGAGGAAATCAAGCCTGTCTGTGGTTGGATTGTTTGCATTGATGGGCCGCGTCAGGGAAAAGATTATCAGATTGTTCAAGGCAAAAACTTTATCGGCCGTGCTGATGATATGGACATCCAAATTCTAGGTGATAACGAAATATCCAGAAGGAATCATGCAGTTATTGTTTTTGATCCCAAGAAAAAAGAGACGGTTCTTTTGCCAGGGGATTCAAATGGTATCGTTTACCTCAATGGCAATGCAGTATATGCGCCCGCCACACTGAACCGCTACGATGAAATCGAGATGGGAAAGTCCAAATTTCTTTTCCTCCCCTTCTGTGGTGAACACTTTATGTGGGGGCAGAAACAGGAATAATCAAGGAAAGGAACCGATTCAATGATACCACTGCCATTGATTTTCTTATTACTTCTCTCTATTGCAATCATCTTGTTGTTGGTTTTACGGTTTTTACCAAAGCCACCATCAAGTGCATCTTCCAATCTGGATGTCGGTAGTTCGATGACCATTGGCAGCCGCGAAATCCAAGAAGATGAGGTCGGAACATTGGCTACAACAGCCGGTTTGTTGGCTGTCCTTGCAGATGGTATGGGCAAAGAGTTTGGAGCACGTATTGCAAGCCGTACTGCTGTCGGGACTTTCTTAGATCTGTTTCGAGATTACAATGCTTTTGATAACCCGCAATATTACTATCGCAAGGCATTTAATGCAGCAAATCGTGCGATTCTAAAAGAGTTCGTTGACGAAGGATACGGCGCTGCCAGTGTAGGTGCTGCGATGATTCAGCAAAATTGGCTCTATTATGCCGTTGTAGGCAATGTGAAGATCTGTATCTATCGTAAAGGAGATCTGGTACCAGTTTCTGCAGGGCATACATTGGACGTTTTAGCTGAGGACCACTTCAAAACTGGAAAGCTCTCCCGAGAAGATGCCCTGGTCATGTTGGAAAATCATCGTCTATACAATTATTTAGGACAAGATGGGTTCAAAGATATTGAGCTATTTGACCGTCCAATCGCTCTCCAGCCTGGAGATGTTGTTGTTTTAATGAGCGATGGCATTTATGATCTAATTCCATGGAAAGATTTGGAATCGATTTTAGCCGCTGGGCAAGACTGTCAAAGTATGGCATATGAAATCATTGAACAGGTCAACCAAAATAAATCAGAGAATAAAGACAATGCAAGTATTATTTTGATTCGTTGGACCGGGAGCTGCACATGAGAAAGCAAAATTCCACTTTTAAAACTGCATTTACATCCGAAGTAGACAAAAACCTAAAGAATACTGATTCTTTCGGTTTTGTAGAGTTGGATAAATTTGCCTGTTATGTCATTGCAGACGGCATTGATGACCAAATCGACGGAAAAAGTGCCAAGCTTGCCGTCGATACAATTATTTCTGTCTTTTCAGAATCCCCTTCCATCAAGAAACGCACCTTATGTCGTTGTTTGAAAGCAGCCAACCAAGCTCTTCTCCATTCAAATAGTAAAATGCACTTAAAAGCGTCTGTTACTATGCTGGTGACAGATTATGTGAAGCTCCGCTATGGCCAGGTAGGTAATACAAGGTTTCGTTTCTATCGAGACGGTTTTCTAAGAAAAAAATCTACTGATCAATCCCTCAGTATGGATCTAGTCCAGGAAGAAAAACTGGAACCTGATAAACTGCAAAAACATGCTGAACGAAATAATCTCTATTGTTACTTAGGTCAGGAGAACAACTTTAAGCCATATATTTCTCCTAAAATCAAATTGTCTAATGCAGATGCTGCCGCTCTACTTACGCGTGGCGTCTGGGAACATATTGATGATGGCTTACTTCAGGATACATTTGCCGATGCATCCGACGATCCGCAGGAAACGGTTAATAATGTCGAAGATTTACTGTTATCCTCTCAGCCAAAGGATTTGGAGTCATATACATTTGCAGCAATCTTCTTCAATAAAATTTATACCGATCCAAATCGAAAACGCAAAATCAAACGAGCCGTTATTCTATCTGCGATTATAGTGGTCATCATTGCCTTTATTATCATCATTGCTCTAGTGCTCTATAACAGGCGGCAAAATAAAATCGGGTCTATGATGCAGAATTTTTACGACACCATAGAATACATCCAACAAGATAATTATATTCGTGCGCAAGAACAATGCCAGTCTGCTTTAGATCTTGCTGCAGAACTACATAATGATGAGATTCAAAGAGATGCCAGCCGTTATATGAAGCTAATTGAAAGTGTTATCGCTGGAGATGACGCCCTCTCTGACAATGGATACAGTGATGCACAGCGATATTTTTTAAACGCTCGAAATCAAGCTCGTTATGCGGATAATCTCGGTATGGATTATATTGATAGTCGTTTGGAGCAAACCAGTCAATATATGTCTGTCTATGAGCTTATTTCGTTAGGAGACACCCTAGCTCAAAATCTACAATACGACAAGGCCGAAGCATACTACCTTGATGCAAAAGCATTGGCGGCCAGATTATATTTTGATAGTGGTCGTGATGATGCCATCAATGCTTTAGATCAGTTATATGTCGCTCAAGAAGAGCAGCAAGCTCAAGCAGATGCAGATATCCAGCAAGTTGCCGAAAGCCAAACCGCAGCGGCTAGCGTAGTTGCGGAAGGCGATACCGCCTTTTCCTTGGGAGATTATGATAGCGCAAAAACATATTACACTACAGCACTTCAAAAATATACAGACCTGGCAGACCAGGTGCAGGTAGAAGCGCTTCAAATCAAACTCAATGCCACAGAAAAGAAACTGTCTGAACGGACGCAGCTTGAAACAGAAGCCGAAGATTATATGCGCCAAGCAGAAGAACGCTATGACGCCAAGGATTATGTACAGGCCAAAAAATTCTATTTGTTGGCAAAAGATGTTTTCTCTGAGCTAAAAATGGACAGTAAAGTATCTGAGATCACCCGTAAACTTGAATTGGTTGACATGGGAGAAACTGCAAAAGCTGCTGAAGAAGCTGCCATCAAAGAGGCTGCCGAGAAAGAAGCCGCCGAGAAAGCGGCAGCCGAGAAAGAGGCGGCCGAGAAAGCTGCTGCGGAAAAAGAAAAATCTAATATCTTGGACCGTATCGTAAGTCTTTTCAAAAAATAAGGAGCCACCATGGGACAAAGTGTTTTTGAAAGTGACATGGATTT
>Ga0079226_10003490_pt1 | contig 12056 bp, 16 predicted proteins | sample Poulit2014_FD_76345 | JGI IMG/M metagenome (GOLD analysis project Ga0079226, IMG submission 76345) | Agricultural soil microbial communities from Georgia to study Nitrogen management - Poultry litter 2014 | ecosystem: Environmental > Terrestrial > Soil > Agricultural land | place: USA: Georgia... | reverse complement strand
CGCCCCGACGGCCAGTGGTTTCTGGCACTGGGCGGTCTGCGACATTCCCGCCTCGGTCACCGAGCTGGTGTCCGGTGCTGGGGACGAGCAGGGTTCCGGCCTGCCGTCGAGCGCGGTGACGCTGCCGACCGACGGCGGTGTGGTGCGTTACCTCGGCGCCGCTCCGCCGGCGGGGCACGGCCCGCACCGTTACATGTTCGTGGTGCATGCACTCGACGTCGAGTCGCTCGGGATCGATGCGAGTGCGAGCCCGGCCTTCCTGGGCTTCAACATGTTCTTCCACACGCTGGCACGGACAACGCTCACCCCGCTCTACGAGATCCAGAGCTGAGTGGCCGAACCGGGCTGCGTTTCGCATCGGCACATCGTCGGACCGGCGGCTCACAGCCAGTGGGCCGTGTCGACGGTGTGCCGGGCCTGGCCGGGTACGTCTAGCGCGGGTTGAGCAGATACTCGACGACCGGCCGCAGTTCGGCGGCCGTGGGGGGCTCGTCGTCGATCAGGCCCTGCATCAGCAGGCCGTCGATTCCTGCGAGGAAGACCCGGAAGGCGACCTCGTCGTCATGGCGGACCATGGAGGTGAGCACGTCGAGCCAGCGGCGTGCTGCCGGACGCAGTTCCGGGCGGCGTGCGGCCAGCAGGTAGAGCTCGTACTCGGCCATCGTGCGGTCCCGGCGCGGGCCGAGAGCTTCGGCGAGCAACGCGGACACTTCGTCCGCCGCACTGAGTTCCCCTTCGCCGGACCGTCGTAGTCCCTCCCGGGAACGTGCCCGGTCGATCATCCAGTAGACCTCGGAGGCCATGTCACGTGCACAGGAGATCAGAGTGGCAATGAGGAGGTCGTCCAGGCTGCTGAAATGGTAGGTCGTCGATGTCGTGGGGATGTCCGCTTCCTGGGCCACGGTGCGGTGGGAGACGCCCGCCACACCCGCGCGTTCGATCACCCGCAGTGTGGCGGCGATGATCTCGCTACGGCGCTGCTCCCCTCTGGCTTTGCGACCGTCGTGCGTTGCTGCGCTCATGACTTGGCGCTGCCCAGTTCGAGGAGGACCACCCCGCCGGCCACCAGCACCAGGCCGATGATCATGGTGGCGTTCATTCCCTCTCCCAGGAACGCCGCACCGATCAGTGCGACGAGCGCGACTCCTGCCGCCGCCCAGATCGCGTAGGCGATGCTGACCGGCAGGCCGAGTTTGAGTACCTGTGCCAGCATCGTGAAGGCCAGCCCGTATCCTGCGACGACAAGGATGGACGGGACCAGCTTGCTGAAGCCCTCGGAGAGCTTCAGTGAGATGGTTCCGGCGACCTCTCCCACGATGGCGAGGCCCAGCAGCAAGTAAGCACCCATAACGACAAATGTACCTGAACGATCGTCCCATTAGTCAGCGAGTTCTACGCCACATCGATGGGACGCTGGCCGGGACAATCGGTTACTGATCAGTACACCGGGTTATTCCGGAGCAACACCACAGCCGAAGGGAAGTTCCAAGCTCATGGGCGCAGTGCAGATCACGCTCGGCGCGCTCGCTGTGATCATCAGCGTCGCCGCCTGGGGCATCTTCGGGCACGCGGTGACGCGTATGGTCCGAACGATCAGGCTCGGACAACCGGACGCGACCCGCAATGGCCCGTTCGTCGCACGACTCGGGAACCTGATCAAAGAGTTCGCCGCACACACGAAAATGAGCAAGCTGCGGCATGTGGCCCCCTGGCACTGGCTGGTCATGTGGGGATTCTTGATCGGTTCGCTGGCGCTGTTCGAGGCGTACGGCGAGGTCTTCCTGCCGCAGTGGGGCTGGCCGTGGCTCAGCGAATGGTCGGCGTGGCGACTGCTCATGGAACTGCTGGGCGTCGGCACCGTCGTCGGCGGGATCGCGTTGGCGGTGATCCGCCAGATCAACCATCCGCGGCGGGCCGATCGCCAGTCCCGCTTCGCCGGGTCCAACTTCTGGCAGGCCTACTTCGTCGAGGCTGTGGTGGTCATCGAGGGACTCGGCATTATCGGCGTGCTGGCGGGCAAGTCCGCGCTCGGGATCCACGAGTTCCCCACGTGGATCGCGTTCGCGTCCAACCCGCTCGGCAGCGTGCTGCCCGCCAGCGGCGCATTCGTGTCCACGATGGCGTTCATCAAGTTGATGAGCGGCATGGTCTGGCTCGCCGTCGTGGGACGTTGGTTGACCATGGGAGTGGCCTGGCACCGTTTCAGCGCCTTCTTCAACATCTACTTCAAACGCAACGACGACGGTTCCGAGGCACTCGGCGCCCTCAAACCGATGATGAGCGGTGGCAAACCCCTCGACTTCGAGGAGGCCGATCCCGACGAGGACGTTTTCGGCGCCGGGCAGGTCGAGGACTTCTCCTGGAAGGGCTGGCTCGACTTCACCACCTGCACCGAGTGCGGCCGGTGTCAGGATCAGTGCCCCGCGTGGAACACCGGCAAGCCACTCTCCCCGAAACTGCTGATCACCCAACTGCGTGACCACGGTTACGACAAGGCGCCATATCTGTTGGCGGGTGGCAAGAAGGACATGGAGGGCGAAGAGGTCGGCCTGTCCAGTAACGGCGACGGTGATCCGCACGCCAATATCGACGCACTCGCCCTGGCGGAATCGGAGCGTGCGCTGGTCGGCGGCCCAGGCGAGAACGGTGAGCCGGCCGGTGTGATCGACCCCGACATGCTCTGGTCGTGCACCAACTGTGGTGCCTGCGTCGAACAGTGCCCGGTGGACATCGAGCACGTCGATCACATCGTCGACATGCGCCGGTACCAGGTGATGATCGAGTCGAACTTCCCGACCGAGTTGAACGCCACGTTCAAGAACCTGGAGAACAAGGGCAACCCGTGGGGCCAGAACGCCAAGGACCGCATGGACTGGGCCTCCGACCTCGACTTCGAGGTTCCGGTCTTCGACGGTGAGCTGTCCGAGGACACCGAGTACCTGTTCTGGGTCGGATGTGCGGGCGCTTTCGAGGACCGCGCGAAGAAGACGACGCGTGCGGTGGCCGAGCTGTTGCACATGGCTGACGTGAAGTACACGGTGCTCGGGCCCGAGGAGACCTGCACCGGCGACCCCGCCCGGCGCGCCGGGAACGAATTCGTGTTCCAGATGCTGGCGCAGCAGAACGTCGAAGTACTCAACTCGGTGTTCGAGGACCGTGAACAGGCACAGCGCAAGATCGTCGTGACCTGTGCGCACTGCTTCAACACGCTCGCCAACGAATATCCCGAGCTGGGTGGGCACTACCAGGTCGTGCACCACACGCAGCTGCTGAATCGGTTGGTGCGCGAGAAACGCCTCGTGCCGGTCGCCCCGGTGGCCGAGGACGTCACCTATCATGACCCCTGCTTCATCGGTAGGCACAACAAGATCTACGAGGCACCGCGTGACCTGGTCGGTGCTACCGGAGCGCAGTACCGCGAAATGCCGCGCCACGAGGACCGTGCCATGTGCTGCGGTGCCGGCGGCGCCCGGATGTGGATGGAAGAGAAGATCGGCAAGCGGATCAATGTCGATCGTGTGGACGAGGCACTCGGCACCGCTCCGACGAAGGTGGCCACCGGGTGTCCGTTCTGCAAGGTGATGCTCGGCGATGGTCTGACCAGTAGGCAGAACGACGGCCAGGCGAGCGAGAACGTCGAGGTACTCGATGTTGCCCAGCTGTTGCTGGACTCGGTCAAACGCGGCGAACAGGAACCGGCCCCCGTCGCAGCCGGAGCCACCTCAGGCGGGGAGGAAGGCGAGTCGATGACTACGGATTCCGGACAAAGCTCCTGATCACGGTGGGGTCTGTGTCATTCTGTCGACATGTCGGAGCAGACCGAGGGTTGGGAGTTCGCGGCGGCGACGGGATTGCCGTCGGAAGCGATCCGTTCCGCTGTCGGCTACCGGAGCAGCACGCCGACGCCTGCCGTCCACCGGGGTTTGCCCTCGCCCTCGCTGACCCTCGTCCTCAGCCTGGGCGAACCGGTCGTGGCAGGACACTCGCCGGAACACGCTCTTGGTCCGCAGGCCTACCGAAACGACGTGGTGCTCGGTGGGTTGCACACGACACCCGCCTACATCGCACAACCGCGGGTACAGGTGGGAGTCCAGCTCGCCGTCCGGCCGCTGGCGTCGCGGGCGCTGTTCGGCGTGCCAGCGGCCGAGCTCCGGACCCTCACCGAGGGTGCTGATCTCCTCGGAGCCGCCGTGCCGCGGCTGCGCGACCAGCTCGCCGAAACCGTGAGCTGGTCGGATCGATTCGCCTTGCTCGAAAGTTATCTGCGCGGGCAATTACGCAAGAGCGAGCGAACCCACGAGCCGCGGCCGGAAGTGGTCGAGGCGTGGAAGTGGCTGGCCCGGCATCGTGGTACGGGCACGATGACGGGTCTGGCGCGGCATGTGCTGCTCAGTCAGCGTCAGTTGGGTACGCTGTTCCAAGCGGAGTTCGGCCTGTCACCGAAGTCCGCGTCCCGACTGATGCGTTTCGAACACGCCCGTCAGCGGTTGGCACGGATGGGAGCCTCGGGCGGCGAACCTCCTCTTGCGTCCGTCGCGCAGCAGTGCGGCTACTATGATCACTCACACTTGGTGCGGGACTTCCAGCAGTACGCGGGCACGAGTCCCACCAACTGGTTCGCCGAAGAACGCGGAAATATCCAAGCCGGTGCTGCCCGCGACGGTTGAGAATGGTCGTCATGAACACACCGGACAACGCTCCCGCCCCCACCGTGTGGCCGACACTGCAGGCACACGACGCCCACGCGCTGATCGAGTTCCTCGTCAACACCTTCGGATTCCACAAGACGGCAGTGCACGTGCACGGCGACAGTGTCGCCCATGCTGAGCTGTCCTGGCCCGAGGGTGGTGGAATCATGCTCGGCTCGTACGACCCCAATGGGACATGGTCCAGACAACCCGGCACCTGCGGGACATACGTCGTTACGGACCATGTCGATGCGCTCTACCAGCGGGTCGTCGACGCCGGCGCGACGATTGTGCAGGTACTCACCGACCAAGACTACGGTAACCGCGAATTTGCCGCCGCCGATCCGGAAGGCAATCTCTGGTCGTTCGGCTACTACCGGGGTGCACCACGACAACCGTGACGCCGAGCCGGAGTGTGTCGGCCCGTGTGGGGATGGTCAGCGGTGCCGCGAACCCCGCCGGTCCGAGCCCGTGTCGTCCTCGTACTGTACGTCGTCGTCATCGTCCGACCGGTTGGTGTTGCTGCGTTTCTTTCGCCGGTCCGAATCCGCGGTGCAGTTCCGTTGGCTGTACTTCCGGATGGAGCGCAGCGAGCTTCGCACGTTGTGTTCGCTGCGGACTTCGGAAATCTCCGTGGTCAGTTGGGTGGCAGTCTTCTTCGACAGACCGTCCAGTGAGCCGGTCGATTGCGCGGTGTCCATTGCTGTTTTGAAGTCGTCGAACGACACTCCGGCTTGGCCCAGGGCGTTCCTGACTCCGTCGATCGCGTTGTCGATGTCGCGCCAGGAGTCTTTGAGTCCGTTGCTGGGGGCTGCCTCATGCAGCTTCCCCACGGAGTCCTGTGCCTCATCGAGGTTTTTCATCTCGGAGAACTCCATGCCGCGCAGATCGCGCCAGGAGTGCTTGTACAGGGTGCAGTAGTCTGACGCCCCGCACGAGGTCAGGCCGGCGAGGGCGATGAGTGCCGCTGATGTTATACCGAGTGCCTTTTTCACGGTGCCCCTCCAGGTCCCTCCAGTGGGTGATGATGCGCGATACTCTCAGACCTCCACTGGGGAGGCGTGGGTGGGGTGCCGCGCCGTGGTGAGGCCGTGACGGTCAGTCGTTGCGCAGTACGTAACCGTCGGAGTCGGTGCCGCCGTTGACCAACAACATGATCCCGTCGATGAGTGCCCAGATGCCGCACCCGCCGCAGGTGAACAGCATGCCGAGCGCCATACCGGTGTGTCCGGTGTAGAAACGTCCGGCGCCGACTGAGCCCAGAAGGAGCTGTAACAGTCCCGCCACGAGCTTGGATTTGTCCGACAGCGGTTCGCCGGTGTACGGATCGCGTCCGGGAGGCGGCGGGTACTGTCCGTAGCCGGGATGCTGCCCGTAGCCGGGATGCTGCCCGTAGCCGGGATGCTGTCCGTAGCCGGGATGCTGTCCGTAGCCGGGATACTGTTGTGGCGTTCCCGGTTGTGGATACGGCTGCGATTCCGCCGGAAAACCGCGCTGGTCGTCGTGGGAGGCCGATTGGGGTGGTTCCTGTCCGTACCACTGCGGGTCGGGTCGAGACTGTGGCTGGCCCTGTGATTGGTCCGCGCGGTGCGGGTCGTGATCGGATGGTTGTGACATTGGTGAGAAGGATACTGGATATGTCTTTGCTGCGGTATCAGGTCAAGGGGCGACTGAGCCGGTCATTGTGGGGGCCGGGAGCAGTGGCGGCATGCGCTCTCGCCGCAGCCGGGTGGACCGCCCGTCACGATCCGGAGCGGCAGCCGGGTCTTTTCCCGCCGTGCCTGTTTCGTACGTTTACCGGTTTCGTCTGCCCCGCGTGTGGGGGCACCCGCATGGCACATCACCTGTTGCATCGTCGTTGGCGTGCTGCGCTGCGTGCCAACCCCGTGCTGCTGGTGATCGGGCTCCCGCTGCTCGGCTGGCTGTGGTTGCGTTGGACGTCCGCGGCGGCGCGCGGAGAACCACCGCGTCCGTTGCCGCGCGCCGCCGTCGGGGCCGTGGTGACGATCGCAGTCACCTGGGCGGTGATCCGCAATGTCCCAGCGCGCGTCCAGTCACCCACCACGTGAGCGTGGGTGCCCGCCACGGTTCGGTTTTGGTTGGCCGTGTTGCCCCGGTCGCCGTGCGTGGATCCGCGCGTGATGGTGGCGTCCGGACCTCGATCGCTGTGAGCTGGGAACCTGTCCGGATTTCGGCCCCCTATTCTGCTTCGCAGTTGTTCTCAGCGTAATCGTCAATGGTTTTCTTGGCCTCGTCCATGTTGCTGTTCTTCCTTAGGTCTCGCATGTTTTGAGCGAACTTGAGAGCATCCTTTTTGGATACACCGTCGGGTAGGTCTTCAGGGCCCTCCGCGTCTGTGAGTTTCTTCAGATCGCTGAACGACATGCCGGCTTCCTCCAGATTTGTGTTGATCTTGGAGAATGTCTCGTCAGCTGTCTTCCAGGCTTGTTCGACATCGTCGTTGGGCGCGGCGTCGCGTAGCTGGCCGATGTAGTCTTGTATCTTTTCGTAGTTGTCGACATCCGATACGTCGAAGTCGCCGACGTCCTCCTGGGCCTTCTTGTAGGTGTCGCAGTAGTCAGCGGAACCGCAGGCCGCCAGGGATGCGGCGGTGACGAGGGTGACTGCGCCCAGCTTGAGTGTCGTTTTCATGGAATCCTTCCGAAGAGTCCGCGTTGGTAATGATCATGGCTCGCGTCGCAAGCTCCGGCTAAGACTAGAACACCCTCATTGCTCGCCGCAGGCGTTATGCCGCAATTCACCCCTGCCGTGGAGGTTTCCAGCCGCGTTTTTCACGCCATGTGACGTTGGAGTGGCGGATAGTGAGAAGGTTCGGTGCATCCCGGCGCCTGTGATGATGCGCCGCACCCTACCCGAGATCAAAATGTCTGCTGACACGGTTACGCTGTCGCCCCTTGTCGAACGGGTGCCCGCAGCCGGGAGTCGGTCAGCTCCACAAACGTCTGCCCCGATGGTCCGTTCCCCCGGCGGCGAGCAGAATAATTCCGTCGATCATGCACCAGATGACGCCGATGCCGATGAACGAAAGCAGTAGCTGGGCGACGGCCATGCCGGTGTTGCCGGCGTAGAACCGTCCCGCGCCGAACGGGAACACGAGCTGCAGCACCGCGGCAGCCCAACGGTTCCGATTGGACATTGGCCTGCCGTACGCGTCGAGCCCGTGCGGCGCGTTCGTGGCCGGATGTGGGTACAGGCTGGGACGGCGTGTGGTCTCCGGCGGTGGCGGAGCGTTGGGTGGGGGTGGTGCCGGGTGCTGATGGGGACCGGGCAGGTCGGCGAACAACTGGTCCAGCTCCGCGCCGGTGCGGGCCGCCGCGGCGGTCCCCGACCGTTCGGTGTACTCGTCGACGTCGAGGTGTCCACTGGACAGGTGTTCTCCGAGCTTCTCGATCGCGGATTCACGCTCCGCGTCACCGACCCGGAGATCCCGTCGAGGCTGTCCAGATGTCATAACCGCACGATACCTGGCACTGTCCACCGGTGTCGTGATGATGTGGGAGCCGCGCTGCGCTTGCGGCTGTTCACAACTCGAACTGCATGCGCGCCACCTGTTGGGCCTCTCGGGCGAGCTCGGCCCGGAGCCGGTTGTGTTCCTCATCGGCGTCGTAGGCGCGGTAGGAGGCCTCGTCGGCGAAGTCCGCGACGATCGTGAACGACCAGTTACCCTCCCGAAGGCCCATGTCGGGGCCGATCGTGTAGGAGAGCGTTCCGGGGCAGTTCAGCGCTGCGAACCGTTCGCGTAGGTCAGCAGCCCAGGCGCGATCATGGTCATCCGGAAGCTTCACCATTACAACGTTGCGGATCATGTCCGCAGGTTACGCAACCCCGGGTGCTGTCGTGCCGATGCCCCGCGGGGGCATGTGGTGCCCAAGAATCCGAGCCGCTCGTCGGTGCCCCGGCAGGTGCCGGCGGGTGAGTTGGGGTGACAGCTACTCCTGATTACTCGGTCGTTCCTGATCACTCGGTGCCGACGCGGCGGAACGCGCCATGCTCCATGGGCGCTGCCTACTCGTTCACCGCCGGGGCCGCCCGTGGCGAGGTGCACGGCGCGGTGATGTGGGCACAATAGTGCCGTGGATCTTCGCGCGTTGTTGAGCAAACCCGCTGTCCGTTCGTACCGGAATGCATCGATACCGGTGGAGACTGTCGAGCACATCGTGGCTCAGGCCCGCTGGACCGGATCCGCCCGAAACCAGCAACCATGGCGGTTCGCCGCGGTGTACGACGCGAACCTGCGCGGTGAACTCTCCCGTTTGGGTGCTTATGCCGCGCATCTCGCCGCGGCGCCGGTCGTACTCGTGTTGTTGAGCCCGGAGGACGGTTTCCGGGACACCGAGTTCGACATGGGCAGGGTGGCGCAATCGGTCACGATGGTTGCCACCTCGATGTCATTGGGCAGCTGTCCGGCCAGCCTCTATCCGGAAGAGAATTCGCATCGCGCGGCGGTTCTCGTGGGGGCGGAGCCCGGCTGGACAGCGCGTCATGCGATCGCGCTGGGACACCCTGGCGAACCTCGGGCCGTGGGACGCCGGGCCATTCCACGCGGGCGGCTGGATACTGGCCAACTGCTGCACGTTTGCTGAGTCGACCGCTCGCAGGTGGCCCCGCCGACGGGTTCGATGCATCGCCCGCCCATGCGTCAAGTTGTACGTACGGTACGATTTACACGTCATGACATGTAAATCGTACGTCTAGCGGATGGGGTTGAGTCTTCGGTTGGCTACGCAGGAGAACGACGCGTCCTATGGTCCGGGCGGGCGCGGTTTCTACGGTGCGGTCACGGTCAGCGAGCGAGGGCAGGTCGTGTTGCCCGCCCAGTCACGTCGGGATCTCGGTATCAACGCAGGCGACAAGTTGTTGGTGCTGGGTGACCCCGAACAGGGGTTGGCACTGATGACGATCGAGTCGTTGATGCGCAACCTGCAGGGATCCTCGGAGTTGCTCGACCAGGTCCGCAAGCATGCCCAGGGTCAGGACGAACAGCCGGAGTCGGATGATGAGTAAGGCTGTCCACTGCTCTGGTGTCACGAAATACTACGGCGAACTTCCTGCCGTGGACGGGGTCTCGTTGGATGTCGACGAGGGCGAGATCTTCGGCATGATCGGTCCGAACGGTGCGGGAAAGACGACGCTGATGGAGTGCATCGAGGGGATGCGTACTCGTGACAGTGGCGCGGTCGAGGTGTTCGGGCTGGATCCGCAACAGCATCCTCGCGAGGTCCGGGAACGCACCGGGCTCCAACTGCAGTCCGCAGCCCTGCCGCGGTACATCAAGACCGGTGAGGCACTGGAGTTGTTCTCCTCGTTCTACACTGATCCCGTGCCGTGGCGTTCGTTGCTGTCACGTCTCGGACTGGAACACAAGGCCAACTCCTATGTGGAGAAGTTGTCCGGTGGTCAGCGGCAGCGTGTCTTCATCGCGTTGGCGTTGGTCAACGATCCCGGCCTGGTGTTCCTCGACGAACTCACCACCGGCCTCGACCCACAGGTGCGCCTGGCGATCTGGGACGTGATCCGCGATATTCGCGATCGCGGTACGACGGTATTTCTAACCACGCATTTCATGGCCGAGGCGGAGAATCTCTGTGACCGGGTCGCGATCGTGGACCACGGCCGCATCGTCGCAGTGGATACGGTCGGCAACCTCATCTCGTCGATCGGTGAGGAGCGCAGTCTGCATTTCATGCTCGACGGGACCCCGCCCCTCGAGCGACTCGAGGCCGTTCCCGGTGTCACTCGCGTGGAGCGGTCGGGCGGACACGTCATCGTGTACGGCACCGATGCCCAGTTTCCTCACGGTGTCCTCGGTGCGTTGTCCGAGGTCGGTTTGTGGGCTCAGGACCTGCGTACCGAGCAACCCAATCTGGAGGACGTCTTCCTGTCGCTCACCGGGCGCGAGATGCGGGAGGAGGTAGCGCAATGACGGCTTTCACGAAACTGGCGAGTGTGCAAACGAAAACAACGTTGCGTGAGCCCGCCGCCGCCTTCTTCATGCTGGCCTTCGGTCCGCTGTTCGCGTTGATCATGGGGGCGGTGCTCGGCAACGGCCCGGAGGGAGAATTCGACAGCAGCCTCCCCGGATTCTCCGGGATCGTCGTGGCGATCACGAGTTTCGTGTTGCTTCCCATCGACATCGTGTCGCAACGGGACAACGGGGCGCTGCGTCGGTTCCGCGCCACACCGCTGCGGCCGCTGACATACATCGCGGCCGATCTGGTGACGCGTTTCGTGCTCGTGCTGATCAGCCTCACGGCGATGCTGCTACTCGGCATAGGGGCGTTCGACGCAAGACCGCAGGGCCACTTCGGCAACGTGTTGCTGGCGACCGCGCTCGGCATTCTCACGTTTCTCGCCGTCGGTTACGCGCTCAGCGCCGTGCTGCCATCGCAGGGTGTCGCACAAGCGGTGGGCAATATCCTCGTCTATCCGTTGATCGTGCTGTCGGGTGCGGCTTTTCCGCTCGCGGCGATGCCGGATCAGGTGCGACAGGTCGCCCAGTTCTCGCCGCTGACCCAGTTGGTGACCCTGCTGGAGGGATTGTGGTCCGGTGATACATGGGGCGATCATTGGATCGCCCTGCTCGTCCTTTTCGGGGTTCTCGGTGTCGCCACCACCGTCGCGGCGCGATTCTTCCGCTGGGAGTAGTCGTACTCGCTGGCGGTGCCTCTCGCGAGCGCCCGGTGCGCGGATTCCCGTTGGCGGTGGTGCACTGCTCCCATCCCGCTGACGTGTGGGACGGAGGAACACTTCGGGGCGTCGAGCGGTTGTCGCGACATTCATCTGTCCGTTGTGGTCCAAATGCGGGCGGTACGCGACGATCGTCGGGCCTCGACACGTGATCGGTCGTGCGGAGCTGTACTTTTCCGGTAAAAGGGGGTATTACTGGTGGTGAGTGGTTCGACAGGCGACCACAGCAGGAAGGTACCGAGAAAAGGGGGATCCCGTTGTTCGTGCGGATCAGAACGATCTTCAAGGACTACAACCGCGGCAGAAACTACATTTTCGCCCCGGAGTCGATTCCGAGGAACGAGAATGAGCAGCTCCACCGCGACAGCGATGTCAGTGTCTCGACCGAGCGGGTCGCTGCCGAGTCGCAGCGACCGGTGCAACCGTCGTGACGGCTGATGCCAGCGAGGATCGACAGTAGCAGTCCCGGCGGACCAGTACCGTTGGTCAGCCCGCCGGGACTGTGCCACAGGGGGTCATTCGACGCGGGGTGAGGGTTCGGAAACTCACCGGACGCACGGAGTGTGGTCATGTGTGACCACCCGAGGGCCCGGCGTCGGGCAGTACGATCGGCGATCCGTTGCGCGGGTGGGCCAGTACGTCGATCGTGACATCATAAAT
>Ga0079226_10003489_pt1 | contig 12057 bp, 11 predicted proteins | sample Poulit2014_FD_76345 | JGI IMG/M metagenome (GOLD analysis project Ga0079226, IMG submission 76345) | Agricultural soil microbial communities from Georgia to study Nitrogen management - Poultry litter 2014 | ecosystem: Environmental > Terrestrial > Soil > Agricultural land | place: USA: Georgia... | reverse complement strand
GATGTTGCTTTACAAGAGTCTGGTTACAATGTCGTTTGTCTGCCAGCACAAGATCGTAAAGCGATTGATGTCGGATTGAAATTTGTAAATAATGATGCTTGTTATCCAGCCATCATTTCCATCGGTCAGTTGGTCGAAGCTTTGGAAAGTGGCGAGTATGACTTGAATAATACCAGTGTCATGATGACTCAGACTGGCGGCGGTTGTCGGGCAACTAACTATATTCCTTTATTGCGCAAAGCTTTACGTGATGCTGGTTTTGATCAAATTCCAGTTGTTTCCATTTCACTAGGAAATAAGGGCGTTGAAAGTAACCCTGGCTTTAAGTTTAGTATCCCAATGCTGAAAAGAGTTGCAGTGGCCTTTATCTATGGCGACTTGTTTGAAAAAGTTGTCTATCGTACGCGTCCTTATGAATTAGAAAAAGGGGCAGTGGATAAATTACATCATGAGTGGATTCAAAAAGTCGAAAAAAATGTTCGTAATGGATCATTTAGTCAATTTAACCGCAATATGAAAAAAATTATTGCCGACTTCGATTCAATCCCACTTTCAGATGAGGTCAAACCACGTGTGGGTGTTGTAGGTGAAATTTTAGTTAAATATTCTGAAACGGCCAACAACGATATTGTTCGGACATTGGAAGCTGAAGGTGCTGAAGCTGTGGTTCCAGATATCGTCGGTTTCATGAACTATTCACTTTATAATCAAATCTGGAAACATGATAATCTGGGAACACCAAATAAGAGTAAATTAATGGCTGAATTTGCAATTCGTGTAATTGAAAAAGTTCAGAAACCCATGGATAAAGCTTTACGGGCTTCTGATCGTTTCGATGGATTGACACCGATTGAAGAGTTAGCTGAAGGAGCAAGTAAAGTACTTTCCATCGGTAATCAAACCGGTGAAGGCTGGTTCTTAACAGGCGAAATGATCGAGCTTTTAAAAACAGGAGTTGACAATATTGTCTGTATGCAACCATTTGGCTGTCTACCTAATCATGTGGTTGGAAAGAGTGTCTTTAAAGAGTTGAGACGTCAATATCCACGTGCTAATATTGCTGCAATCGACTACGATCCAGGCGTATCAATCGTCAATCAGTTGAACCGGATTCGCTTGATGATGGCGACAGCAAATAAAAATCTTGAAAAAGAAAAAAGCAGTCAACAGCAAAATAAAGCTCAGATAAAACAAGCACAAGTTAATCCATCTATTAAAAAGGAAACCGCAAGCAGTAGTATTTAAAGTTTAAAAGGCAGTTCTTAAGCTTATCACTTAAGAACTGTTTTTTTCTGGACAGTAAAACAGACGGATGTGGTGCCAAATAAAAATGTATTGGCAGTAAGTCAGGCGGGTGTGGTGCCAAATAAAAATGTATTGGCAGTAAGTCAGACGGATGTGTGTCAATAAGTGATGATTATTTCATTAAGATTAAAAAATATACAAAAGATATTAGAAAATTTTTCTTTTCTAGTATCTTTTTGCTATCAATGATAAAATGGAAAAAGAAATGTAGCTCAGAAAAGAGGAGAATCCATGACAGAAACTGTAAAAGTAAGAGAATTAGCGGAAAATCTGCATTTAGAAATTATAAATGGTAATGACGAAGCGCTAAGTAGAGCAATTATCACTGCGGATGTATCTCGACCAGGATTAGAGTTAACTGGTTATTTTAGCTACTATTCTCATAACCGCCTGCAGCTTTTTGGCAGTAAAGAAATTACTTTTGCTCGTCGGATGATACCTGAAGAACGTCTGATGATCATGCGTCGTTTATGTGCTGATGATACACCTGCCTTTATCGTTTCACGCGGCTTGAAGGTACCAGACGAAATGATCAAGGTATGTAAAGAAAATGATCTGGCAATTTTACGCTCACCTATTTCAACTTCACGTTTATTAGGACAAGTCTCCAGCTTTTTAGATGGTCGTTTGGCCGAACGTGAAAGTGTCCACGGCGTTTTAGTCGATGTCTACGGTTTAGGCGTATTGATCCAGGGTGACAGTGGTATCGGTAAAAGTGAAACGGCACTTGAATTAATTAAAAGAGGTCATCGCCTGATCGCAGATGACCGGGTAGATATTTATAAACAGGACGAGTTAAGTCTGATTGGTGAAGCACCTAAAATTTTAGAACACTTGATTGAAATTCGTGGTATCGGTATTATTGATGTAATGCATTTGTTCGGTGCCAGTGCGGTAAGAGGAAAAATGCAGATCCAGCTGGCAGTTTATCTGGAAAGTTGGGAAAAAGATAAAAAATATGATCGTTTGGGATCATCCAATGATACTGTTGAATTAAATGATGTGTCTATCCCGCAAATTAAGATCCCAGTGAAAACAGGTCGCAATGTGGCTATTATCATTGAAGTTGCCGCTATGAACTATCGGGCGCGTAGTATGGGCTATGATGCAACTAAAGCTTTTGAAGATCGCTTGACGAGTTTGATCAAAGAAAATTCAGATTTATAAAAAGGGGTAGTTTAATGTTAGCAATGATCAATCGTGCAGCTTTTGAGGTTTTTGGCATTGCCATTTACTGGTATGCCATTATTATTATAAGTGGTGTCGTATTAGCGATGTATCTGAGCTCACGAGAAGCAGTCCGCGTAGGATTGAAAGCAGATGATGTAACCGACTTTATGCTGGGCGGTCTGCCGATTGCCTTTATTGGTGCTCGTTTATATTATGTTATTTTTAATATTCAACCGTATCTGGCTGATCCCCTCCAAGTTTTTAATATTCGTTCAGGTGGTTTGGCAATTTATGGTGGCTTGATCGCTGGTTTATTATGGTTGCTTTTTTTCTGTGAAAGAAACTTTATTCCAAGCTGGTTATTCCTGGACATTGCTGCTCCAAGTGTCCTGATTGCCCAGTCAATTGGACGCTGGGGAAATTTTGTTAATCAGGAAGCTTTTGGCCCGATAACTACAGAAAATTTTTTAGTTAATCTGCACATTCCTCAGTTTATTATCGACAATATGTTTATTGAAGGAGCATTTAGACAGCCAACTTTCTTATATGAGTCTTTATGGAGCCTACTGGGTTTTATCATTATTGTTTTATTACGTAATAAAAAAGGTTTTTTCAGGCAAGGAGAAGTGTTTTTAAGCTATGTGATCTGGTATAGTCTGGGTAGGATGTTTATTGAAGGTCTACGTACCGATAGTCTATATCTTTTTGCGAATATTCGTGTATCACAATTACTATCATTTTTATTATTTGTCGGCAGCTGGATTCTTTTGATTTGGCGACGGAAAAAGCAAGGTAATTTGAAAGATTACAATCGCACACTAGGAAAGAATCAACAATTGATTTAAGGAGGATACAACTTTGAAACAGAAAATCGCAGTATTAGGACCAGGTTCCTGGGGTACGGCCTTATCTGAAGTATTGGCAGAAAATGGTCACGAGGTCAGATTATGGGGTCATGAACCGGCTCAGATAGATGAGATCAACAATTATCATACCAATCGTCATTATTTACCTGATCTAAAGATAAATGAAGCAATTAAAGGCGAAAAAGATTTAGCAAAGGCCATTACTGGAGTGGATGCGATTCTTTTTGTCGTACCAACAAAGGCAACCCGTCAAGTGGCTCAAAGAGTCGCTAAAATCGTTCAAGGTCGTCCATATATTATTCATGCTTCCAAGGGTCTGGAACAAGGGAGCCATAAACGTCTGTCAGAAGTCTTAGCAGAAGAGATCCCAGCTGATAAACGTAAGGAAATCGTCGTACTTTCCGGTCCCAGTCATGCCGAAGAAGTAGCAGTTCATGATATTACTACCATCACAGCAGCAAGTACTGACCAAGAGGCGGCTGAATATGTGCAGGCGACCTTTATGAATGAGTACTTCCGGGTTTATACTAATAACGATGTCGTAGGGGTAGAAACTGGAGCTGCTTTGAAAAATATCATCGCCATCGGAGCAGGAGCAATTGCCGGATTAGGTTTTGGTGATAATGCCAAGGCCGCCATTATTACACGTGGCTTGACTGAAATTAGTCGCTTAGGAGTGGCTATGGGAGCAGATCCTCTGACCTTTAGCGGCTTGAGTGGTGTAGGTGATTTGATTGTTACTTGTACCAGTGTGCATTCAAGGAACTGGCGTGCCGGCAATATGCTGGGTAAAGGTCAGAATTTACAAGATATCTTAGAAAATATGGGGATGATCGTTGAAGGAGTATCAACTACTAAGGCTGCTATGGAATTAGCCCAAAGTATGCAGGTTGAAATGCCGATTACTGAAACGATTTACCGCGTACTTTATGAGAATAAGGATATTCATCAGGCTGCCCATGATATCATGATGCGTGACGGGAAAATGGAAAATGAGTTTTCACAAAAAGGAGATTTTAAATGAAAGTCAAAAAAGCAGTAATTCCGGCAGCCGGCTTAGGAACACGTTTTTTGCCAGCAACTAAAGCAATGGCCAAAGAAATGTTACCGATTGTGGATAAACCAACCATTCAGTTTATCGTAGAAGAAGCTTTAAATTCAGGAATTGAAGACATTCTGATCGTTACCGGCAAGGGGAAACGGCCAATTGAAGATCATTTTGATGCTAATTTAGAATTAGAGATGAATTTAAAAGAAAAAGGCAAGACGGACTTACTCAAGCTGGTTGAAGAAACAACGGATGTAAATCTGCATTTTATTCGTCAGTCTCACCCTAAAGGACTTGGCCATGCAATTTTACAAGCCAAAGCTTTTGTGGGTAGTGAACCTTTTGTCGTAATGTTAGGCGACGATTTGATGAAAGATCAAGTTCCTTTAAGCAAACAATTGATGAATGACTATGAAAAAACACACGCGGCAACGATTGCTGTGATGAAAGTCCCGCACGAAGAAACGGCTAAGTACGGGATCATTAACCCTAACAGCCAAGTTGAGGCTGGTTTATATAATGTCAAAAATTTTGTAGAAAAACCAGATCCTGCCGAGGCGCCTAGTGATTTGGCGATTATTGGCCGTTATTTATTAACGCCGGAGATTTTTTCTATTTTGGAAAATTTAAAACCAGGCGCCAATAATGAAATTCAGTTGACCGATGCAATTGATGTGCTGAATAAAACTCAACGTGTTTTTGCCAGAGAATTCAAAGGACAGCGTTTCGATGTGGGTGATAAATTTGGCTTTATGAAAACCAGTATTTTGTATGGATTAAATCATCCACAGATTAAAGATGATTTAGCTGAATTTATTATCGAAACAGGAGAAAAACTGAAAACAGAAAAGAAAACAGAAAAGAAATAGCTGTTAGAACATGATTTTCAGATAGTAAAAACTATATGCTAAAGTCATGTTCTTTTTATGTGATAAAATGGATTTATTTTTTCAAAAGGGAGAATTTCTATGATTGCAAAAAGTTCTATTGCAAGTATGGTAATTGCCATTATTTTATTAGTCGCAATTCTGGTAATCGTATTCTTTGGGCTAAAAAAGAAATTTGCAATGAAAATCGTACCAATCTTTATCGGTGCTTTCTTTTTTGTTTTATTTGCTATGGTTTTAGAGCAAAAACTGCATATGCTCGTTTTAAAACCTACAGCGACAGGAGCAATTGCATTAAAAGCTCACTATTCTTGGCTGTATGTCCTCTATGGCGTTCTAGCTGCAGGTGTTTTTGAAGAAACAGCTCGTTTTGCCGGTTTTCATTTGTTAAAACATCAATATCCTAAATTTTCGACTAGTATTGCTTATGGCTTTGGTCATGGCGGGATCGAAATGGTTCTGGTAGGAATTCTTTCTCTGGTAAACTCTCTGATTTTAAGTCTGATGTTACAAGATCCTAACGGCACTTTAGCTCAAGAATTACCGCAAAGTGTAATTGCCAATTTACAAAATACGCCTGTCGCACATATTTATTTGACTGTGATCGAACGTTTTGCTGCTTTAGTGATCCAAATTTCTTTGTCGATCCTGGTCTGGTTTGCGGTAAATAAAAAAGAGCACATAGGGTTTTATCCTCTGGCTATTTTAATACATGCTGTTATCGACACACCTAGTGCCATGCTGCAAGCTAAGCTACTGAATAATATTTTTGTGGTCTATGTATTATTATATTTGATGGCCGGGTTATTAATTTTTGCAGTCTATCGACTAATTAAAAAGGAGTTTAGCAAAAATTCTGAAAATTTTTGTTGACAATCCAGTAGTAATCAGTTAGACTCAATTTTAATAAAATAAATGATTCGTTGAAGAGAAGAGTAATTTTCGAACTTTTTTTAGAGAGATCCTGTTGGGTGCAAAGGATTAAAAGAAAGAAAATGAAGATGGTCTCAGAGGATAATTCATCGATAAGTAGATGAATTCGAAGGGTTCAGTCGTTATCTTGAACACCATTTCTTTTAGAGATGGCTTAAGGGAAGTTGATCTTCCAAATGAAGGTGGTACCGCGAGTAATTCGTCCTTTTGTCAAATTTTGACAAAGGGGCTTTTTTTTTTATTAAAATAAAAGGAGTCGATAAAAATGAAAAAAGGATTCAGAAAATCAGTATTTTTGGGTGTTGCAGCTATAGTTTTGTTAAGTCTAAGTGCTTGTGGTAGTGGAGCTGATAAAGAAAGTGAAGCTGATTCACAAGAAACTGAGACGATCAATCTGGGAGTAGGGACTTCCCCACATGAAGAAATTATCGAACATATTGAAGAACCCTTAGCTAAAAAAGGTTATAAGCTTTCCATTACTACCTTTAATGACTATGTTTTACCCAATACAGCTTTAAAAGATGGTGACTTGGATGCCAATTTATTTCAACATGAACCTTATCTGGAAAATTATAACAAAGAGCATAAGTCTGATTTAGCAGTTGCGGAAAATCAGAAACTGTATTTCCTTCCTCTGGGCATTTATGGTGGTAAAACCAAATCGCTAGAGGATGTAAAGGATGGGGCCAGCGTAGCCATTCCTGACGATGCAACCAATGGGGCACGCGCCTTGTTACTCTTGCAAGAAGCAGATCTGATTAAATTAGAAGATGATGCTGACATTACGGCTACTGTCTCTGATATTAAAGAAAATCCTCAAAATTTAGAAATTAAAGAATTAGAAGCCAGTCAAGTGGCTCGTTCACGTGGAGATGTAGACTTGGCTGTGATCAATGCCAACTATGCCTTAGATGCAGGGATCAATGTGAAAAAAGAAGCCCTTTTGGCAGAAGATAAAGATTCTGATGCAGCTCAGACTTATGGTAATCTGGTGGCTGTCAAAAAAGATGATCAAAATAGTAAAGCGATTAAAGCTCTGATTGAAGTATTGACTTCAGAAGACACACGTAAATTTATTGATGATGAGTTTCAAGGAGCAGTGATTCCTGTTTTTTAAGAGAAAGAGAGTGTCACAAAATGACGCAGTTATCCCTTGTTTTGTTACAGTTTGATATTGCTTATGGTGATCCCGGAAAAAATCGCCAGCACATTCGTCAGTTATTTGCTCAGGCGAATCTAAAGCCCAATGAGCTGGTCTTATTGCCGGAATTGTGGGATACGGCTTATGATCTGTCATCATTAGCGAAAATTTCTGATCCTGAAGGCAAAAATGCCAAAGAATTTCTCAGCAGTTTGGCAATTAAATATCAAGTATTTATTTTTGGTGGGTCGATCGCCCGTTTAAGTAATAATAAAGTATTTAATACCAGCTATGTGCTGAATCCAGAAGGGCAAGTGATTACGACATATGATAAAGTCCATCTTTTTTGCTTGATGGAAGAAGATAAATATTTACATGCTGGGGATCACCTGGCACAGTTTCAGCTGGCTGATTTTACAGCAGCACCTTTTATCTGCTATGACTTACGCTTTCCTGAATGGTTAAGAAAAAGTGCCGCTCAAAAAAGTGATCTTTTCCTGATTTGTGCTCAGTGGCCAAGCCAAAGGATCCTTCATTGGGAAAAGCTGCTTCAGGCAAGAGCTATTGAAAACCAGGCTTTTGTAGCAGCTGTCAATCGGGTCGGTCAAGATCCCGATAACCAATTTGGCGGTCACTCAATGGTAATTGATCCAAAAGGAGAAGTTCTTTTACGATTAGCAGATCAAGAGACGACCAGTCGTTGCATGATCAACCAGCAAGAAGTACAAAAAATCAGAAGTCAGCTGCCGATTTTTTCTGACCGGAGAACCAATCTCTATTAATAAAATTTGTCTAATTTTTTTTAAAATGATATGATAAAAACATAAATTGTTTCATTTAAGAAAGGGGTTTTTTTATGTCAGCAGGAGGAGTAGCCGGCTTAATTGCTGCGATTGCATTTGCTGTATTAGTAATTTTTTTAATACGGGTATTGGTCAAAGTGGAAAAGACAATGGCTGCTGTACAAAAAACAGTGACCGAGGCTAACAATACAGTTGAAGTCGTTACAAAAGATGTAGATATACTATCGCGTGAAGTTGAAGGTCTATTAACTAAAGGTAACGAACTTTTTGAAGATGTTAACCAAAAAGTAGCAACGATCGATCCTTTATTTACGGCTGTAGCAGATTTGAGCACTAGTGTTTCAGAATTGAATGCTTCAGGCAAAGATCTGGCAAGCCGTTTAACTTCATTAGGAAAAACGACAGCACAGGCGACCGTAGCAGGAAAAGTAGGACAGGCAGCAATGAAGTTTTTTAAGAAAAATCAGACAACAGAACAATAGGAGGAGATTTCTATGGGAAAAAATAGTGGATTTTTATTAGGTGCTTTCATCGGAGGAACGGCAGCAGCTGTTACGGCTTTATTACTGGCACCCGAATCAGGTAAAGACTTACGTGATCGGATCGCTAAACAAGTAGACGATACGCTGGATCTAGCTTCTGATTACGCTGATTTAGGTAAAGATAAAAGTGCTGAGATGGCTGATCTGGCGCGCGAAAAAGCAGATGAAGTTAGTCATAAAGCCAGTGATTTAGCCGATGTGCTTAAAAAGAAAACACAAGAAAGTACTGAAGAAGTAAAAGAACAGGCTGCAGATGCAAAAGAAGATTTTGCAGAAAATGTGCAGGATTTTACCGAAGAAGTTCAAGATACTACTGAAGATATTATATTGAATGCCAAAGATACGAGTGACTCAATCAAAGATAGTCTGACTGATGCAACTGAAGAGGCAGCTGATATCGTGGAAGAAACCAAAGAGGATGCAGCAGAGTTAAAAGATGAAGCAGCTGAAGATGAAATTAAGCCGGAAAAATTTGATGACTCGGTTGAAGAATTAAAGGATGAAGTTGAGAAAAATAATCCTGAAGAGTAATTAAACAAGGAAAATTAAGAAGAAATCCCTAATTGATGCTGTACAGTCAATTAGGGATTTTTTCTCAGCTTGTCGAATAAAAAACAGAAATAAGTCTTATTCAATAATCCGCAGTTCTTTTGAAGTATGGGTGAAAGGGACACAGCCATCTTTGGTTACATAGATACAGTCTTCAATGCGTACGCCTACTTGATTGGGCAGATAAATTCCCGGTTCAAGAGAGAAACACATATTTTCTTCAATTACCAGATCATTGCCAGCAACTATTGAAGGATACTCGTGGATCGTTGTACCAATGCCATGGCCCAGGCGATGGGTAAAGGCTTTGCCATAACCATAATTTTCGATTACTTCGCGAGCAATTTTATCAAGCTCACTGGCTTTAATTCCGGGTTTAACAGCTTCTTGGGCGGCAAGCTGGGCTTCTAAAACAATAGCGTAAATTTCTCTTTGAAAATCTGTGGGCTCTTTGAAAGCAACCGTTCGAGTAGCATCGCTGCAATAGCCCTGCCATAAAACGCCTAAGTCAAATAAGACAAAATGGTTTTCTTGTACTTGATCACTAGATGGACTGCCATGGGGATTGGCGGCTTTGGCACCCGCTAATACCTCCGTGTCAAAAGACATTTTAGCTACTCCTTTTTGTTTAAGCTGGTATTCAATTTCAGCTACGATTTCTGCTTCAGACACCCCCGCTTTAATTGCCTTGAAGCCAATCTCAAAGGCAACATCGGCCCACGATCCGGCTTCTTTCATCTGCTTAATTTCTGCAGGTGTTTTAATTAACTGCATTTGTTCAATAATTGTAGTAAGGTTTTGACTGAAATCACTTTGGCTGAAATGAGAGGCAAAGGCTTCAAAATGAGCTAGGCTTAAAGCGGCCTTTTCAATAGCAATCACAGCTGCATTGCCATAACGTTCCTTGATTTCAGCAGCAATTATTTGCCATGGATCTTGTTCATCTGAATAGCTGATCACATCATAGGGCCAAGCACTATCTTTGGCACCTTGTGCGTCTAAACCAGGAGTGAACAAAAAAGGATCCTTGTCAGTTGCGATAAATAAAGCTAAAATACGTTCGTGAGGATCACTATTAAAACCTGAAAAATAGGCAATTGTATTGGGATTTGTAACATAAGCTAGATCGACTTGATGGTCTTTCATCCAGGTTTTTAATTCGTTTATTTTTACTTGATTCATAATAAACCTTCTTTCTTAAACTGATAATTTTATTTTAGCATTTTTAAGCTATAATTCCTAAAATTTATTTAAGAAAAAAAGATTTTCAGAAAAAATAATGTAAAACGGTTGCAACTCTTTTCAAAATTTGATATTCTTTAAAAGAAATGAAAATGAGATTTTCAGAAAATGAAAAGCGAATGGAGAAATAAATATGGAAAAACAAACAATTACTATTTATGATGTGGCCCGCGAAGCAAATGTATCAATGGCAACCGTCTCACGTGTGGTTAATGGCAACCCGAATGTGAAACCGGCAACACGCAAAAAAGTCTTAGACGTCATTGATCGATTAGATTACCGACCAAATGCAGTCGCTCGTGGTTTGGCAAGTAAAAAAACAACGACTATCGGTGTGATCATTCCCGATGTCAGTAATATGTTTTTTGCTTCACTAGCAAGAGGGATCGATGATGTAGCGACGATGTATAAATATAATATTATCCTAGCGAATTCAGATGGTGATAGCGCTAAAGAAGTCCAAGTTTTAAATAATCTGCTGGCTAAACAAGTCGATGGGGTAATTTTCATGGGACATCACATCACAGATGAAATTCGCGGAGAGTTTTCAAGGTCGAAGACACCAGTTGTTTTAGCCGGCTCGATCGATCCAGATGAACAAGTAGGCAGTGTTAATATTGATTACGAAGCTGCCGCCCAAGATGCGGTTTCCTTACTGGCTAAAAACGGTAATGAAAAGATTGCCTTTGTCAGTGGTGCTTTAATTGATGCCATCAATGGTCAAAAGCGTTTGAATGGTTATAAGACGGCATTAAAAGAAAATGGCTTAAATTATAATGAAGGACTGATTTTTGAATCTCCTTATAGTTTTAAAAATGGATTATCCTTGGTAGACCGTATTTTAAATAGTGGTGCCAAAGCTGCTTATGTAACAGATGACGAATTGGCAATCGGCATTTTAGATGGTTTACATGACAAAGGGATCCAAGTTCCAGCTGATTTTGAAATTGTCACCAGTAATAATTCTTTACTGGCTGATGTCGCCCGTCCGCGTTTGACTAGTGTGACTCAACCTTTGTATGATATCGGTGCAGTTGCAATGCGCTTATTGACTAAGCTGATGAATAAAGAAGAAGTGGAACAAAAAACGATCGTTCTGCCTTATAATATTTTGGAAAAAGGCTCAACGAAATAAAAAGAAGCTGCTCGCTCAAACACCATACTACTTGTTTGAGTGAGCAGCCTTTTTATCAGATTAATGATTTTTAGTCATCATCATCTTCATTGTTATTGCTTTTGGTAGATTGACTGGTTCGAGCCGTTTTCCAATAATCACTATAGTTTGCGCTGCTTCCTCCTAGACCGAACTCGAATTGCATATCGCCAGGAGAGCCCTTGGCCCAATAAGAGTCAACTGTCTCCTTAGGCGGGGTAATAGTGGTATTGTCTACTCTAACTGAATTTCCCGGCTTTGTTCCAGTAAACTTGTTGACCTTTTCTTTTTTGACATTGTCATCTAAAGAAAATTTTTGCTCTACCCCCATACTATCAGGAGCAGCTGCATAAATTGCACTGGCCATATAGGCTAGATAAGTTCCCGAACGTTTCCCGGCATCTTTATCAGTGGCTTT
>Ga0079226_10003488_pt1 | contig 12059 bp, 10 predicted proteins | sample Poulit2014_FD_76345 | JGI IMG/M metagenome (GOLD analysis project Ga0079226, IMG submission 76345) | Agricultural soil microbial communities from Georgia to study Nitrogen management - Poultry litter 2014 | ecosystem: Environmental > Terrestrial > Soil > Agricultural land | place: USA: Georgia... | reverse complement strand
CTGTAGCAGCGTTTACAGTTGAAGCACTATCAAGACGCCGAACGTTCTAGGGAGAACTTGGTTGAGCGAAATCGTCACCAATGAGAACAAAAAACTCGTGTTGGCTTCGGGTCGGGCGCACCCCCAGTTAGCCGAGGAAATCGCTGAACACTTAGGTACCGAGCTGCTGCCGTTAGACGCCTACGACTTCGCAAACGGGGAAACCTATGTTCGTCCAAGTCAATCGGTGCGCGGTAAAGATGTTTTTATCCTACAGGCGCATCCAGCGCCAATGAACAACTGGGTGATGGAGCAACTTTTGCTCTGTGACGCAATGAAACGCGCATCGGCCCGTCGCATCACCGTGGTTTCTCCGTTTTACCCTTACGCGCGACAGGATAAAAAAGGACGTGGACGCGAACCAATCTCGGCGCGCATGATCTCGGATTTGTATGAAGCTACCGGTGCTCACCGCATCATGACCATGGACCTTCATACTTCCCAGATTCAGGGCTTTTTCAATGGTCCGGTTGATCACCTTTTTGCATTTCCCATTTTGGTTGACTACATCCGGGGTCGTGTTGATGTTGACAACGTTACAGTGGTTTCGCCGGATACCGGTCGGGTGCGTGTTGCAGAGCAGTGGGCTGAACGTCTCGGGGGCGCTCCGCTAGCATTCGTCCATAAATCGCGGGACCTCACCCAGCCAAATAAAGCTGAATCGAAAACGGTAGTTGGTCAAGTTCAGGGCAGGACCTGTGTGTTGATCGACGACATGATTGATACCGGTGGCACGATTTCGGGGGCAGTAAAAATCCTCAAAGATGCTGGAGCCACAGACGTCATTATTGCGGCAACTCACGCTGTATTTTCGGGGCCGGCGACAGATCGTTTAGCTAATTCCGGTGCGAGTGAAGTGGTGGTGACTAACACTTTGCCATTACCGCAGGAAAAGCGTTTCGATAACCTAACCGTCCTGTCAGTGGCGCCAGTATTAGCAAATGCCATCCGGGAAGTTTTTGAAGATGGCTCTGTGACCAGCCTATTTGACGGTAACGTATAGTTCGTTAGGCATTTGAATTTGACCGCTGTCCCTGTGGGTGGCGGTCAAATTCGTTATCAGGCCAAGCTGCTGATATAGTAGTGAGGCGTTGCCCAGGCGAGGGAGTCTCATTACTCCGTGATCGACGAGGCTTGCAAACATCATTGTTTTGTTGTGCAGTTCCTGCCTGGATCATCAAAGTGCGTTATGCACTATTCGCTAAACAGGAGGAATAAAACATGGCACTAGATATTGTAGATTTGCCAGTAGAAATACGTACCGATTTTGGTAAGGGTGCTTCTCGTCGTGTACGACGAGAAGGCTACATCCCTGCGGTCCTATATGGCCACGGTGAAAATCCACGTCACTTGTTGCTGCCACGCCATGAAGGCTTTTTGGCATTGCGTAACCCAAACCAGTTGCTGCGCTTGGTTGAAGGTGACTCAACAGAAATGGCGCTGCCAAAAGATATCCAACGCAATACACTGCGTGAAGAGGTTATGCACGTCGACCTGTTAATCGTGCGCCGTGGCGAACGAGTCACTGTTGAAGTACCTGTTGAAGTAATTGGCGAAGTTGCGCCTGAACACACCTACGTGTTGGACGTTATTTCGGTACCGGTTGAAGCCGACGCGTTAGACCTTCCTGACTCGGTAACCATCGACCTAACTGATCGCAAAGCTGGAGAGCACGTCTATGCCCCAGATGTTATTTTGCCTGAAGGTGTCAATATTGAGCTTGACGAAGAATACCTGATCGCAACCGTTGACTTGGTCGTTGAGCAGGATCTTGGCGAGGACACCGACGACGAAGAGACCGCTGACGAAGTACCAACTGTTGGCGAGGAAACTGCCAACGAAGACGAGTAAGCCACGTGGCTTCCCATACTAGTGGTGTGCTTGATCCCACCGCCGGCCCAGTGCTGGTGGTGGGATTGGGTAACCCCGGAGATCGCTATGCTACGACCCGGCATAATATCGGACACATGGTGGTCAATGAACTAGCCGCCCGTCACAATCAGCGGTGGAATGTGCATAAGGCAGGCGCCGCAGTAGCAGAATTTCGATTAGGTGTTGGCGGCCCCAAGATGGTGTTGGCTAAACCTGGTGTCTATATGAATTTATCTGGCAAGCCCATTGCTTCCTTGCTAAATTTTTATAAGATTCCTCTGGGAAATTTGATAGTCATTCATGATGAACTAGACATCAACTTTGACACGTTACGAATCAAACGTGGCGGGGGAGAAGGTGGCCATAACGGTTTGAAATCGATCTCTCAGACCATCGGTACAAAAGATTACTTACGCGTCAGGGTTGGTATTGGACGACCGCCAGGGCGTATGTCTGCCGCCGATTACGTATTACGTCCGTTCTCTGCCACGCAGCGGCAGACGCTTGCCATGCTTATCGATCAGGCAGCAGATGCCGTCGAATCGTTGACGAAATCTGGGTTGACAGCGACGCAGAATCGTTTTCATCAAAAATAACTTGGAGGTATTTCGGCGGGTCGGTGCACAAAGACACAAATTACCAGCCCACCGAAATACCTTGCACGGGTTACGAGGATTTTTTCAACCAGGTATCGAGTCTTACAGTGAGTCCATTGAGTAACTTACCAACTTGAGGCTCAGCCATTTGAGCAATTTTGGAACCGACCAGTGGGATCGAGGACTGCACTGAACCTTCGGTTTTGACCACGGTGGCCGTTCCATCTTCAGTTGGAGATAAATTGATCGTGGCTGTCGCGGTAGCTTTGGCCACAGGTACCTTAATGGTGACATTGGCATCGCGTGAGCCATCCTCAGCTGCTGCAGACCAGGCTTCGTCTTGGTGTATTTGAATCTTCCCTTTAGCAAAACGCTGTATGGCAGAAGGTAACCGTGTTGCCACGTCCTCACCATTAACAGTGCGTTGGATATTGACCGAGACAGTATCACTGGGAGCAGGTTGGGAAGGGTTGGTCGAAAATTCGTTGAGTTCAGCCCGGAAAGCGTCGGAGGCATAAATATGAAAATCGTGGTTCATAAGCCCGCTAAACACCTGTTCCGGGGGGTGAGAAATGGTTGTCGTTTCGTCGAATGCCATGTGGTTCCTCTCTAATGCTCGCCAGCAGTGGATACTATGCAAGTGTAGCTGTTGGTGAAGTGAAAACAGTTATGCTTGTAGTTGCGCCGGATGTGAGTACCAGGATATTGGAAGTTAGAATTGTTTGAGAACGCCGTACTGTCAGGGCTGTTAAAACACCTTGAAACCGATCAAGCTGTTACAGCCATGCGAAGCTCAATTGCAAGGTCAGAGCGTACCCAAGATCTCTCGCTAACATTGCCCGACGGCGCTCGTGAGGCCGTGACAGCGTTGCTTGCTGAAGCACTTGACGGCTCAGGGTTTTCCGATCCTGTGATCCTATTGATTACGGCCACTGCACGAGAGGCCGAAGAGCTCGCGCAAGGCCTAGGTTCGTGGATGGATGCCGAAACCGTCGGTCACTTTCCGTCTTGGGAAACGTTGCCCCATGAACGATTATCACCACGAAGCGACACCGTGGGTGAGCGCATGGCCATACTGCGAAAGCTGGCGCACCCGGGGGTGGATGGACAGAAACCTCTGAAAGTGCTTACCGCACCGGTCCGGTCCATCGTGCAACCCATCGTTCAAGGCCTGGGCGATCTTGAACCGGTGTTGTTAGAAACTGGTGAGTTCTATGACTTCGAAAACGTCGTGATGGACCTTGCCTCAGCCGCATACTCCCGTGTGGATATGGTTTCCCGCCGTGGCGAATTTGCGGTACGTGGTGGCATTATCGATGTATTTCCTCCCACTGCGGACCACCCATACCGGGTGGAGTTCTTTGGTGATGAAGTTGAAGAGATCCGGTATTTTTCCATTGCTGATCAGCGCTCCTTGATTGATACTTCAGCAGACGGATCGGAAACACCACGTAGTGTCTATGCTCCGCCGTGTCGTGAACTGCTGTTGTCAGAAGCAGTCCAGCAACGCGCACGAGATCTGCAAGCTTCTATGCCTAATGTCTTAGAAATGTTGGAGCCGATATCCAATGGCGTTGCGGTTGAAGGCATGGAATCCCTGGCGCCTTTGCTAACCGAGATGCAGTCCTTCCTAGAAGTTCTGCCCAAAGGTTCTTTGACGGTGGTGGTGGAACCCGAAAAAGTACGTAGCCGGGTACACGACTTGTTAGCCACTAATGAAGAATTTTTAGAAGCCGCATGGGCTGCAGCTGGTGAGGGTTTGGCAGCACCGGTAGAAAATCAGCAGGAAGCTGGTGGGTTCGCCACCCTGGGCGATACTCGAGCTTTGGCGTTGGATAACGATCAGGGGTGGTGGCAGTTCACTGCTTTGGGCATGGACGAAACGTTTGACGCCACAGCATTATCTACGGGGTTCACCTCGCCAACTCAATTTTCTGGTGATATTCCCGCTCTTATGGATCACGTCGGCAATCGAATGCGTGACCAATGGGCAATTGTAGTGGCTACTCATGGGCCTGGACCAGCACGGCGGTTAACTGAATTATTTTCTGAACAAGGCCACGCTTCAACGATGGTTGAAGCAGTGACCAAACTCGAACCATCAACAATCCAAGTAACTGCGGCGAGCCTTGGCGCCGGCTTTGCTTGGCAGGCACAGCGGTTTGCCGTTGTGACAGAATATGACCTGTTTGGACGCCAGGCTGCTGGGACACAGCGAGGTCAGCGTCGTTCTCTGGCGCGTAAGCGCCGAAATGCCGTGGACCCTCTCACACTTGAAGAGGGCGATTTTGTTGTGCACAACCAGCACGGCATTGCCAAGTTTATCGAATTGCAACGCCGTAAAGTCGCTGGTGCTCGTTCCGCTGCGGGCGAGGAGGGTTACCGCGAATACCTGGTGCTAGAATTTGCACCGTCCAAGCGGGGCGGTGCAGGAGACCGGCTGTTTGTCCCCACAGATCAGCTTGATCAGGTTTCCCAATATGTTGGTGGCGATGTGCCTTCGCTGTCAAAGATGGGTGGCTCGGATTGGGCACAAACCAAATCTAAAGCCCGCCGGGCAACTCGAGAGATCGCCAAAGAACTTATTCAACTGTATTCGGCACGAATGGCAACCTCTGGCCACGCTTATCCGCCGGATACACCATGGCAAGGTGAACTTGAAGAAGCATTTCCACACATTGAAACTCCTGACCAGCTCACCACGGTCGAAGAAGTCAAACATGACATGGAAGCTGAAACCCCTATGGACCGGCTGGTGGCTGGTGATGTTGGGTTTGGTAAAACTGAGGTCGCTGTTAGGGCTGCGTTCAAAGCCATCCAAGATGGCAAACAAGTAGCATTATTAGTTCCCACAACTCTGCTAGCACGCCAACATACTGAAACATTCACGGAACGTTTTGCTGGGTTTCCTCTGACGGTGCGCACATTGTCGCGTTTTCAAAAAACCAAAGAATCCCGTGAGACAATCAATGGTTTGGCAGATGGTACCGTCGATATGGTGATTGGTACGCATCGACTATTGTCTGGTGAAATCCAGTTCAAAGAACTAGGATTAGTTATTGTCGATGAAGAACAGCGCTTTGGTGTGGAACATAAAGAGAAGCTTAAGCAAATGCGTACTAATGTCGATGTGTTGGCAATGACTGCCACCCCGATACCTCGTACGTTGGAAATGTCTATGACTGGCATCCGGGAAACTTCTACGCTAGCCACCCCTCCCGAGCAACGTCATCCGGTGCTGACTTATGTGGGCCCGTATACCGATAAGCAAATTACTGCTGCTATTCGTCGTGAATTGATGCGGGAAGGTCAAGTCTTTTACGTACATAATCGTGTCAATACGATTAATAAGGTGGCTACACGAGTTCAGGAATTGGTTCCAGAAGCCCGTGTTGCAGTCGTGCACGGAAGAATGGCTGAATCGACCCTTGAGCAAATCATGGTTGATTTTTGGGAAAAAGAGTACGACGTTCTAGTTTCAACCACCATTATCGAAACGGGTTTGGACATCGCGAATGCCAATACCTTGATTATTGAAGATGCACATCGTTATGGTCTGTCGCAATTACATCAGTTGCGGGGTCGTGTCGGGCGTGGTCGCGATCGGGCCTATGCGTATTTTCTTTATGACCCGTGCAAACCCCTTAACCAAGTTGCCATGGAGCGACTTAAAGCAGTGGCTACCCATAATGAACTTGGGTCCGGACTGCAATTAGCGCAAAAGGATCTAGAGATTCGGGGTGCAGGAAATTTACTTGGTGGAGAACAATCAGGGCATATTGCTGGTGTAGGTTTTGACCTGTATCTTCGTATGGTGGGTGAAGCAGTGGCAGACTTCAAAGGCGAAGAAGACACCACACCGCAAGAAGTTAAGGTTGAGCTACCGGTTAATGCTCACCTGCCACATGACTATGTGCCGGGCGAGCGACTCAGGTTAGAAGCCTATCGGAACCTAGCGCAGGCCACAGATGCTGATGCCGTAACGGCAGTCGTAGAGGAACTTCAGGACCGGTATGGTCCGTTGCCCGAACCAGCCGAAAATCTAGTTGCTGTAGCTAATTTCCGAAACACGGCCCGTACCTACGGAATTTACGAAATTATGTTGATGGGCAAAAATATCAAATTTGGCCCTGTCAATGAGCTACCTGACTCACGGGCAATGCGAATGAAACGGATGTATCCGGGGGCAACGTATCGCACGCCGCTTCACGCCATCATGGTCCCACGGCCGAAAACATCAGCCGTTACGGGTCAAGACCTCGTAGATGCCGAACTGTTGGAATGGGCAGCGGAATTTATCAATACGGTCTTTGGGGACAACTAGAAGCCTTCGTCACGGCGATGCCGAAAAACATTTGGCTCCTGATCGGTTCCAGCCAGCAAACGAGCAGCCGGAGTACTGTTGACAAGCAACGCCAGAGTAAATGAGACAAGAATTGCCACACTGACACGCACAGCATAGTCTTGGATGCTATCTTCGCCGAAGCCGTTTTGATACATCCATACCAGCACGAGACCGTGAATGAATACCACCGGAGTACCAGTTCGCACTAGTCGCGATACTGCGGCACGTGCTATTGGCAACTTGTGCAGTGTGTGGTTGACCCACGTAGCAAAGACCAGTATGAACCCAGCAGTTACAACAATAGCAATTAATGGAGTCAAGCCCAGGGTGCCGAAATCGCCGGATTGGATATAGTGGGCTTGAATATCAAACCTCCACGTTGTAAAAAGGCCTGCTATTATCAGCAGCAGGCCGCTTGCGGCAACTGCATTTGCTGAATATCGAAGCACGAGTGGCATTAGCACTTTGCGCATTGCCTCACCGCACAGCAGATAAAACAATACAGGCAATGCCAGCCCTAACCGTAGAGGCGTATTTACTAACGGGTGGCTTGCTAGGTTCCCGTCAGACACCAACATAGCCCAATAATTGGACACAGCGAGTCCCCCAACGGCCACCGACCAGACAACTATGGGCCCAAAGCATTCCAAAAATCGTCGCAGAATAGTGGCTGCCGCAAGGGTAGTAATAAACCAGGCAGCCATCCAAAAGATAGACTGATTTGGGCCACCAGCCCAGCCAGTTGTTAAATGTTCTAGGATAACTTGGTCTTGGCCCCACAACATAACGATTAGCCACACGGATATTACAACCGACCAACCGAGATACGGGACGATGAGACTATCCCATCGTTTCGTGATTTCGATTCTCAAAGGTCGGCCGGGTGTGAAGAAAAATCCCGAAAGCATAAAAAACAGCGGCATCCGCCAGATTGTCAACAGTGTATCGTGCGGAAATGGCCCCGCGTGACCGACCACAACCATCGTAATCGAAAAGACACGGAGTAGATCAATCCCGATATTCCGGGCTGGCCTTGTGGAGGACATATAACCTACTCCAGACGAGGGACATCGTGTAGTCACATGAGATTCACTAATCTATTACCGAAACGCCCGCTGCTACGAAGTTGGTCGTAACCAGTAGCCCGTTTTCGTCGTATCCATAAGGTAGAGAGCTTTGCACCGCAGACAAGATACCGGTGCGAAAATAGAACAGCACCCGGGTAACCGGGTGCTGTTCTAAAAGGTCTTGATTAGCTGTTTACAGGTTGGGGGAGTGAGTTTCGTGGGCGGGGTCGGTGACGAATTCATAGTCCACGGTATTGGATTTACCGATTACTTGTTTTGGAATGAAAAACGCAAGGGCACCTAGGATCAACACACTAGACATTGGGAACCATACATTTTCAAATGCGAGGAAATTGAACATATACAGGCCAACAATGAATACAGCTGCCAGGATGATAAAAGCAATCAGATTGCCGACGGTGTTACCTTGGCCGGAATAATCTGTTGGTTTGCCGTCACGAATCAACGGGGACACCTCGTTCTGTCAGAAAAGTTCTTATCGCCAGTTTAGTCTGGGCGACGGTGCGATGACGTGTTATTAACTAACAATAGCGTACGTAGCGCTGGCGCCAAGCCGCGTTGCGCCAGCTTTAAGCATATTCAATGCGTCTTGTCGAGTGCGAATGCCACCCGATGCTTTGACACCAGCTTGATCGCTGACAGTCTGGCGCATGAGAGCGACATCTTCCACTGTTGCGCCACCGGAGCCAAAACCAGTGGAAGTCTTTACGAAGTCGGCGCCGGCGGCTACGGCAGCTTCACAAGCCAATATCTTGGCTTGATCCGTCAGCGCAGCAGTTTCTAAGATAACCTTCACCAGAGCCCTATGAGCTTGTGCAGCTGTAACGACGGCTTCTATGTCTGCTACGAGTACGTCAGTGTCAGCAGACAAGGCTGCAGCTTGGTTGATAACCATATCCAATTCATTAGCGCCGTGTGCAATCGCTTGAGACGCTTCAAGAGCTTTGGTTTCGGATGTGTGTGCTCCGGTGGGGAAACCAATGACGGTACACACATTGATACTGGAGTCGGATAGTTGCTCCGCGGCACGGGCAACCCAGACGGGTTGAATACATACGGAAGCTGCGCCATATTCTGTTGCTTGATCACACAGGGTGTCGATGTCCTGGGCGGACGCAGTGGGTGAAAGTATCGTGTGATCTATTAGGCCGGCTAACTGTCTTGAAGATAATGCATCCACCTCGGTAGGGTGTAGCGCTGCGATAATTGACACGGCCCCTCCTTAAATCATGTTGATCAGATTGGCTGCTTCTTCCCGCAGGCCATCCATAGCTGCTTGTACAGTACCAAAGGCTGTGCCTGGTGCAGCTGAGACCGACACATAGCATTTTACCTTCGGTTCCGTGCCAGAAGGTCGAACCGTCAATCGTGCATGGACTATGCCCTCGGTCGAAAACTCGATCATATTCATGGGACCATATTCCTGCGCAAGATTCGTTTGCCGATTGGCATAATCAATAACAGTTACTGGGCCCTGCTGTGCAAGTTGTAAGGGTGGGTTTTTTCGCAGGTCATTAAGGAGACCCGCAGCAACTGCTGGCGAAGGTACAGGCACCGAAACCTGGTCCGTGACACTTGGGCCAATTTTGGTACTCAGCTTATGAAGGTGGGCGACGAGGTCGCTACCTGCGGCTTTTAGCTCGGCGGCTAGGTCTGCCAGCACAGCAGCTGCACTGAGCCCATCCTTATCTTTGACCAGGTGCGGCACGACTGCATAGCCCAGGGCCTCTTCGTAACCGAAACCTAGATTATCGACCCGACAAATCCACTTAAAGCCTGTTGGAGTAACGCGGTGTTCAACCTGTGCATGATTGGCAAGTTTCGCTAGTTGCGGCGCAGAAACCACCGAATTTGCTAGAACTAACCTGTTGGCTGCTAAATAGGGCATCAGACGTACTCCCAAAAGCAACCCGATATCATCACCAGATAACCGGTGCCATTCACCACCGACAGGTACTGCAACGGCGAGTCGGTCAGCGTCGGGATCGTGAGCGATGATCAGGTCAGTCTCGGGAAGCGAATTGGCCGTCGACACGGCGAGATCCAGGGCTCCTGGCTCTTCAGGGTTGGGAAATGCCACAGTCGGAAAATCTGGGTCCGGATCGATTTGCTGATCAACCAATGCCATGGTGTCAAAACCGGTTGCTGACATGAGTTGACAAAAGACTCCGGCGCCCACACCATGCATGGCAGTGTAGACAATAGTGAGCCCTGAACGTTGGGTCGTGGGCGAGAGCTCATCTAAAAACTTGCTGACCGAGATCACGTACTCATCTGCAATCACCTCGGGCACGAACTCCCAGCCAGTAGTTGCAAGAGCCGGCAAGGTATCGGAACTGTTCCAGCTCTGGATGTGCTCTGCTATGCGTTGGTCTGTGGGAGAGGTGATCTGAGCAAATGCTCCTGTGGCATCCTCAGGTCCAACACACCTAGCACCGAGATACACTTTATAACCGTTATCGGCCGGTGGATTGTGTGATGCAGTGACCATGATACCTACGTCGGCGTCGTAACGATGCAGCGCAAAAGCAAGCAGTGGCGTCGGTGTTGTACTGGGCATGAGTTTCGCCCGGCAACCAGCGGCAGTGAATACAGCCGCTGATTCCTCGGCGAATTCGCGTGAACAGTGCCGAGCATCGTAGCCAATAATGATCACCGGGGATGTTGTGCGGTGCAGTGCAAACTCTGCAATCCCAGCGGCAGCCCTGCGTACCACTACGCGATTCATACGTGTCGTTCCAGGGCCTAATGGCGCTCGCAGTCCGGCTGTCCCAAACGTGAGATAACCGGAAAAGCGCGCCGTTAAAGCGGTAATGGCCCACGATTCGTTGGCTTCTGCTGCCAGAATTTCGGTAGCTAAAATTTCGGCATTGTCCGGGTCAAGCTCCATCCACTGATGGGCTGTAGCCAGTAACTCGTCGATATTAGATTGCATGAATGATCTCGGCTAGAAGCTTGGAGACACGAGGTGCCGCGGTCTTTCCTGCTGCGATCACATCATCATGCGATAACGGGGCATCGGTAACACCCGCGCCTGCATTGGTTACTAACGAGAGACCTAACACTTCAAGCCCCACGTGACGAGCCGCAATGGTATCTAGCGCGGTAGACATTCCCACTAAATCTCCACCCAATTTGCCTGCCATGGAAACTTCAGCCGGTGTCTCATATTGGGGCCCTGCAAATTGTACATAGACGCCTTCGGTCAGACTGGGGTCGACTCGCTTGGCAATAGTGCGAAGACGACGGGAATATGCATCGGTCATGTCTACAAATTCCGGGCCTACTAGTGGGGTAGTCCCGGTGAGGTTGATGTGATCAGAAATGAGCACCGGGGTGCCCGGTACGACGTTGGCTTTGAGTCCGCCACAGCCGTTGGTCAATACTACAGTGGTAGCCCCAGAAGCTGCGATGGTGCGCACAACGTGGGCGACCGCTTGAATATCTCGTCGTGCATAGTAATGACTGCGTGAACCAAAAACGAGCACATTGCGACCATCAGGCAATTTCACTGAAGTGACTTCTTGTACGTGGCCTGCAACCCCGTCACTGCCCAGTCCAGGGACCTCAGCAAAGGCTATCTTGCCATTAATTTGGCCCAGGGCGTCAATAGTGTGCGACCACCCGGAACCTAATACCACTCCAATATCATGGTGTGCAACGTTAAGTTGCTGTCGGATGGCCCATGCTGCCTGGCGTGCTAAATCAAATCCGGGATGATCACCGTTTAAAATGGAATTGGTATCGTTCACAGCCACCACTGTATCGCCGCGTCGCCCTAATTCCAATTGCAATACAATTGCAATTGGCGTAGTGATTGTGCATTCCGATAGAAAACAGACCACAATAGACGCGTGAGCACTTTTGAAATTGTCCCGCGTCCGTCCATCACTATTATCGGCGGTGGCCCCGGTGGTTACGAAGCAGCATTGGTAGCCTCAAAGTTCGGTGCCGAGGTCACCCTTATCGAGCGCAATGGCATCGGTGGTTCTGCGGTGCTAACCGATGTGGTGCCGTCGAAAACACTAATTGCTTCGGCCGATTCTCGTCGGCGTATGATGCGAGCCCCGAGTCTTGGGCTGGAATTTGATGCCAAGTCGGTTAGATCGAATATGGGCG
>Ga0079226_10003487_pt1 | contig 12062 bp, 12 predicted proteins | sample Poulit2014_FD_76345 | JGI IMG/M metagenome (GOLD analysis project Ga0079226, IMG submission 76345) | Agricultural soil microbial communities from Georgia to study Nitrogen management - Poultry litter 2014 | ecosystem: Environmental > Terrestrial > Soil > Agricultural land | place: USA: Georgia... | reverse complement strand
GTGTGTCTCAAATGAGTAACAGCTGAAGCAATAGAAGATGAAAACGATAAAAAAGTTGATTTTTTAAAAGCGTTTCAGAGAGAAGCACGATTTTAGCTTCCAATCTTTACATTTTTAAAAAGTATGAATAATTCAGGATTATATAAATCAGTTTTTATATTTTTGTAATGCATAATCAAAAATCGTCTGTGCGTAGCTTGTGCCCCAAGCAGCATTATCAGTCCACTGTTTTGATTTCATTGGCAATTCTTCATGCCAAGGACGTGGCTCAAATATACCATTTGGCAATACTTGATCCATTTCTATAAATAATTCTACCACATTACCGTCTGGATCGTGGTGATAAGCAGCTATATTATGACCTGCGGTGTGTCTTGTTGGTCCCCACAGTACTTTAATATTATTTTTTTGTAGAATATCTAAACTTTTATATTGATGGCTAGCGTCTCTCAATTCGAAAGCAATATGATAGACGACAGGCATTCCTATTAATTTTCCTAAGTTACAAACGTTTATTACATGATGATCAGAGTTACATGTGATGAAATTAGCTCGCTCACCTATTTTATCAGTAATTTTAAAATTTAATATTTTATTATAAAACGAGACGGATTTAGCAGGATTCACGGACCCTAAAGCAATATGACCCAGTTTATTCGGCGCTATTCCTTTTTCCTTAAAATGTGGTGCGGGCATTTCTATATTTGTGTATAATTGGATAATAAAACCATCAGGGTCTTTTAATTCAAGTAACTCAGAAATACCGGGGCGTGAATTTGTTTTAATTTCTGAAATTATACCCAGGTTTTTAAGTCGTTTGTTTTCCTTTTTTAAATCACATTCAGAACTTATTTGAAAGCCTATTCTCATTAGAGAGCTTTGATTAGAAGGAGTTAGAGTAACATTGTGGTGATCAAGACCTGTACTTAGGTATCTGGTCTTGTTCTCGTCTGTTTGTACTAATGATAACCCCATAATATTCACATAATAACTTTCCATCTCTTCAATATTTTTGCACAAAAGGTCTATATAACCAATTTTAAAAGGTTGAATCATAATTTAAAACCTCCAATCTTTTTTTAACAGTTCATTTTTACTTCTCAGCTTTCACTTGATTTTTCAAAGTGCCAATTTTACTGACTTCAACTTCAACTATATCCCCCTCTTTCAAAAAAGATTGAGGCTTTTGTTTCATGCCAACGCCCCCAGGAGTTCCTGTAACAATAACGTCCCCAGGATGTAAAGTAGTAAAGGTAGATATAAAAACGATTAACTCTTTAATTGAGAAGATAAGCATATCAGTTGTGGATTTTTGCATGACTTGACCATTAACTCTCGTTTCTAACGTAAGCGTCTCTTCATCTTCTATATCTTCTTTTGTTACCATCCAAGGCCCCAATGCTCCTGTGCCATTAAAATTTTTACCAGGTGTCCATTGATCATTTTCTAATTGCCAGTCTCTGATAGAACCGTCGTTATAACAAGCGTATCCAGCAACATAATCTAATGCTTCTTCCATTACTATTCTTCTCCCTGTTTTACCAATAATAACAGAAATCTCTCCTTCAAAATCAAAAGAAGTGGATTCTTTAGGTAATATTAAATTTTGTAAATGTCCTATTTGTGTTTCTGCAACTCTAAGAAAAATTACAGGGTGTTTTGTCTTTTTTCGTTTTACTTCTTCTAAATGAGCGTGATAGTTTAATCCTACGCAAACTATTTTACTAGGATTAGTTATAATAGGTAAAAATTCAATTTCACTTAACGCATAATCTACTTGAGATTTGCATAAATTCAGATTTTTGTTTCCCCCTTGAGCTATAAAACTTTTTAAATCTTCATATTTATGATGAAATTTTTTCTTTAAGTCTATTACCCCGTCATTTTTAATAACTCCAAAACTTTTTATATTATTATGTGTATAACTTGCTAGTTTCATTTATTATCTCCTCCTACAACTGTAAATCTTGTTTCTCTATTTGAGTGAAATGTAACATTTTTTCTTGTCGCATTTCATAGAATGCTCTATGGGTTTCGATGTATCAAAGATAAAATTTCACTACAATAAATATTGGATATAATATTTCATTAGTCTTACTTTGAAAGAGCGTATTTAATGGTATTTTCTATAAAAACTAAATAGTTGTTTCTAAAATATTGAACTATGTCCTGTAACTGTAAGGATTTTTAAATTTAGTTATTAGAGTCGATTTCATAATTGCTCTTTTTAAAATACAAAAACGTACCGAATTTTGGTTTTATATGTTAAAAAACAGAAATTATGCGGCTTGTCGATCGTTTAATAAAGCATTTATGCGGTCTGCTGCTAGCTTGGATGCGTTATATATTAAGGTCACCAGATCACAATGGATTTTAAATCGTTCTCCAGTTCGATACCGAACGTTGTCGAGTTGAAAGAATTCTTTTAAATAGCCGATCGCCCGTTCGATCGCGGTACGCTTGTTAAATATTTTTTTCAAGCAACTGAACCTCGAGTTGGAGTTGTGTATCGCCTGGGATCTTTCGTGATTTTCATTTTAAATACTTTTTGACAAAGCCCTTCTTGAGCTAACGGGCAGTCACTACACTCTTTAGGGTGTGTATATTTCAATGTTTCGTATTTGGCATCATAACTGTCGTATCGATAGGAATGCTCCCGGACACAAGTGGGTGCGAAATGCTTATCAAATCCTAGAGGTTCCGATTCATTTCGCTTGTTATAAGCAATAATCGATTGTTGCTTCATCTGATATACTTGCTGATAAATGGGTTCGTAATCATAGCCAGCATCCATAGCTTCATAACGCACAGTCGAAAGCGATAGGCGTTCATCCATGCCTTTCAGTAAAGGAATAGCTGCTTTCCCGTCATTTAAATTTCCGGAAGAAACGAGCGATTGGACAATGTATTGGCTGGAGACGCTGACAGCTAAATGAGCTTTGTAGCCAAACCAATATTCATTTTTTCCTTCACTGTTTTTCTTGATGCCCCATTGAGGTTCTCTAGGTACGTCGGTACGTAATTCTGTTAATGAACTGGTTAATTGAGCTTCGATTTTCTTGTCGTAAAGGGATCTATTCGCTTCTTTTTCTGCCTGTTCTTGAAGCCATTGGTCCCGTTCAGCTTTAGATTTACGCCCCCGTTTCTTCGGAGCTGGCTTTTCTTTGTTCTGTTTCGGAGGCGCCTGGTCACGGGCTTCAAAATGCGTTGCATCAATAGCGATCGTGTCATCTGTGATAAATCCTTCTGCAATGGCTCGCTCGATGACTTGTTCCTGAGCGCGCTCCAATACGTTGGTAGCTATGAGCTTATCCACCAGGCGAGAGTAAGAAGCTTCAGAAGGAACGTTGTCCGAAACGAGAAACCCATAGTCCCTTTTAAAAGCGATATCGTTTTGCAATCGTTTGACTAAATCTTTGATGGTCGAGATACGCTTCACATAACGAATAAAAACAGAGAGAATCATCGCCCGGATAGTTGAGCTCTTCAGGAGCACCACGACGGGATTTCTTCATCACTTCATGGTAGATCATATCCAGATTGATGGCTGCAACAATCGCATCGTATTTTTCAGTAGGTTGCATGTCGTAAAGTTCTTGAATGCTAGATAAACTAGGTTGTCGTATAATGGTCATAGGAAGTACTCCTCCAGTCTTTTTAGGTTAGTTGGTCCTAACCACTATTATACAGGATTTGGGGAGGTACTTCCTTTTTGATGTCTTGAAGACCTTGGTACACATGGGATAAGAATTATGAAATTGACTCAGGTAATTAAGTTTTATCTAGATTATAAAAAATTTTCTCATAATTAGAAGCTCCATTCAGAAAAGGAATAAAATTTTAAATTTATTCTAACGTGATAAATTATATTTCTCATACCAAAACTTATACTTTTCATATAGTTTATTATTGTAGAAAATTTCATAGCCATGTGATGAGCTTATGATTCTTGGTTTAATTTCATCTATAATTGATGCACTCCTTATATTTTCATTCATGTTGGTAGTAATATCGCTGAGGGGGGGGTGAATTTCATTTTCTCCTGTTACAAAAAGGTCTCCAACTAACAACACGTTATCTGGTTCATGATAAAAAATAATATGTCCTGGAGAGTGACCAGGGGTTAAATAGTATTTTAATGGTAGATGAAAATTATCTATTTTAGATATGGGTTGCACAACACCAGCTAGCCCGGTGTCAAGAATAGGCCTATTCAGATAAGATTTTTCACCATCAATGTATGCAAATTCATTTTCATGTGCAAAAATGGGAATATCTAAATTCTTTCTCCATTCTTTTGCCCCTCCAACATGATCACGATGTCCATGTGTTAATAAAATAGCTTGTGGCGAGCCAATCATATTCGCAATTTTGATTTGATTGTGCGCAGTTTCTGATATTCCAGTATCAATAATATAAACATCATTATTTTGTCTAATAAGCCAAGTATTTATGCGAATTTTTATAGATAATTCATCAGGCGAAAAATATGTTTCATATTGATAGATGTTTTGCGACAATTGAGTAATGTTCACTTATATCCCTCTTTTCAAAACTATTTAAAAAATATGTTTATATTCATAAGTTCTAGTTTATTGAATTAAATCACAAACGTCGCATGAATTGAAATCTAAAAACTTAAGCTAGTTCGGTTTAAAATATTGACCTAGATTCACTGAATCCAATATTGCTATTAATACAAATTACTGCTCTCCAAGTTTAGGAAGAAATAAAGCTATTTCTGGAAATAGTATTATTAGAATTAAACCAACTATAAGTGGAGTCATAAAAAAAAGAGAACCTTTAATTATATCAATCATATTGTACTTTGGAAGCACTGATTTTAAAACAAATAAATTGAGACCTACTGGTGGAGTTATTGCGCCTAATTCAGTGTTGATTGTTACCATTATACCAAACCAAACTGGGTCATACCCCAGCCCTATTACAGTTGGGAAAAAAATGGGTACAATTATAACTAGTACACTCATTGGGTCAAGAAACATCCCTAGTATAAAAAGTAGAATATTAATTACTACAATAATCAACCAACCAGGCATATCTATACTTAAAATAGCGTCAGCCATGCCTTGAGGTATACCTAACCTAGTTAATATAAAGGATAAGAATAGACCGCCTATTACTATCAAAAAGAACATTCCGGTGGTTTTAACTGTATTACTTAATATGTTAATTAACCCTCTAAATGATAATTGTTTCATAATAGCTATAATAAGCAATGCGCCAACCACACCAAAAGCAGCAGATTCAGTTGGCGTAGTAATGCCTATATAGATAGTACCAATAACTACTAATGCTAAAATTAGCATCGGTAGCACTTTAGGAAGCACCTTTATTTTTTCTATTAAACTTGTTTTATTATCTTCCATTGAAGGAGCCATTGAAGGATTTTTTAAAACTAATATAAAAATTGTCATACAAAGTAATAAAGCAATTAACCCTCCAGGAATAATTCCTGCAATAAATAAATCTCCTATGGATGTTTCTGTTATAATTCCGTATAAAACAAGAGCTATACTCGGAGGTATAAGAATCCCTAAAGTACCACCAGCTGCGGTAGCGCCAAGCGCTAATTTATGATTATAGCCTATTTTTTCCATTTCTGGAACAGCTATTTTTCCGATTGTAGCAGCCGTTACTGGGCTGGATCCACATACAGCCGAGAATCCTGTCGAAGCAAAAATTGACCCCATTGCTAAAGCTCCTGGAACTTTTCCGAGCCAAACTTGAGAAGCTTTAAATACCTGCGTACCAACAGGAGATGAAGATATTATTTCGCTCATTAGTATAAATAATGGCGCAATCAAAAGAACAAAGCTGTTTGATTGAGTAAATGCAATTACCGGCAACTGATCTATCATATCTGGAGAAATTAAAATTGAGCCAGCTATAAAACCTGTTAGTGCAAGTGAGATTGCGACAGGTAACCCCGTTGAAAGAATTATAAGTAAAATGATTATTAAGATACCAAATAAAAGAAAATCCATTATGTTTATCCCCTAACTAAATTTATGATTAATAAGTTTTTATTTAAAATTCTTTGTGGTGGTGTCTCTGGGTCAGCGAAGTATATATCGATACTTTTTAAATCGTGCTAACGGTTTCTTAATTTGAAAATTCTTTTCCACAGTCAAATATTATTGATTTAAATGTGCGCTATGAAAGATGCTAAAACCAATCCATTAATGATTCTTTAACACTTTTAATTTCGCGTCCATTGAGCTTAATGGCAATGATACATTTATTTAATCTCTTCACCAAGATAATAACAGCAGTTTTATGATTATCTCGACAATAGTGTCACCTTCCAGGTAATTGAATTATGTTTTCTTTTACAGGAAGATGTTCTCAATTAAGAGCTCTTTTTTAAATAGTTTTAAAGTGTTTTCATACCACAAGAGATAAGCTTTTCTTTACAATCATTGATAACGCTTTGTATTAACTCTTCATTAATTTTGTCATTGTTATAATCTACTTTACCTTTTGGAAGTTGTATAGTATAGTTACCATCTCCATTTTTATTTGTTTTTTGTATCAAAGATAAATATCAATAACAGTTTTATCTACTTCGTTAGTCTTACGATAAATAGATGGATTCGTGTCACGTTAAAGTTTTCAGGGTGTTTCGCGCCTTTTAAAACCAGCGACATTAATAACCCTTTCTATGGAGATGAATTCCGTTCTGGTAAGATAGGTATACGACATGTTTGATGCACTATCCTTATCTGTAGTAGATTAATCGGAGTGTATCTAACATGTCTTTTCTTGTATACCGCTTAATTATATAACTTGCGTGACCAATTTAGCTATGAAATAAACTCACACGTTATTTTTAGTAATAGTGTTTAAGTATATATTTAAAGTAGTTAGCAAAAACTGTAAAAACCCCACAGGTGCTATAAAATAAATATATTTTAAAGGGATTCTGATATTGGAATTAGAAGAAACATTATCCTCAGCTACCTGGATTGTATAATCAAGAGTTTTCCATAAAAATATTAATCCAAATAATAGAGTTAATCCAAACACTATAAATTCTAGTATTTTTTGAACTTTTCCAGATGCTTTTTCTTTAAAAAGATCCACACTTACATGACTTCCACTTTCTAAAGCTGGAGCAAAAGATAAAAACACTACAAAAACTAGCGAAAGAGCAGCGAAATCTAAAATCCATGTACTCGGATTATTGAAAAAATACCTTTTAATAACATCTATAAAAACAGCTACAGACATAATTAGTATTAATAATCCAGCAATTATACTAAAATATTTGTTAATGGCTTTAATAAAATTATCAAATTTATTAAGTATTTTTGTTTTTTTTGAGCTCATTTTATATCCTCACTTACTTATATTCTTCTAAAATTTCAGAGAATTCTTCTCCTTCTTGATCAACAGACTTTATAATTTCAGGAGTGACTTCCTCTAGTTGTTTTTTAAGTAAATCTTGTTCTTCAGCATTAAGTTCATAGATATCAGCGCCATCTTCTTCCAGTTCTTTAGCCATTGATTTTTCAATCTCTTTACCTTTACTATAACTATTTATTCCTTTTTCCTCTGAAATTTTTTGAATTGTTTTTTGGTCTTCTTCGGATATTTCTTCCCATACATCTGGATTTATTACAAATATGTTTGCATTATTTGTAAAATCACTTAAAACCATTTTTTGAGACACTTCATATAGTTTTTGTGCTTCTGTTAGTGTTACTCCTTGAATAGTGCCATCTACAGTGTGATTTTGGAAAGCTAGATATAGTTCACTTGGGTCCATTGTTACGGGTGAGCCTCCCATAAGCTCAATTTGTTCAGCTTGCCACTGTCCTGCAGTACGCATTTTTAGATTACTAAAATCTTCAGCTTCTTTTAAATATTCGTCCGTACTACTTAAATTAAAGGAGAGAGCATTTCCCGGTGTCCAGAAAAGCAACTGAAGTTCATGGTTATCAAATATTTTATTCATTTCTTCTTGAGAATCTTTATAAAAATCTTCAAATTTATTTTCTTCTTGAAACACGCCAACTGGCTCTAATAAACCCATCGTTGGTATATCACCTGATATTGCTGCAGCTGAGAGTATAGCTCCGTCAACTGATTTATCTTTAACAGCATCGTAGGCCTCGTTTAGTTCAGCAAGTTGACCAGAATAAAAAGAATCAAATGTTACTCTTCCCTCTGTTTCTTCCTCAATTTCTTGAGCCCAATCTTGATACATTTTTGAATAAGTATCATCTTCTGTGGAATAAAGTGAAAAAGCAATTTCAATATTCTCACCTTTATTGTTATTATCAGAACTGGAACAAGCTACTAGTGAAAGTAGCAAAAATGGAAGTATAATAATTTTAAATTTATTCATTTTTTAAATCCTTTCGTTACTATTTTTAGCTTTTTATTTGCCTATTTAAAAAGCTATGATTTAATTAATATGTGCGTTAAAATATATCCGATTTTAATAGAATTCAATTGCCATATAAGCTTAAAAATATTCAAAATACAATGAGCTGTGATCGGGACACACCTAGGTAAATCGTAATAATTTAACCTTGGTGTGTCCATGAAGCTATATCGCATTATAAAGCGCACTCATGATGTTTTCTATTGTTTAAAATTTTAATATTTAACTTCTTCTTCCGTTTTTAATTCTAATGATAATAATCCTCCATTGATGAGATTTAGCATATCGTTATTTTTTAATGTCAACCCAAATACTTTTTTCATAATATTAATACTAGATTCATGATCTTCTATCGACATGCCAGCAACCCCTTCTTCTGCTACTAAAACATCATAATCCAATTGATAAGCATCTCTAACTGTTGATTCCACACAATGCGCCGTACCTACGCCGCAAACAATCAACGTATTAATACCTTTCATTCTTAATAAAGTTTTTAGACGAGTGTCAATGAAGGCACTAAAACGGTGTTTAATAATAATTTCGCTTGAACTGTCTGCTAAAGGTTTTAATTCATCTACAATCTCTGATTCCCATGTCCCTACAATAGCTGGTGACCCAGCTTTCCATCGATGTGTATGTGGACGAATTCTGTGTGTCTCTCTGGTCACATCTTCTTTATAATGGTTCTGTGTAACCCAAATATCTTGAATACTATTTTCCCGACATGCTTCAACCAGTTCTTTTACATAGGGTATTGTGCCATTCATCATCGATGCGTCGTATCCATTTCTTCCTATACTACCTCTAAGATTAACGAAACTATTCTGCATATCTATAATTACAATTGCAGTTTCTTCTGGAATTAAACTATATTGTTTACTCATTAAAACTCCTCCATTTTATTTTGTATTTTAATTATAAACTATAATAAAAGTACTTTAATAAGAAAGCGGTTTCTTTTAAGATAATCATTACATAAACTCAATTAGATTCATCTTTTAAAGTGCAAATTTGATGTTATACCGCACTAAAATCCTTTAAGTACTTAGATAATTTTACTTTGAAAGTTTCAATGTATACCAGCATCATAATCAATTTCATATCTTAAATATCAAGTGTCGAATTTATAAAACTTCAATTAACCGCTTACATAATTCACTATAAAATAAAGGAAGCAAATTAATAATATAAAGAAAAGCTTTTTGAAATAACAATGTACAAATATTATTTAAGTTGTGTCCATGAAATTTTTTATCTCTTGTACTAATAAATCAGATAAAGTTTCATAAACATATTTCCCTGTTTCTGCGGTAGCTTTAGCCGGGGAGCCAAAATAAGCTTGAGGGCCTCCTGCTTCTACAAGATCCTTTGCACCTGAAGCTAGGTTATTTCTTAAAGGCGACCAATTATCTATTAATCCATTTAAAATATCTTTTTTTACTAAATTTGGAAATTTCCACATATATAGAGCTGTTTCTGCTTCACCAGCGTGAGCATCAAGTTCTGGGTATTTCCCTTTAATTAATTTAACATTTTCCCGCATACCTTCAAACATAGCGCTGGAATTTAAAATATTAATACCATGTTTTTGGGCTTCTTTAACAGCTTCATTAATAGCTTTAAAATTTGGAATTTCACCATGATGGCAAAAAATAACTAAATTTTCAAATTCATGATAAGCAAAAGATTTAGACAAATCGTTAATAAAATATTTTAATGTCTTTGGTGATAAAGTAACAGTTCCGGAAAAAGGCATAGCAACATCTGCTAAAGTATAAGGCATAGTAGGAGCAATGATAGGTTGAAATCCTTTTTTTATAATTTTTTCTGCCGCCATTTTGCAAGTAACCTCTGCTCCTCTTATGTCTACCCCTAGAGGTAAATGAGGACCGTGTGATTCTAATGGACCCATTGGAAGAAAAATAATAGATTCTTTTTTGTTTAATTTTTTTGCTTCTAAATAAGTCAATTCATCAAGATACAGCACCTGGGTCATTTATTATTCTCCTTTTATATTCCTACATGATTAAGTTATCATAATTTGTTACATACAATCTTAAATTAGAGCTATTCACGAAACTATTTAACCTTTCAGACATTATTTCATAATTTTCACAGTAAATAAGTTCATCAAAGAGCCTAGTTACTAGCGCAATTTTATAAAATTCTAACACTTTTTAAAGACACAATTATAAATTTTACTCGTTTTGAGAATAAGTTTTATTTTATTGACATTTCTCGCATATTCCATATAAATTAAATACGTGATCAGAAACTAAAAAATTATATAAGTCACTGACGAAAGATTCTATTTCATACAACACTGGGTAACTTAAATCTTTCACGTCTCCACAACTACTGCATATCATATGATAATGCGTAAACGGATTTTTATCGAACCTGTTTGGTTCATTTCTAATATATATTTCTTGTATCATTTTTTGTTTTGTTAATTTATTTAAATTTTTATAGACAGTGGCTAAACTTATCTTAGGGAATTTATTTATAACATCTTGATATATATCATTAGCTGTAGGGTGATTATGACTACTTTTTAATGAATTAAGTATTGCTATACCTTGTGGCGTTTTTCTAATATTCGAATAGTCCATAACTTTTTTCACTTTTTAATTTAACTCTCCTTTTGAATTGTTCTTACTCTATATACAAAAACAGAAAGGAATAGTATCTTTATATAGTTTATTTATAGTTATTTTGTTACTTTTTTATAAAGTATCGTATATTATTATGTCTTAAAACAAAAACGCTATAGCTTCTATTTCAACATTGACTCCTTTTCGTGGCGGTGCTGCTTCTATAGTAGTTCGAGCAGGCTTTTCTTTGCTAAAATAAGAATCATAAACTTTGTTAAATTCAGAAAAATCAGTTATGTTTCTCAAATAGCAATTCATTTTTAATACATTATTTAATGAACAGTCTGCTGCTTCTAATACCTTAATGACGTTTTCCATTACAGCATGAGTTTGCTCATTAATACCTTCTGGGATTTCGTATGTTTCTGCATCTAAAGGACCTTGCCCTGACATAAACAGAATGTCCTTAAATACCGTTGCTTGAGATAAAGGGGTTTCCACCCCTTTTGAAAATCCTCCAGGAGCAGCTTTTTTAGTAGAAATAATTTTCTTCATATTTTCTCCTTTTATAGCAGTTATTTTACTTAAAACTCTAAAAATCCTTAAATACATAATTTTTAGAGTTTTAAGTTATATGATTTTATTTACAGCTTAAAGATACTGATCCAAGATTATCAAATTCAGCAATGATTGTATCATCAGATTCTATTCTAATTGCTTCTGACATTGCACCACTCAATACAATATCTCCTTTTTTAAATCCCTTGCCTCTTCTTCCTAGCATATTTGCTGCCCAGGTCATTGCTTTTAGAGGATGGTCTAACACAGCTGCGCTAGATCCAGTTTGTTCTACTTTTCCATTCTTTGACATTACCATGCCAACATTGCTTAAATCTGTTTCATTGGATAAAGTTATTTTACTTCCAACTACAAATTTTTTTGAGGAGCAATTATCAGCAATGACATCAACTAATGTAAATTTGAAGTCTTTATAACGACTGTCAATAATTTCTAATGCAGGTGCAATATACTGACTAGCTTTTAGAATATCT